>Ga0134121_10000306_pt1 | contig 57924 bp, 56 predicted proteins | sample KB301_FD_96463 | JGI IMG/M metagenome (GOLD analysis project Ga0134121, IMG submission 96463) | Terrestrial soil microbial communities without Nitrogen fertilizer from Kellogg Biological Station, Michigan, USA - KB3-0-1 | ecosystem: Environmental > Terrestrial > Soil > Unclassified ...
GCCGTGCCGTCGAACCGGTGGTGTACCTCGGCCAGGTAATACTTGCCGTTGAACAGCGTGCTCAGGCCGTCGAGCTCGATCCAGGTGCCGACGTGCAGCTTGCCGTTGGGCTGCGCCAGGCCGTGGCCGACGAGGAACCGCCGCGCCGAGTCGCGGAACCGCGCCTCGGCCTGGGCGCGGGCCTCGTCCGAAGTCAGCGGCACCATGTGGGCGATGGATTCCTTGCGCTCGCCGAAGGCGGTGCCAAGGATCTTGGCGCCGCTCGAATCGCTCCCTAGCTCGTTGCGGATGGCGGCTTCGTCCGCCTGCTGGCGGATGGCCTTCTTGCCGCCCACGTCCCAGCCCGAGACGTCGACGCTGGTGCGCTGGTGGGCGAGGTCGGCGAGGGCGGTGAACTCGCGCAGGTCGGCGCCGTACTTGAGCTTGATCGCGGCGCCGTTGCGCGCCGTGCGCGGCTTCGCGTAGAGCTTGCTGCCGTCGAGCCACAGCTCCGCCCCCGCCGAGCGGGCGCGGTCACGGACGAAGGCGAGATCGCTCTGGTTCACCTGCGCCAGCACCTTGTGGGTTGGCCCCTGCACCTCGACGTTGGCCTGCAGCCCGTGATCGCCGGCGATGCGCCGGATGACGTCGGCGTCGCTCGAATCGTTGAAGGTGCGGGTGCGGCGGGTCATGCGCAGGTCCTGGAAGCGGTCCTCCAGCAGGATCGCCAGCTCCGGCGAGCGGCCCTCGCCGAAATCGGCTTCGATCGCCGAGACGCGGCCGTCGAACAGCAGGTCGTCGTCGAGCTTGAGTTGGACGGACTTCCCGAAGTCGAGCTTCTTGCGGTCGAAGTAGAGGAAACCGATCGCGTTGTTCTTCGGCCCCCAGTTGCCGATGCGCAGCTCCGCCGAGTAGAGGCCGTGCACGGTCTCGCGCACCGACATCTTGAGCAGCGCCTGCGAAAGACCGGCGTCCTCCTGGCCGCCTACCAGGATCTTGGGCCGGGTCGCCTTTACGCCGGTGTTGCCGTTGTCCGCCATGGTCGTTCCGGTTTTTCCCAAAGGCGCCTCAATAGGCGAAGAGCCGCGCCGCGCGTTGCCGCGACAGATGCGCCAGCTTTTCGATCTCGCGCTGCATGTCCGGCGGCACCTTGCCGCCCTCTGCGCCCTGGCCGCCGCCCGCGTTCTTGGCCGCGGGATCGCCGGGCGGCATCGCCTTGGGCTCGATCGTCACTTCGTTGATCACCGTCGCCATTGCGCGCTCCTTAGCCGATCTGGACCGAGGCCTTGAGGTTGAAGTCGATGAGCTGGCCGGGCTCCAGGATGCGAGGGTTCTCGATGCCGTTCGCCGAGGCGACCGACTGCCAGTCGCCGCCGCCGTCGCCGCCCGCTCCTCCCGGCTGTGCCGCCGCCATCGATTGCAGGTTCGAGCCCTGCGGCGCCGCGGTCTGCGGCTGGGTGCCGGCGGCCGGCTGGTTGCGCCGCTGCACCCCCGGGGGCTCGGCGGCGTCGTTGAAGGTGAAGGTGGTGATCTTCTGCTGCGAGATGGTCATCGTCACCGTGGCGCGCAGCGGGCGGCCCTCGAAAGAGAAGAGCTCCAGCGTCTCCTCCATGGCCTCGACGATGCCGTCGAACTGGAACGAGCCCCAGGCCAGGCGGGTCATCGGCGGCTTGAACTTCTTCGGCTTGTTCGGCGGGTCGCCCAGCGGGGTGATGAAGTAGGCGACGCGCTGGGTCAGCTTGCGCACGTCGATGACGTCGGGCAGGCCCTGTCCGAGGTCCTGGGTGACGTCGAAGTAGAGCTGCACCGCGAGCTTGGTGGTGCCGGCGCCGACGAACTGCTGCGCCTGCGGGCCGCTCTGATCGCCGGAGCCGGAGGGTTCCTTGATCTGGTTGGCGTAGGTGACCTTGAGGGTGTCCGGGTTGAACTGCACCTTCGTCCACTTGTCGCGGTTGATCTCGTTCTTCATCTGCGCGTCGAGCTCGCGCAGCTCCGCTTTCGCCAGCTCAGCCATTGCCGCTTCCTCCTGGTCTCTGCAGCGTCAGCGACTCGTAGGTGAGCTGCATCTCCTCGATGGCGACGACGCCGGCCGCGGCGTTGAGGGCCGGGGCCTTGAGCTTGGTGAGCAGGCATTTCTTGAGGATGAAGCGGGCCTGCTCCTGGCGGTCGGACGAGAGGAGGACGATCTTCGCCTCGCCGCGGTAGTCGCCGCGCAACTGGCGCGGCGTGGCCTGCTGCTGGGCGTCGAACCAGTCCCAGAGATCGAAGCTCGCGGTCATGCCGCGCTTGAGCGTCACCTGCCCGTAGTTGACGGCGCCGGCGAGGCGGATCTGGCGCGTGTTGTTGCCGCCCTCGCGGATGGTTTTCACGTCCATCGTCATCTCCAGGCCGTCGCACTCGGAGAAGGCGGCCTGGCAGAGCTTCGGGGAGATGCCGGGGACGTCGATCTCGACCGAGAAGTTGTAGGCGGTGAAGGGATAGACGCTCATGGCGTCGCCTCCTGGAGGACCGTGGCGTCGCCGGCCTGCACCAGCCGGATGGTGAGGAACGACAGGGGCCGCGACGGCGCGATGCGGATCTCGGCGATCAGCCGGCCGGCGTCGATCGAGCGCGGGGAATTGAGCGCGTCGTCGGTGATCACCTGGAACGACGACTGCTCGGTGCGTCCGGCGAAGGCGCCGCGCACGAACAGGGTCTCCAGCATCGACTCGAAGGCCCGCCGCACGGCGCGGCGGGCGGCGCCGTCGTTGGGCTCGAAGACGTAGTCGTTGCCGACGCGCAGGGCGGCGCGGCGCACCAGCGCGATCAGCCGGCGGACGTTGAGCGGGCGCACCTCGTCGTCGGGGCTGAGCGTATCGGCGTCGAGGCAGACGAAGCCCCCGGGCTCCTGGCGGATGAGGTTGACGGCGGCGTCCTGCAGCGCCTGCCGCATCGCCGCCGAGATCGCCGGAGTCAGCGCCACGGGGCCGCGCAACGGCTCGTTGGCGGGCGCGATCCAGGCGCCGCGGCCGAGGGCGCGGGCGGCGATCACCCCGGCGGTGGCGCCGTCGGGCGGTATGGCCTTGAGCGGCGCGGCGTCGCCGTCCGGGCCGTCGCGCAGGATGAGCCAGGGGTGCCAGAGCGCGCCATAGCTGAGCACGCGCGAATCCAGCGCCAGCCGCGCCGGGTGCGCGATGGCGCTGCGCTCGTCATAGTGCATGGGCAGCGAGAGGATGCCCACGAGATCGCCGCGCGCGGCGCACATCGTCACCAGCGCGGTGTGGACGGCCACCAGCGTCTGGTCGAGGTAATCGCCGGGAGTAACGCTCGTCCAGCCCGCCGCCGCGGCGACGTGGACGCCGACGCCGTTCGACCAGTCGCTGGTGCGCGCGCCGATCTGCCGGCGCACCCGGTAGTAGAAGTCGCCGGCGTTGCGGCCGTAGATCGTCGCCTGCCCGGGCGTGCCGAAGACGATCTCCGCGGCGTCGCTGAAGTCGGGCCGGGTGGCTTCCTGGAGAACATCGGTCGGATCTGTAGGATCGGTCGGATCGGGCAGATCGCTCGCCGGCGTCCAGGAGAGCTCGTATGTCCCGCCCGTTGGCGCGGTGGCGGTGAGCACCGGCGCGTCGACGGGCGCCACGAGGCCGCAAGCGATGAAACCGCCGCCGCCGAGGGGCGTGCCGGGCGCGGGTTGTGGCTTCGGCGCGTTGCAGTCGAGCCAGCGCCACCACTCCGGGTGATCGAGCGGGGAAGAGGCGGGCGGCGACGAGAGGGCCGGCGTGCCGGCGGCGAGCCAGCCGCGGTGCACTGCGTCGGGCACGGCGACCAGGGTGACCTCGTCGAGGCCGAGCACGGCGTGGATGCCGGTGAGCGGCCGGGGGTCCGAGCTCTGATAGCGGATGAAGTCGGCAGTTTCGAGTAGGTCGCGCACCGTGGCGTCACGCAACCCCGGATCGAGGAAGAGGTCGGCGTCGAATTTCGCCAGGCCCGCCTGTTCGAGAGCGGTGCCGGCGCCCGGGTCCGCCTCGCGCGCCACCCGGACGATCCAGCAGCGCCGCCCGCCGTTGCGAAAGAACGCGCGCACCGCCGGGGCGAGATAGGCTTCGACGATGGCGTTCGTTCCTGCCTCGCGGACGAGCGGCAGGGTGGCGCCGAAGATCGTTTCGAACGTGGCCACGTCCTCCACCGCGACGGGCTGGTGGATCGGTCCCGACGCGGCGAAGCCGACGAACGCGGGGATGTCCATGCGAGGCAGGACGTCGCCGGCAGGCGGCGCCTGGGCCTCGAAGCGGATTCCCGGCAGCGGACGAGAAAGGGCCATCCGGTGCTACTCCATCTCGAGACGTTCGTAGGCCACGACGAGCTCCTCGAGCGCGACGTCGGTGCCCTTGGCGTTGAGCGGTCCGCTGGTGTGCTTGATGATGCGGGCGCGGTTGAGCTTCCAGGTCTGGACGACCGTGGTGTGATCCTCGCTCAGCAGCTGCACCGTCACCGTGCGCAGCGCGCCCTGGTCGCCGTTGCGGATCTGGTTGAGCCACTGGTAGAGGTCGAGGCTGCCGATGACGCCGCGCTTCATGGTGACGTCGGTCGATTTGTTCATGCCGGTGATTTTCATCACCGAGTTTTCCTTGTGATTGCCAGGACGGTACTCGGAGACCGTGACCTCCATGCCGATGCCGCTGATCTCCTGAAAGCCCGCCTGCGGACCGTTGGTGTTGCCGTTGCCGAGGTCGACGAGAAAATTGAACTGAACGTAGGGTCGTTCACGAAACGTTGCCATCGCTTATCTCTCCTAAACCTTGCGGTCGGCGGTCCACTGCCCGATGCGGATGATCACGTATTCGGCCGGCTTCAGCGCCGCGACGCCGACGAGGCAGACCAGGCGGCCGTTGTCGAGGTCGTTCTGCGTCATCGTCGAGCGGTCGCACTTGACGAAGTAGGCGTTCTCCGGCTTGTCGCCGAGGAGCGCGCCGTTCTGCCATTCGTTGAGCAGGAAATCGGCGATCGTGCGGCGCAGGTTGGCCCACAGCAGCTCGCCGTTGGGCTCGAACACCGCCCACTGCGTGCCCTTGTCGATCGAGTGCTCGAGATAGGCGAAGTAACGGCGCAGGTTGACGTACTTCCATTCCGGATCCGAGCTGATGGTGCGCGCGCCCCAGAGCCGGAAGCCGCGCCCCTCGAACGAACGGAAACAGTTGACGCCGAGCGGGTTGAGGATGTCCTGCTGGCTCTTGTTGAGAATCGTTTCCAGGTTGATCGCCGTCTCGACGACCTCGTTGGCCGGCGCCTTGTAGACCCCGCGGTCGATGTCGTTGCGGGCGTAGATGCCGCACACCGCGCCGCTCGGCGGCACGTTGATCTCCTGCTGCGTCACCGGATCGAGGATGGTGATCCACGGGTAATAGAGCGCGCCGTAGGTCGAGTCGAGCGCCGAGCGCAACGCCCGCACCTCGGCGATGCTCTGCCCGTTGCCGGCGTCGAGCACGGCGATGCGGTAGCGCATCTGGGTGCAATGGGCGATCAGGAGGTTGAAGATCGTCGAGGCGTCGGCGCGATAACCGTTTTCATAGCCGAAGCTCGAGCCCGGCGCGGCGACGATGGAGATCTCGTCGAGATCCTCGAACGCCACCAGGCCGGTCTTGGTGCGGTCGGTTGGCAGCCCGCCGGTCCCCTCGTAGGCGGCGGCGGTGGGACGCACGCCGTCGTTGCCGCCGGTCAGCGCGACCTCCAGCGAGCGTTCCGCGTCGGCGGTGTTGGCGGTCAGCAGATTGGTCAGCAGGGTGGAGCCCGCGGGCGCCAGCAGGTCGAGGATTCCGAGCCCCGTGTCGTTGGGGCCGGGCGTGACGGCGACGACGATCGGCACCGTGCGGGAGGCGGCGAGGCTCGGCGGATCGGAGCGGAACTGCGACCAGATCGAATCGGGCGAACCGGCGCGCTGGTGAGTCCGGTCCAGGGCGAGACCGGCGTAGACCAGCGACGGCTGGCCGGGATCGACCGGGATGACCGTGAACGCCGCCGTCACCACCTGCACGCGGTCGCTGAGGGTTGGATCGGCGTTCGCGTGCAGGGTGGAGAGGTCGATCGTCGAGCCGGCGCTCGGCACGAAGCGCCAGGTCGGCGGCGAGGTCGTGCGATCGACCGTCACCCGGGCGAAGGTGCCCACCGGTTGGCTGAGCGGGCTCGAAGGCGGGCTTGCGCCGACCATCCGGGTGACCAGCACGACGTCGTTCTCCAGCACGCCGCGCAGCACCGGCGTGGTGCCGCCCGGATTCTGCGCCAGCACGTTCTGGCCGAGCGTCAGCGTGATCCGCACGCGCATGTTTCCGGCCGCGCCGGGGAAGCGCGCGGCGAGGGTCATCGTCGTGCCGCCGCCGGTGATCGTGGCGCCAGCGATGCCGCTGTCCGCGTCCTCCTCGAAGGCGCGGACGATGTAAAGCCGCTTGCCGCCGTTCTCGAAGAACGCGCGCACGGCGTGCCACATGTAGTTGTGGAGCGTGGCGGCGCCGAACTGCAACTGTTGCCGGTCGCCGTAGGTCCGCTCGAACTCCACCAGACTGGTGATCACGTCCGGCGGGAGATCGACGGGACCGTAGCGCGTCGGCCCGATGAAGCCGGTGGTCGTCGTGCTGACGCCCTCGATCGATTTCGATCGAAAGGAGACCTCTTCGACGTAGACGCCTGGAGCGAGATATTCTGGCATTCCATTCTCCTCGTTGCGGTCAAGAAGTAATCAGCAGCCTCGACGACCCGCCCGAGGCGAGGACGAGCTCGCGGCCGTAGCGCAGCGTCGCGCTGGTCCATGGGGTGGTGAGCGACGTCTCCTGCCACGCCGTCACCGCCGGCTGCGTGAGGACATCGGCGAGGTCCGGGACACCGGGAGCCGGTGTACGCCGGTGGTACCTCACGGTGAACGCCACGGGCCACGATTGCTGGGTGATCGGTCCGCCGCCGCCGAGCGGCGACCCGAGAGGCGATCCGAGCGCCACCACCGGCTTGGGATAGGGCAGCGGCAGCATCACTCGCCCGCCGGCGTCGGCCAGCCCGGCGACCGTGCGCTGCTCGCCCGCCGTGGCCTCGACCATCGCCCAGGCCGCGGGCTCCTCGTTGTCCGCGTCCCATAGCTCCGTGCGCAACACGGCCATGCCTTCCGGCAGGGGGCGCGACGCGGCCGAATAGAGCGGCAGGAAGGCCGTGTCGCCGCCGGTTTGGAGGACGAGGGGGGAGGCGACCGGCGAGGCGATCCCCAGCCCCAACGGATGGCGCTGGGGGAGCTTGATCCGCAGCGACTCGGGGAGGAAGCGGCCGGCGTTGTCGCGCACCTCGAGCACGAAGTCGAGCTGCGGCGGATTCGCCGCCCAGAAATCGGCGTCGCCGCTGCCATGCTCGACGTCGCGCAGTCCGGGCAGGTTGCGGAAGACGAAGACGCCGGAGCGGTTGACGACGCCGTCCGTCTTCAATTCGGGAGTCCCCGGCGGGTAGACCGCGACCGAGAGATCGTCCGAGAAGAAGCTGAGCGTCGCCTCGTCGCGAAAGCGAACCGCCAGCGGCGTCACGATCGAGATCCATTCCAGGACGGCGACGCTGCTCATGGCTCGGCCACCTTTCCGGCGCCGAAGACGCGCGTCTGTACCAGGCCGGCGTCGCTCATCTCGAGCGGCGAGTCGAGCTGGAGCATGCGGACGACGTAGGGGACGGCCGGCTGGATGTTCGGTTTCGCCACGTCCCACACCGCGCCGAGATCCTGATAGGCGATCGTCTCCATGATGGTGTCGACGCACTCGCCCGGACGAAAGGTGTCCGGCTCGGGGCCGTATTGATTGAGGAAGCTGTCGGAAAGGATCGGCGTGTCTTCGATCGCCCGCATCGCCCAGCCGAGGAGACGCTGTTGCTTGAACGCGTCGCGGGCGTAGGGAATGAGAAGAAAGTGGACGTCGATGGGCAGGGACGGGCGGTAGCGGCGGCCGTCGGGTGCGATCCGCGGCGGCATGTTGCGGATGTTGTTGGCCGGAGTGATCCGGTGCAGGTAGAGGGCGATTCCCTCTTCCATCGGCGAAAGGAAGCTCTTGGCCTGGTAGAGCTCGAACTCGGCGCCGGCGAACTCGGGTTTCGGGCAGGCTCCGGCGAGCAGCGCCAGGATCGCCTTGCCGACCGCGGCGATGGCATAGGGGCTTGCCATCTACCCCATCCCCAAGCAAGACATCGAGTGTGACGGCCGATTCATGGCGCGCCGGAAAGGTTCAAGAGCGCTGCCAGCGCCACCGCCAACGGCGAGTGTTTGTTTTCAATCGTTTAGGAGAGAGGGAGAGACTCGCGCGGTGTAACGTGTTACAGGTGCTGTAACAGGCCGCTGTTACGCGCCGGCGGGAAGGTCGAAGGCTTCGACCTCGTTGTCGTCGGCGGGGAAGAGCCCGTACTTGACCATCTTGCGGTAGAGGGTCATGCGGGAGCAGCCGAGCCGCCGCGCGGATTCGCTGCGGTTCCACGACGTCGCCAGCAGCGCCGCCACGATCTGTTCCCGCTCGGTATCGCGGGTCCGTGCCGCGCCGGCGAAGAGAGCCCGGAAATAAGGAGGAAGATCGCGCGCCGTGAGCCGCTCGGCATTGCAGAAGACGAGGGTCGCCTCGATGACGTTGCGCAGCTCGCGGACGTTGCCCGGCCAGTCGTAGCGCAGCAGCGGCTCGAGAAAGCTCGCGTCGGCCGCCTCGACCCGCCGTTCGAGGCGCGGCGTCAGCTCGTCCAGCAGATGCTCGACCAGCGCCGGCAGGTCTTCCTTGTGATCGCGCAGCGGCGGCAGCGGGATGCGGGCGACGTTGAGCCGGAAGTAGAGGTCCTGGCGGAACTTCTGCTGCGAGGTGAGCTGCTCGAGATTGTGATTGGTGGCGGCGATGATCCGGATGTTGATGGCGATCTCCCGGTGGCCGCCGAGGCGCTGCACCTTGCGGCTTTCGATGGCGCGGAGGATCTTCGCCTGGGCGTAGAGGTTCATGTCGCCCACTTCGTCGAGGAACAGCGTCCCTCCCTGGGCGTATTGCAGCTTTCCCTCACGCGCGGCGTGGGCGCCGGTGAAGGCGCCGCGTTCATAGCCGAACAGCTCGCTCTCCAGCAGGCCGTCGGGGATCGCGGCGCAGTTGATGGAAACGAAAGGTTTGTCCCGCCGGCGGCTGTTGCGATGGATGAGCTCGGCGGTGAGCTCCTTGCCGGTGCCGGTTTCGCCGGTGATGAGGACGTTGCTGTCGGTCGCGGCCACGCGCTGGATCGCGAGGCGGAGCTGCTCGACGGCGCGGCTGCCGCCAACCAGCAGGTCGCCGGAGATCAGCGTCTCGATGGGACGGGGCGCCGCTTCCTGGACCAGCCGGGCCAGCGCCTCCGCGGCATCGCGCTCGCTGCAGCGGGCCAGCAGAACGTCGTTGAAGCCGGCGCGCATCGCCGCGATGGCGAGCTCGCCCGGGCAGGTCTCCGTGACCAGGAGCAGCGGCACGCGGCCGGCCGAGGAGCGGAGGCTGCGGGCGAGGAGCGTCAGCGCCTCCTCTTTCGGCGCGGCCGTCTGGATGGCGATCAGGCTGGGAGCGGTCTCGCGAGCAAGGGCAAGGAGCTCCCGCTCGCTGGCCGCCTCGACGAGATTCCACCCCCGGGCCTGCGATGCCTGCCGCAACGGCGGGACGGCGGCGCTCCCCTCACAGCTGAACACGATCGCACGCATCTCCGGCCCTCTGGTCTCTTGAGGCGTCGGCGGGCGGGGATCGTTACAACTCTGGAGCAAGAGCTGAGCGGGCCGCCAGAGCGGCAAGGCGCGTCGGTAGGCGGGATTGGCCTCCACGATCCGGCCACCGTCTTCCACCGAGGACATGCGAGTCCCGATGGCGGGATTTTCGAACAGCTCCCGAGAGCGGAGACGCAGCAAGATTGCCCTGGCCCCTACCTTGCAAAGTGGGTCTTTAGAGCCACCCTGTTAGGACAGGCAAACTACCCAAGCGGACGTCGTAAGGCTCGAGACCGCCCTGTAACCTTTCTTGGCCTCATACGTAAGCTAAGAAAGAGGAGAAAGCCATGAGCGTCGAGACCAGGCCATCGCAACCCCACGATCCGCTTGAAACTCTGCTGGTCCAGCGCTTCCTGGAAGAGGCGGCTCTCCGCACGCGGCCCGCCGTGTCGGACCTCGTCCCCGCGGTTTGGAGCGAGCCGCCGCTCGTCGGCAACGAAGCCAAATCCGACCCCGATTTCCTCAGCGCCGTGCGTGCGAACCTCCGAGCTGCCTCGCGCCACATTCAGCTTGGGCACAGGATCCAGTCGTTCCGCGACTGCTCCCACCCGGCCTGCCGTGACGCCGCGAATCTCATCCCCAGCCTGGAGATGGAGAAGGGCGCGGCGGAAGAGGAGCTGGACGCGATCTTTGAGCGCGCGCTGGCTCGCTGCTTTTCCTGAGGTCGTCCACCGGTAGAGACTGTCTCCGCTCCGGCCGGGGCATGGCCATACTGCGGAATGACTGCTGGGGCACGCCCCCGCGGGCCGTTCGACGTACTCCTCGTTCGGGGAATCTTGGCAGGATTCTTGCTCGTCTTTTCCACTCCGTGACCCCGAAGGCAACGACCCGAATAACCCTCCCGACCGAGCCCATCGGCAGTATTCCACCTCCTTTGATGGACGTGGTTGCGCCCCCAGACGGGATGGATCCGGGATTTGACCCGCTCGCCGACAGGATCCAGGCGCGGCTCGCTGCCATCGTCGAGTCCTCCGACGACGCGATCATCAGTAAGACTCTCGACGGCGTCATCCGGACTTGGAACGCCGGAGCCGAGCGGATCTTCGGGTACAGGGCCGTGGAGGCCATCGGCCGGTCCATCACTCTGATCATCCCAACGGAGCTGTTGGACGAGGAGCAGGAGATTCTGGCCCGGCTTTCCCAGGGGCAGCGGATCGACCACTATGAGACGGTTCGCATGGCCAAGGACGGCCGCCGAATCAACGTCTCGCTGACCGTTTCCCCGATCCGCGACGCCGGGGGCCGCATCATCGGAGCGTCGAAAGTCGCCCGCGACGTGACCGAACGCAGGCAAGCGGAGGAGGCTTTGCTGGCGGAGCGGAGGAAGGCCCTGGAAGTGCTCGAGGAGGCCGATCGCCGCAAGGACGACTTTCTGGCGTTGCTGGCTCACGAGTTGAGAAATCCGCTGGCTCCTTTGCGCAACGGTCTCGAGGTGATGCGGTTGGCGGCTGGCGATGCTACCGCTGTCGCCAAGATGCGCGACGTCATGGACCGGCAGCTCTCTCACATGGTGCGGCTGGTTGACGACTTGCTCGACGTCTCCCGCATCAGCCGCAACAAAATGGAGCTGCGCCGCTCCCGAGTGCTGCTTGCGGATGTGATCAGCAGCGCGGTGGAAACCACCCAGCCGGCGCTGGTGGCGGCCGGGCACCAGCTGACGGTTTCGCTGCCGCCGGAGCCGATCCACTTGGACGCCGACCTGACGCGGCTGGCCCAGGTGTTCAGCAACCTGCTCAACAACAGCGCCAAATACACCGCGCGAGGCGGGCACATCCGGCTCACTGCAACCAGGGAAGGCGGCCAGGTCTCCGTGGCGGTCCAGGATGACGGCGTCGGCATCCCGGCCTTCGCCCTGCCGAACATCTTCGAAATGTTCAGCCAGGTGGATCGATCGATTGAGCGCAGCACCGGAGGGCTGGGCATCGGGTTGGCGCTGGTCAAGGGCCTCGTTGAGATGCACGGCGGGACGGTCGAGGCGGCGAGTCCAGGCCAGGGAAAGGGCAGCACATTCACCGTCAGGCTTGAAGTACTGAAGGACCGAACCGAGACGCCGCCAGGGACACTGGCCCTGGAATACCCGGACTCCGCCGGTTTGAGGCGGCGCATTCTGGTGGTGGACGACAACCGCGACTCGGCGGACTCAATGGCAATGATGCTCCAACTCCAAGGGAATGAGGTCCGCACCGCACACGACGGTTTCGCGGCGATCGAGCTGGCTGAGCAATTCCGCCCGCAGGTGATCCTGATGGACATTGGGATGCCCAAGCTCAACGGCTACGAGGCAACGCGGCGCATCCGCGAGCAACTCTGGGGACAAGACATGGCGGTGATCGCACTGACCGGTTGGGGCCAGGAAGAGGACCGCGCCAGGTCGAAGGAGGCGGGGTGTGCCGGCCACCTGGTGAAGCCGGTCAACGTGCCCGATCTGGAAGCGCTGCTGGCTGAGTTGCCGCAAGAGTGCGAGTAGAGCTGGATCGCATTCCGTTCCACTCTCGTTCATCAGCTACTTTTCCAATGGCTGTTCGAAGTACAGAATGTAGCCGGTCAAATCACGAATACCGAACTCTCGCACGCCGTAGAAGGTGTCGTTGATGTCCTCGACGAACTCGACTCCTTCATGATCGTCCGGCTGACCCGACAGGGCGGCTTGCGCCGCTGCCATTTGCCGGGACTTCAGGAGTTGGTATAGATCATCGACTTTGTCGGTATAAAACCAGAGGCTCATGTCGTGCGGGCCCGGTTTGCCGTGCATGTTCAGCATCAGCTCGGCCTTCCCGAAGGACACCATGCCGAAGTTCACCACGCCGTCGTCCTCGTATCGCGCGAGCTCTTTGAAGCCGATCGATGCGTACCAGTCGAGCGCTGCGGCGACGTCCGGGACACAGATCATCGGGACGCCCTTCTTGATGGAGCCCGCCAGCTTCGCCATGCTGGTTTGGAAGCTCGACGGGTCGATCAGGATTGGCTGTTTGGCGCCGGCTGCGTGCAGCCGACTCATGGCCTCTCGATCTCCTTGCAGCATGGCGACAGCCAGCGCCGACTGACCGTTCTTGTCCTCGGCTTCGAGGTCGGCGCCGAGCTCGATCAAAAGATCCAGGATGTCGTAGCGCTTTCGGCTCATGGCGAAATGCAGCGGCGTCTGCCCCTGTTCGAAGCGCGACATACGGCGATCGAGCATCTCGGGATTCTGCTCCACGAGCGTGCGAATCAGGTCTAAGTCAGCAAATGACATCGCCGAAAAGATGTGGTGGCGAGCGCCGCGCTCGACCAGCAGGAATAACACTTCCGAATCGCCGCCCCTCTCATGGAAGACCGTCGCCCAGCCGATGACGTCGAGCTCATGCATATCGCCAAAGCCATGAACGTCGCCGCCGGCATCGAGCAGCAGGCGCGCGATCTCCGGGTTGCCTTTGGCGGCGGCCCAATGCAAGGCATAGGTGTTGTCTCCGGCCTCGCGTGCGTTCGGATCCGCGCCGTGCTCGACCAGCAATCGGACGGCGTCCGTTTGCCCGTGCTTTGCGGCCTCGTGCAGTCCCGTCCAGCCAGGGAAATGCGACTCGGGGTTGTTGGCACGAATGAGGCCTGGTTCGCTTCCCAGGAGACTGCGCAGACTCTCGACGTCGCCTTGGGCACAGGCCGCGAAGAAACGGTCGACGACCAAAGACTGCCTTTGTTCGACCTCGGCCTTCAGGGCGCGCCAACTGGAGAAGCCATGGTCGCGCGCGACGGCCAGCAACGCGGCGGCAAGCTTCGCCCGAGGATCAGTCCGGCGGAGATCCCGCAGCCGATCCTTGGCCAGTTTCCTCAGGTACTCGAGAGACGCGCGTGCGGGGAGTTTGGAGCTCGACATGGACACCCTCCTTCCATGGATCGCCCGGCGTCCGCGTCACTCGGGCTGGAAGTCAGGGTCAACTGACAGTTCCTTGAGATCTCAGGGGTGGGTTCGACCCTTTACGCGGACCGTAGGCCGCCCTTTCGGCCTGGCCCGAAATCTTACCGCAAAGGAGCCGTCGAAAGCGGGGGTCATCCCTACCCCTCGGACGCGAGACGGCGGCTCTCTATGAGCACCCGCTGACCGCTACCCGAAGAACTGCTGCGCGATCACCTTGCGGAACGCCTCATCGCCAAGCTGCCGGCGCGTGGCGACGGTAGCCACGGCATCGGCGCCGGCCACGTAGCGCAGCTGGTCCTTGCCGTCGGTCGCCGCTTCGTAGACCACCTCGGCGATCTGCTCCGGCGTCGAATACGAGTCCATTCGCTTCGGATCGGTAATGGCTCCCATCACCTTGTCAACGAGCGCGTCGTAGGCCGGGTGCCGGCCGACGTCGAGCGAGCGGGTGAAGAAGTCGGTCCTCATGCCGCCTGGCTCGACGATCTTCATGCCGATGCCGAGCTGGCCGAGCTCGAAGGCCATGCTCTCGCTCCACCCCTCCAGGGCCCACTTGGTGGCGTGGTACAAGGAGTTGAATGGGACCGTGATCAGGCCACCGATTGAGGTGGTGTTGATGAACAGCCCCGCCCCCTTCTGCCGGAAGTGAGGGACGAAGGCCTTGGTGGTGCGGATTGGTCCCATGAGGTTGGTGTAGACCATGCGCAGCATCTGGTCGTCCGTAAGACCCTCGAGCGGTCCCGACATGCCGTAGCCGGCATTATTGAAGACCACGTCGGCTCCACCTTCCCTCGCCGCCTCTGACACGGCATCCTCGATCTGTTGCCGATCCGTGATGTCGAGCGGCTTGACAAAGACTCGCGGCAGCCTGGTGAGCTCTACCTCGTTCTGCGGGTTTCGCATAGTCGCGATGACCTTCCAGCCCTGCGAGGCGAACAGCTTGGTAGCCGCTCTGCCGAGCCCGGAAGAGCTGCCGGTGATGAAGATCGTCTTTCCGTTCTGCCCGCTCATAGCGTCATCCCCCCATCCACTGGCAGCACCGCGCCCGTCACGTAGGATGCTGCGTCCGAGCACAGCCAGGCGGCCGCGGCGGCGACCTCTTCGGGCTTCGCAATGCGCGTCATGGGCGTCTGTCTCTCGTAATCGGATCTGGAGGTCGGCGTGCTGTCGACGACCTCGGCGAACAGCGGAGTGTCGATCGAACCGGGCGCGATCGCGTTCACCCTGATGTTCTGGGAGGCGAACTCCCGGGCGGCGACCTTGGTGATACCCACGACGCCCCACTTGCTGGCGGAGTAGCACGGGTAGCCAGGGAAGGCCCGCAGGGCCGCTACCGACGCCATGTTGACGATCGCTCCGCCGCGCCCGCTCTCGAGCATCGCCGGGATCTGATGCTTCATCCCCAGCCACGTCCCGGTCAGGTTGACGCTGATGACGCCCTGCCAGGTCTCGAGTGTGCAATCGACGGTGTTGCCGGTCCACGGGGACACTCCGGCGTTGTTCACCGCGATGTCGAGGCGGCCGAACTCCTTCATGGCCCGCGCGACGGTCTCCTCGGCCATGCTCTCGTCGGCGATGTCGCCAATCACCAGCGACCCGCGTCCACCCGCCCTCTCGACGAGAAGCAGCGTCTGCTCGAGCGGTTCCCTGCTCCTGCCGCTCAGCACGACTCTGGCGCCCAGGGTGGCGAGTGCCACCGCCGTGGCCTGGCCTATGCCCTTCCCCGCGCCGGTAACGATGGCGACACGATCAGACAGTTCTGCGGTCTTCATGCGGATCCCCCTTTCGACAGCCATGCTGGGGATTGTGGGACCGGCCGCTGAGCGTTAACCAGTACCCCGGTGTTCCTGGGACTCGTAGGGACAGTCTAGAAGTGGGCACGCCGGCTAGAGGTGGGCACGCCGACAGAAGGCGCGGCGGCAGAGCCGACCTCGCAGCGCGATCTCTACGACTCGAGCTAGAGGTTACCGGCGGCTATGCGAGCGAGCTGCACCAGCCGCTGCTCGGACGGGCTACCAGGCTCTGCGTGACAGACGATCAGGAGCTGTCCTTCGGTGCCGAGGATCGCCAACCTCTCAGGCTGCAGCTCGAGAGTGCCTACCAGGGGATGGTCGAAGATGGTGGGGCGCGCGGTGGGGACTTGGATGTCCTGGCGCTCCCACAACCGCCGAAACTCATCGCTGCGTACGGACAGCTCGGCCACCAGCTCGCCCAGGCGAGGATCGTCTAGATCCCCGCCGACGAGCACGCGAAGGCGGGCAACGACGGCCTCGGCGAGGCTAGCCCAGTCGCGCCAGAGGGTCCGCACGCCGGGATCCAAGAAGATCGCCCGTACCAGGTTGACGCCGGTCGTGAAGATCGGCGACAGCGCCGACGCCAACGCATTGGCCGCCAGTGTGTCCATGTGGCGTCCATGAACCCACGCCGGCGTGGTCGTCCAAGACGCGATCAGTCTCTCGATCGAGGCCGGCGCCCGCTCGCCCTCGCCGAGATGACGCCGCACGGCCGTCGGTTGCGACAACGAGTGGAGATACGTGGTCGCGTGCTCGTCGAGCCGCAAGGCGCGCGCAAGGGCCTCGATCACCTGCGCAGAGGGATGATGGTCGCGGCCCTGCTCGAGCCGAAGGTAGTAGTCCGAGCTGATACCGGCGAGCGTCGCCAGCTCCTCACGACGTAGCCCCGGCACCCGCCTTCGCCGGGCGTTCATCAGCCCGACTTCTTCGGGGCGGACCAGTCCGCGTCGAGCGCGAAGGTACTGACCCAAGGCGGTGCCCGGCCTCATGTCGAGATGATAATCTGGTTGAAGGCGCGCGCGCGTCGCTTCATCGGTCACGACTGACGGCTCATCGGTCACGCGCGTCGCGTGATCGGTCACGTCCGACGAGGCATCCGTCATGACCGACGAGTCATCCGTCACGACCGACGTGGCATCCGTCACGACCGACGTGGCATCCGTCACGACCGACGTGGCATCCGTCATGACCGACGAGGCATCCGTCACGACCGACGAGGCATCCGTCATGACCGACGATGCATCCGTCACGACCGACGAGGGGTGGTGTCCTAATAGCGTGTTGGCGCTGCGATCCGCTTCTAACGCCTTGATTCCGCTATAGCTTACTCCCCCGAAGGGGGGAGCGCATCCCCTCATCCCAAGCAAGCGGCCCGGCAGGGTGTTCGCGCACGTCTGCCGGACCTGACCCGAGCACAGGAGCCAGTCCCATGCACGAGCTAGCACGGAAGTCTATCCCGCCCACCCGTCCCCCGTCGTCACCGCCTGATCTTGCCGTCTCGCCGCCGGTCATCGATCCCGAGCGTTTCGAGGACTTCATGACGTTCCGGGAGACGTTCCTCGTCTACTTCCCCGACGCCCGGGCCAATGCCGCCATGCGGGGCTTTGGAAACCTGCTCTTCGAGATGGTGCTCGAAACCTGGGGCCAGTGGCCCAACCACCAGGAGGGGATCTTTCACAACGAGCTGCGCGCCGCTGTGGCGGACATGCGGCACCTTCAGGGCGCCATGTCCTCCTGGTGCGGTCCGGCCTTCACCGGCTCAAGCGAGTACGAAATCCGCGTCTCGCGCGTCGGTGCCGACGTGGCGCTGGCGATCGGCGAGTTGGCGGGGCGCCTGGAAGTCGAGTTGAACTCCTGGCTTGACGGGCTGGCCTCATGAGCGACCATACCGTCACCGTGCGAGCGACCAGCACATGGCCTGGACTTCGGCCATGTCTCTCCTGGCACAGCGCAACCTTGGCGCCTTCCTGCGGTTCGCTGGCGACTGGACGGCCCAGTACTACCGTGAGGAGCGCATGCAGGCGAACATGGCCGATCCGGTCTTGACCCGGATCGTAGAGAAGAAGCACCTACGCGCCCTCCTGGACGCGGCAGACGCGGCGCTGCACTTCATTCCGAAAGAGACGAACAGCCCGATCCGGGGACCGCTGCCAATCAAGAAGGACCTGAAGGCCGCCGTTCAAGCCGTGCGGGAGTGGCTTGCAGCCAACGGGGAGGAGTACCGGTGAAGGTCGCGACCTTCACCGTCAGAGCGACCATGCCGCAATCGATCGCCTGGAAGCGGGCGGGGCAGACTCGGAAGGCTTTGCATCCTGTGGGGCATGGCTTGCCAGGGCCGCGGATGCCTATCTGAGGCTCCGGGTGAAGGCCGGGCTTCCCTTGCCGCTGGCGTGGCACCTGGGGCGGTTTCCCGTCGTCCTGGACGATGGCAGGACACCGGAGTTGCGGGGATGGGTGTCCACTCCCTTCGGGGTCTTCCATGGCTCCGGGGCCGGCCCGATCCCTTGCGGCTCGACGCACCTGCACACCTTGGTCTATCTGCCGGCCCGGCGGATCGTGGCGACGTTCAAGCACTCCCGGCAGTGCCGCGCATTGGCGGCCGAGCTGGCGGCGGTCTACGCCCGTAGCGATGGGGAGGGGGACATTCGGGCGGGTCCGCTGATAGAGCGCCACGAGAAGGAAGCGACGTAAGTACGGGGGCCGGTTCCGCGAGGGACCGGCCCTTAGTGTTTTACAGGTGTGGTACACTGGAAGGGTGTGGGAACTAAGCCTATCGCTGATGGTGGGCAACCGCGCTTTTATGCGCAGGGAGAATCTTGTCATGCCTGAAGAGGACAATCCGTTCCGGGCGCTCGGCGCTGATGTTAAGGTGAAAAAGGAAATCGATCAGCGCGCTTTGGTGGAGTGCGTGTCCGTAATGAACGAAGTGGTTCGATGGGCCATGATGGATGCCAGGCGAGTGATTAGCCACCCCGATATTACCTGGCACGACGGCGAGCAGCCCTCAATTCGGGTGGCGGCGCAGCACGAGAGCTTGCCCCCAGGGACCATTCGGCCCCCGAACTTGCCTGCAAGGGCCATGCGCAATGAGTTGAGTTACGCTTGTAAGGGTCAAATTCTTGAAGTTACCCAATTCATACACGGCGCTGAGAGATATCATGAATTCCAAATCAAGAACGTTTCTCGAGACCTCATCGTCAAGGAAATATCCGACTTTATAAAGCAGACCCTCGGGGTCTAGGCCGTAAGCAGTTCCCGCACACTCCAGGGCTTGCGGCAGAGACCGGCCGCCATGGCAGGCGTGCAGCCTTTCAGCGTCCGATGGCACCACGTGAAGTTGTAGGACGCGGTGAAGAGCGCCACAGCGGCCCGCAGGTTGTCCCGCTTTTTGCTGAAGCCTGTCGTAAGGCGGGTGAACCGGCGGGACATCATGCGAACGTGTAGGTTCACCCGTTCAACGTGGCTTGTGCACACCCGGGCCTCGGTGGGGTTGCCGGAGATGACGCGCTTCTCGGTCGCTATTATCTGCGGCGGGCTGTACCGCCGCTCGCTGTCCAATCCCTCACCCGAGTAAGACTTGATGAGCATGCCATAGTCAATCTGGCCGCCGAAGTGTGATTCCAGGGCGCCGATGTAGGGCTCGAAACCGTCCGTTGAAATCTGGAACCGGCCCGCGCCCACGGCACCCGAGAGCTTTGCGGCGAACATGTTGGCATCCTGCGCGGTCCGCCGTCCGACGTGGGAAGCCAGCAAAAGCTTCGACGTGCGCTCGATTCCGAGGAACGTGTAGGCGTCGCCGATCTCGGAATCCATAATTTGCTTGCGCACCTTGGTCTTTTCCTTCATCGCGACGAAGGACCACAGCTCGTCACATTGTACATCTTGGACGGGGACGTTGCGCACCAGGCGGGAGAGGAGCGCTTCGCACTTGGCGCCAGCAACCCGAAGGAGCCGGCAAATCGTGTCGCGGTGGACGCCTGAGACGCGCTCCGTGCTGCGAATCGAGGAGCCTTCAGTCAGTAGGGAGATGCAGAGGGTAGCCTTGTCCAGGTCAAGGCGCATGGAGCCCAACGGCCGGGCCGGGATAATGCCGTATGTCGCCTTGCAGACCGTGCAGCGGCGCCGCGTGTTGCCGGTCCGATCCTTGCCCCATCCGATGGTGCGACCGCCGCAGGACCGGCAAGCGGTCCCTTCGGGGGCGGTCGTGGTAGCGGGGGCGTTCATAGTTCGTCTTGACTCTGGAGTTATTGTATGCCCCATGGGGATACAAGTCAAGTGCTTTGGCGGAGTTTCTTTGATTGACTTGTGTTCCCCGGGGGGCTACGCTATCGGTCATGGCTAGACCACGGAAGGAAGAAGATCGCGCCCACTCCGCGTCGATTCGCATCCGACTCCTGCCAGAGCACGACGCCTTGATTCGAGAGGCGGCGGCCCTGGCAGGGGTGAGCATGTCCGACTGGCTACGGGAGCGCATCGTCAGGACCGCTCGGCGGGAGATCGCCGAAGCGGCCCGCTATGAGGCGGCGGGGAAGGCTCAGGAATAGCAACCCGAGTTGCCAGCGGAAGAGCGGACGGGGGACGGCGCAGGGTTCGCGCATGACGCATACCTCCGGTATTGACCCCGGAAGGCGCCATGGCGTAGGATCGGCGTTGCTTGTAGGACGCCGGACGCCGGGCACCCCCCGGAATCTGGTTATCGTCGGCCCTGGACGGCTGGTACCCGCTCCGGGGCCTTCGTGTCTCTGGGATCAGGCTACAGCACCCCGCAAACCTTTGCAAACAAAAGACTTGGCGGGGATAAATGCTCAATTCATCCCCGATAGGGAACAATAATCCCCAGTCTTTTGAATTTTTCCCCATGCTAGGTTCTTTAATCCCCAGTAGGGTCCGCAAAACGGGGAAGAATTAGAAGTCTGAAAGTGCGGCATTGCGGAGCGAGCGCACCTTGCTGAGTGCTCGGGCCTGCCGCCCGATCAGCTCGCGCTCTTTGTGTTTCTCGCCGAGCAGTCTTGCTATTTCGTTCTCATCTTTAATGCCTTGTCTCCTGAAGTGGTACACATGCATGCTCGCATCGTCATTCAAGAAATCTTCAAGGTCCCTGTCTTGGAATCTGAGAGAAATGGCAAGAACGTCCAAATCTCCATCGAGGTCCAAGCCGAGATTTCGTGCTTCCTCCTCGGCGTCGGCCAATGCTTTCCGGGCCTCCTCTGCTGCGGCTCTTTGGCGTCGAACCAAGTCTCTCGCCGCCTCCTGCTTGTGCGAGATATGCCCGGAAACTTCGGGAAGCTTTTCGTCCTTCTCCAGCTTGCGGAAGTCTTTACGAATAGTCTCGGAGCCGGGAGAGCCGGGCATCTCCGCGGCTTTGGTGCTAGCGCTTCGCCGTGAATAACCAGCCGCGCGCAAGTCCACCATGCGTTGAATCGCCGGTAGAGAAAACCGCCTCTTTCTGCCACGCTTGGCGATGATGCACCCCCACAGGCGCCGCCCACAGAAAGGGAGAACGGGCGCGGCGGGCCGGCTGTGGGGGACCGGCGTTCGGGGATCAGCCTAGCCGCGCTTGAGGGGGATTCTACGCTATGGGAGGGCGGGAGGGAGTAGAATTGCAGTATGAGCGACACCCCAATGACCAAGGATCAGGCGGACAAGATCATTGATCTCTTGAGGGAAATACTTAGCGAGATCAAGGATGTGGCGAGAGAAGTCAAAGGAATGGCTGGGGACCTTGGCCATATGGCATCAAGAGTCTAACCACCTCCACCACCCACACAGTCTTAGCCCCAATACTGTTTACTTAGTTCTCGGAACTCGCTATTCTTTCTCTCAAGAGAGAAAGGATGGCGCCATGGCACGAACCGTAGCAAAGCTGTCCTCAGGCGTGAGGCTCGCCGACTTTCTGAGTCTTGGCGTTCTAGCCGATCGCTTTCCCTTGACCAAAGTCCACGAAGTCCTTCAGCAGACAGGACGGCAGAGCCAGCGACAGCGACACCTTCCAGCTCATGTGGTGGTGTACTACGTCATCGCGCTGGCCCTGTATATGGAAGTGTCTTACGGGGAGGTTCTCCGTTGCCTCGTGGAGGGGTTGGAGTGGTTGGGTTTGCCCATGCAGCGCCTTCGGAGCACAGGCCGGTCGGGCATCTCGCAGGCGCGCTCTCGATTGGGAGTTGAGCCCCTGCGCAGGCTTTACGAAGACTTGGTGGTTCCTATCGCGCAGCCTCAGACCCGAGGCGCACGATATCGGCAGTGGATTCTGGTCAGCTTGGACGGTAGCACCCTGGATCTGGCGGATACGGCGGAAAATGAAGCTGCCTTTGGCCGGCCTTTCGCCTCTAGGGGGCAAAGCGGGTTTCCCCAATTGCGCTTCGTCGCGCTAGTGGAGAATGGCACTCATGTACTCTTCGGTGCTCAGGTCGCCGGCTACGCGACCCCAGAATTGGAACTGGCCCAGCAGGTTGTGGCGCGGCTGCAGCCGGGCTGGTTGTGCCTGGCCGATCGCCTGTTCTTCGGGTTTGACCTGTGGCAGCAGGCCAGAAAGAACGGAGCCGACCTGCTTTGGCGGGTCAAGACGGGCCGGATCTTGGCGCCTGTGAAACGGCTCAGCGACGGCTCCTACCTCAGCAAGGTCTACTCTTCCAATAAAGATCGTGAGCGTGACCGTAAGGGTCAAATCGTCCGCGTTATCGACTACCAACTCACGGATCTGGAGAAGGCCGAGCCCTCTTACCGCCTGGTGACCAGCCTTCTCGATGAGCACCAAGCCCCGGCCGAGGAATTGGCGGCCCTCTACCATGAGCGCTGGGAGATCGAAGGTGCGCTGGACGAGTTGAAGACCCACTTGCGCGGACGCAAGATCGTTCTGCGGAGCAAAACCCCTGAGTTGGTCCACCAGGAGTTTTACGGTCTGATGCTCGCACACTATGCCGTACGGGGTCTGATGCACGAGGCGGCTTTGCGAGCCGATGTCGATCCGGATGAGCTCTCGTTCGTTCACTCCGTCCGAGTGGTGAGGCGTAAGCTTATAACCGTGCCCGCATTTCCCCCCTCAGCCGACGAAGAAACTTCATGAATCTGTACTGACCGAGATCCTCGAGGTCCGAGTCGTCTCCAGCCGGGGACGGCACAACCCTCGCGCGGTCAAACGGAAGGTCGGCAAATTCCCTACCCGAAGTCGGGCCAAGAGAACCCGCCCGTCCCGAACCCATCCCAGGGTCCAGATCCTTAAATGAACAGCATTGGTCTTAGGACACCACCCGACGAGGCATCCGTCATGACCGACGATGCATCCGTCACGACCGACGAGGCATCCGTCATGACCGACGATGCATCCGTCATGACCGACGAGGCATCCGTCACGACGGACGTGGCATCCGTCACGACGGACGAGTCATCCGTCACGACCGACGTGGCATCGTGCACGACCCTTCTCCCATCGGTCGCGTCCGATAGGGCTCCTGTCGTGCCCGATAGCGCATCAGGCAGGTTTGCCAGAGATCCACGTCCGCCATACCTGGCGCGGTCCTTCGGCCTTTACGATTGAAACCGCAACCCCTCGTCGTGCCGAGCCCTGAACAGGTAGCCCAGCACCCGCCGCCCCAGCTCGGCCGTGGCCTCTTCGCGTTCGGCGGCTTCGCGGAAGAGCCTCAGCGCGCCCAGCGCCTCCCGGTGGACTCCCTTGGATTTGAAAACCTTTTCCAGCTCCCGAGCCAGCACCTTCACCTCGGCCGTCCGGCGTTCCTCCAGCAACAACACGGCCTCTTCGAGCAGGGCCAGGGCCACGTCGTAGGACATGTTCTTCTGTTCGAACGCTTGCCGGGCCTGCGCCAGAAGCCTCTGGGCCTCTCCCCTTCGTCCCAGTCCGGCTGCGATACGGCCTCGGAGCCAAAGGACACGGAGTTTCTCGATCTCGTCTCCTTGGGCCGCCACCAAATCTCCAACGCGCTGCGCCAGCTCGGCCGCCTCGGAGTAGCGCCCGACGTGGGTGTACACAACAGCGAGGTTAAAGGGCAACATGTACGAAAGGCGAGGATCGCCCGCGCGCTCCACCAGTGGCTCCGCCAGCGTAAACGCCTCGATCGCACGCTCGTACTCGCCCATCACTTCGAGCGTGAAACCCTTCTTTATGAGTACACGTTCTGGGCTGCGGCTAAAGATAAAGGCTTCGGCGAGCCGTGCCAGGGCCTCATCGAAACGGCGCTGATCTCGGAGTAGCGACGCCTCCAGGTCAAGCAGCCTGCCGGGGTCGAGTAGCCCCAGGGGATCGGAACCTGAGAGCCACAGCCGCTTCGCAGAGGCGAAGGACGTCTCTGCTAGCTTCAGCTGGCCCCGGACGCGAAGAAGGTTGGCACCGTGACCCCCGGCGTAGCCTTGCAACCGGCGCGGAAACCCCTCCGGCCCGCGCACCCGCTGCGCGATCTCCCATGCGAGCTGGGCCCACGGCTCTGCGAGCTCGACATCGCGCGAGGCCTCGCGTTCCGAGGCATCGCAGATCCTCTCGCATAAAGCCCAGGTCTGAAAGTCTTCCTCAAGGTGGACTACCCCCAGCCGCTCCTCGGGGGAGAGGCCCGCCAAGCGCTCGAAAAGCTCGGCGGCCCGCAAGCGGTCCCTAGCTTGCGGGCCGGTCTCCAGAAGCGGCAGGGTCAACAGCCGCTCATAGCAATCCCTGGAGTTGGAGCGAAGGTTCTCAGCCAGCGCTTCCAGAAGGTCCTCTGCGCTCAAGCCGCGGCGGCTACGGGAAGTGCGGAGAGTTTCGTACCGGCATAGGATCTCCTCGACGTCCGCTAAAGTGATCCCCTCGTTCGCCGCCAGCCGCTCCAGATAGTCCTGCCGCGCAAAGACCTTGCCCTGTTCGATCTGCCCGATGAGCCCAGGCTGGACGACGATCTCCTCGCCGAGCTGCTCCTGGGACTTGCCAGAGACCGCGCGGAGAAGGCGCGCCTTCAGGTTCTCTCGTTTCATCCCTCCCTCCCCCCAAGAAAAGTGGCGTAATTCCGCCTGCCTCGCACCGTAAGATGCGAACGCGGTCCGCGCGGGCCACGGCGGCTCGCGGCTGGCACCGCAGCGGAGGAATTGATCCATGCGCCGATCTCTCGTCGCCATAACCCTCGCCTCAGCCTTCGTGTCACTCCCATCCGGCCGTTTCCTCCAGCCGTTCTGGGCCCTCGTTTCTTCGCTGTGGGCGTCACCGGCCCAGGAAGGCTGCGGGTTGGACCCCAGCTGCCGTTGCCTGCTGTCACCCCAGCCGAAGCTCGACGGAGGCTGTGGGATGGACCCCGACGGCCGGTGCCTGCCACCCCAGCCGCAAGTGGACGCGGGCTGCGGAATGGACCCCAGCGGCAAGTGCCACCCCGGCTCATGACTCGAAGCGGAGGCCCTGGTCGTGCCGGGCGCGGAAGAGATAGCCCAGGATGCGGTGGGCAAGCTCGGACGTAGCGGCTTCCTGCTCGGCCCCTTCCCGGAAGAGCCGCAGGGCTTCCAGAGCCTCCCGGTGGACCCCCTTGGATTTGAACACCTTGGTCAGCTCCTTGGCCAGCAACTTGACCTCGGCGACGCGGCCCTCCTCGAGTAGCAGGATCGCTTCCTCGAGCAAGGCCAGGGCCACGTCGTAGGACATGTTCCTATCGGCGAACTTCTTTCGGGCTTGTGCCAGAAGCTTCCGAGCTTCCCCTCTTCGACCCAGGCCGGCCTGGATGCGCCCCCGGAGCCATACGACGCGAAAAATCTCGATCTCGTCTCCTTGAGCGGTCGCAAGGTCGCCCACGCGTTTCGCCAACTCGGCCGCTTCGGCGTAGCGACCGACGTGTGTGTAGGAAACGGCCAGGTTAAAAGGCAACATGTACGACAAGCGAGGATCGCCCGCGAGCTCCACCAGGGGCTCCGCCTGCACCAGGGTCTCGATCGCGCGATCGTACTCGCCCATCACCTCCAGCGTGAAACCTTTCTTAATGAGAGCAAGCTCCGGGCTACGGCCCACGACCACGGCTTCGTCGAGGCGGGCCAAGGCCTCATCGAAATGCCGCTGGTCGCGCAGCAGCGATCCCTCCAGGTCGAGCATCCGGCCAGGATCAAGCAGCCCGAGAGGATCGGCGCCGGTGAGCCATAGCCGTTTCGCCGTCGCGAAATCCGCTGCGGCCGGCTTCAGCTCTCCCTGCACCCGCACGAGGTTAGCGCCGAACCCTCCGGCGAAGCCTCGCACGCGGCGTTGCCACCACTCCGGCCCGCGGACCCGCGCCGCGGCCTCCTGCGCGACGCGCGCCCAGACTGCTGCGCCCTCAAGATCGCGGGACGCCTCTCTCTCGGAGACCTGGCAGGCCCGCTCGCATAAGGCCCACGTCTGGTATCTGTCGACGACGCGGACCACCGCCAGCCGGATTTGCGGGGGTTGCTCCGCCAAGCGGCGGAACAGCTCTTCGGCTTGCCGGCGGTCGGGGCCAACCTTGAGGGCTCCGGATAGCCTTCCTCCGCAACGGCCCGGGTACGGAGGGCGACCTTGGAGAGAGCTTCCCGGGTCAGGCGTTTGGCGCCGAGGCTGGCCTCTTCGATCTCGGCCCGCTCCGCCGCTGTCAAATCCCCTGAGGAGTTGAGCGCCGCCACCGTCTCGATGCAGTCTGCGACGGCGCTGACCGCCGCGGGCGAGCACGGGATGGCGCTCAGCAGCCGCTCGAAGACGTCGTCCTTGATCTCGTCGCGCCGTCGCGGTCGCCGCAGGTGGTGGGACACGTTCCGCTCGGTCATGCCGCAACGGGCGCCGATTTCCTTGAAGCTCAGGTCAGACAACACCGCAAGCATCTGGAGCAGGGTCTGCCGGAAGGTGAGCTTGTCAGACATCCAAGGTTCTCCATGCTGTGAGTGTCTTCAACAAAGCTGAGTGCGCTGATGAAACCAAAGTGACATTCGCGCTCCTGCAAGTTTCCGGTCCAAAGAACCCGCTGCCCTTATACGCGACTCTTCTTGTCTTCTGACCCTACGAAGTTACGCCTCTACTCGTGGACAGGGTACCAGAATGGCGGCGTTCTCGTGAAAATGCGGTTATGCAGCCAGAGCTTGAGAACAAGGAAGGAATCCGGAGCCACCTGCAAACCAACCACCCGGCGCCGGCCGTGCTTCAGCGCTACATGCGCGCCGAGTCCCCGCGGGAGCAGGCGCGGGCCGTCGTTCGCCACCTCCTGAGCGGTTGCCCGGAGTGCGTGGCGGTCACGCGGTCGCTGTGGGGGCTCGCAAGCCACAAGCCAGAGCCGCTTCCCCGGCACAAAAGAAAGGAAAGCTCCCGAGCGGGACGTGTGGAGGCCGTCAGGTGATGGAGGCCGAAATTGTCGTGCAGGCACAGCTCCGACTCGTCATCGCCGTCCTGAAGATGGTTCGCGATGTTTTGCCAAGAATGCTCGCGGCCCTTCCGCCGTCAGCCCAGGAGCTGAATCCCGAAGCGGATCTTGGCGCCGAGCCCGACATAACGAGCGAGGTCTGACGGGTGATCGAATGCGTGTTGAAGGACTGCCTCGATCCCGCGCTCAGGGATCTGAGCGCTGCAGCGGAGTACAAACCAGCACCGGCGTCGGCAGAACCGGACTCGGCCTTGCGAGGCTCGAAGTGAGTCCGTCGCCCATCGCGTGCCTCAACCTCAGCGTCGATAGCGAAGCGACCCAGAGGGCGTCAGCCCGGTTCCGACTGCTTCAGACCGTGGCGCTGGCAGGTTTCTCCTGCTATTATCGCCCGTCTTGACCGGTGGGGCAGGGTGGTCCAGGTGCGCTCCAACCACTCCGACCCAGGAGGCGAAAGGTTCGAGTCGTCCCAGCCGCACGTCCTTCGCCTGAACCTTTTCCCTAGATCGTTTCTTTCTGGGACGCTTTTCTTCTGGGACGCTTTTCTTCTGGGAGTATTGTCGATGAATCAACGTCTGACCCGCAAGGAGATCAAGCACGACGACTTCACCTCGGCCGTGGGCCGGGGCGTGGAGTACGCCGAGAGCCATGTGATGACCATCGTCTATGCGGTGGCCGGAGTCCTGGTCCTGGTGGCCATCGGCGTCGGGATCTTCTACTGGCGATCCCACCAGTCGCAGGCAGCCGGGCAGGACCTGGCGAAGGCAGTGAAGGTGGTTCAAGCTCCTATCGTGACCACCGGCGCCAAGCCCACCGACCCGACGGAGCCGAGCTTTCCCACCGAGGAAGCCCACCGGGCCGCGGCCAAGAAGGCGCTGCAGAAGGTTCGTGACGACTACGGCTCCACCAATGCCGCCGAAATCGCCAACCTGTACCTGGCCCAGATCGCCGCCGAGGAGGGCAAGCTCGCCGAGGCCCGCAAGATCTGGAAGGACTTCGCCGATTCCCACCCGAAGCACATGCTGGGCGCCGAGGCGCGGCTGAATCTCCTCCATCTCGACCGTGAGCAGGGCAAGGGCGAGGAAGTGGTCAAGGAGCTGCGCGCCATGCTGGAGAAGGGCGACAATCCCGTGCCGCAGGACGTGCTCCTGCACGAGCTCGGAACCACCCTGGAGCAGCTCAAGCGTCCACAGGAGGCGGTGCAGTCGTACCAGAGGATCCTCGACGAGTTTCCACAGTCCCCCTACCGCCAGGAGGCGCAGCAGAAAGTAACGGCCCTCGATCCGGCGCGCGCCGCCGCGGGCTCGGCGCTCGGCGGGCTCCAGGGCATCCCCGGTTTCCCCGGCTGATCGCCGCTCCTGCGCTCGCTCCCTCAGCCCAGAACCATGGCTTTGCCGTATCGCATCCTGGAGCGCAAGCGTGCCGGGATGCGCCTGACGGACGAGGAGATTCGTTCGGTCGCGCACGGTGCCGCCAGCGGTTCCTGGAGCGAGGGACAGCTCGCGGCCTTCCTCATGGCCGCCGCCATTCGCGGCCTGGACGCCGGCGAGACCCGGGCGCTGACGCTTGCCATGCTGGAGTCGGGCGAGCGCTGGGACCTCGCTCGCGAGGTGCCAGGGATTTGCGACAAGCACTCCACGGGTGGAGTGGGCGACAAGGTGTCGCTGATTCTCGGGCCGCTGCTGGCGAGCTGCGGTGTGCCGGTCGCCATGCTGACCGGCCGTAGCCTGGGCCATACCGGCGGCACCATGGACAAGTTGGAGAGCATTCCGGGGCTGAGCCTGGAGCTCAGCCGCGCTCGCTGTCTGGAGCTGCTGGCCCGTTGCGGCCTGGCCATCGGCGGCGCCACGGCCGAGATCGCTCCCGCCGACCGGCGCCTCTACGCGTTGCGGGATACCACCGCCACCGTCGATTCCACGCCCCTGATCATCGCCAGCATTCTGGCCAAGAAGCTCGCCACCGGGGCGGCGGCCGTCGTCTTCGACGTCAAGACGGGCAACGGCGCCTTCCTCACCGAGCTGGACCGCTCGGTGGAGCTGGCCCACGGTCTGGTGGAGACGGCCCGTGCCCTGGGCACGCCCACCTCCGCCCTGGTGACGGACATGAGCCAGCCCCTGGGCCGCTGGTCCGGGCACACCGCGGAGGTGATGGAGACCTTCGCCTGTCTGTCCGGTGAGGGACCCGAGGACCTGATGGAGGTCACCTTCGCCCTCGGCGAGGAAGGTTCCCGCCTGGTGGGCCAGCCGGTCAGTCGACACGACATGGAAGAGGCCCTCGCCTCGGGACGGGCCCGCGAGCGTTGCGAGCAGTGGGCGGCCCTCCAGGGCGCGGACTCAGACTGGCTGCGCCGGCCGCAGTTCCCCCTGGCACCGGTGGAGAAGCCTCTCCTCGCCAAGCGCCCCGGCCATCTCGCTGCCGTGGATGTCCGCCAGCTCGGCCTTCTCCTGGTAGAGGCCGGAGGCGGCCGGGCGCGGCCCGAGGACACGATCGACTTCGGCATCTCGATCGAGACGAGAATCCGTCTCGGTCAGGAAGTGAGGGAAGGCGACGAGATCGCCCGCGTCTATCTGCGGCGGGAGGACGAGGGGCTGGTGGAGCTCTTCGGCGGCTGCTTTACAGTCGCTGACGAGGGGCAGGCGCCGGAGTTGGTGGCCGCCCGGTTTCCCTAGAAACGTGGGGCCTGCGCCGGTGAAAGGACCCCAAGGGCAACAAGGACAAACAAGGACGTGTTTTCTTGTCCTTGATTGTCCCTGCTGTCCTTGATGTCCCTGCTGGGCCGGCCGGGATCACTTGGCCGCTGCGCTATCATCCCGGCATGAAGGCCGCCATTCTCGCCGTAGGGTCGGAGCTGCTGGGCACCGACCGGCTGGACACGAACTCGCTGAAGCTGACGGGCCTCCTGGCACGCCATGGCGTCGAGCTGCGGCGCAAGGCGGTGATCGGCGACTTGGAAGAGGAGATCGCCAGCGAGTTGCGGACCCTGGTGGGACGGGTGGACTTGATTCTCATCACTGGCGGCCTCGGCCCCACGGCGGACGACGTGACGCGGGAGGCCGTGGCCGAAGCGCTCGGCCGGTCCCTGCATCAAGATGACGAGGCCTTGGCGTCCCTGGAGCGCCGCTTTCAGGCGCTGGGCTGGCGCATGCCGGACGTCAACCGCCGGCAGGCTCAGGTGGTGGAGGGGGCCGAGGTCCTCACCAATCCACGGGGCTCGGCGCCGGGTCTGCGCCTGGAGAGCGGCGGCTGCACCCTGTTCCTCTTTCCCGGCGTCCCCAATGAGCTCGAAGGGCTGATGGTCTCGGAGTTGGAGCCGTGGCTCGCGGCCCGCTCCAACGGCGTAGCGCGGGAGACGGCGGTGCTCAAGATCGCCGGCCTGCCCGAGTCTCTGGTGGAGGAGCGCATCGCTCCGGCCTACGAAGAGTTCGGCCGTGAGGCGATCACCATTCTGGCCGGCGTCGGCGAGATCCGCCTTCAGGCCACGGCCGAGGGACCTGAGCCCGAACGCCGGGCCCGGCTCCAGGCGATGGTGGCCCGCCTCGGCGAGCTGGCGGGCGATGCGGTTTACGCCACTCGAGATGAGGACACGCTGGAGAGCGTCGTGGGCGATCTGCTGCGAGCCGCCGGCACCACCCTCACCGCCGCCGAGTCGTGCACGGGCGGCCTGTTTTCGCAGCGCATCACCAGCGTCGCCGGCAGCAGCGACTACTTCCTGGGCGGCGCCGTCACCTACAGCAACGAGCTCAAAACGCAGCTGGTGGGAGTGCCGGCTGCGCTGATCGCCGAGCACGGCGCGGTCTCCGAGCCGGTGGCGCGGGCGATGGCCGAAGGGGTCCGCACCCACCTCGGGAGCGATTGGGGAGTGGGCATCACCGGCGTCGCCGGCCCCGGCGGCGGCACGCCCGAGAAGCCCGTGGGCACCGTGCATATCGCCGTTGCCGGGCCGCGGGAAGGAGAGGTCGACCATCGCCGGCTCCGCCTGCCGGGTGACCGCGAGCGGGTGCGCCAGTTCTCGGCCCAGATCGCCCTGGAGATGCTGCGCCGTCGGCTGCTGGCTGTCGCGGCCGAGATGCTATGAGGCCTTACGCGCGGCTGTCGCCTTGAGCGCCTGGTGTAACGCCTGCGCTTGCTGGTGGTAGAACTCCACCTTCTCTTCCCATGTCTTGTCTTTCAACTGCTCGTGCTGGGCGTCGCGGATCTTGCGCGTCATTTCCACAGCTTTAATCTTCTTGACTTCCATAGCTGGTCACCTCACGTGGTGAACGGATCTCGATCGGCTTGTATCCCTGCTCCCGGTTGACGGCATTGAACATCCTTATCTTGTCAAAGTGTACGATGTGCTTGAAGTTCCAGCTCACCATCAAATCGACATCGGCAACCGTAGCCAGAGCGATGTGCAGAACGTCATTGGAGAATCTAACCGGTACGATTTTCCTCTCATGGTAGGCTTTTGCCAACTCCCGAACCTCGTCGCTAAGCTCCGCAAACTCGGGCTCGAGCCTCAGCAGCTCCGCGTATTCATTTCTCACCTCTTCGGGTGCCGGTACAATCTCTGCTGCAACGATCTCAGAAACGACAGGTTTGAGCTTGCCGAGATGGAAATCATTCATCAGGCCTTTGGACCACGGTGCGAATTCCTCGTCGAAGCAGCCGCCAATGACGGAGGTGTCGATATAAACGCGTTGAATCTTCATAGACGATGATAGCTGCTTCGGGTTGGTGCCGACGCAATCCCCCTTTCGCCGTTGGACTCTGCAGGGCGTGCCCTACAGCATTCTGGCGAAGTATCTCATACCGGTTGAGAGTGAAGGCTCTGCGATATCATCCCCGCCATGAGGCTCTTCGTCGCTCTCGTCGTCCCCGAGCCAGCCCGGCGCGAGGTGCGCCGCCGCGTCGAGGGACTGCGCGACCGGCTGCCGCGGGCTCGCTGGGTGGACCTGGAAGTCCTGCATCTGACCTTGCTTTTCCTCGGCGAGACGGCCGAAGCCGGCGTGCCCGCCCTGGCTGCGAAGCTGAGGCACGTCTTCGAGCGTTTTTCTCCCCTGCCTTTGCGGCTCGAAGGCGGCGGTACGTTCCCGCCGGGGAGGCCGGCCCGGGTGGCTTGGGTGGGCGTCGATTCGCCTCCCGAGCTGATGGTGCTCCAAGCGGACGTCGCGCAGGCGGCGGTCGAGGCCGTGGGTTTCGAGGCTGAGGAGCGCGTCTATCACCCGCACGTCACCCTGGCGCGCTGCTCGGACCCGTGGCGGCGGGAGGTGATCGAGAAGCTCACCAACGCCTTCTCGGGATTCGTGGGACCGCCGTTCGTCGCGGATCGCGGCGTGCTGTTCGAAAGCAAGCTCTCCCCGAAGGGAGCGCGGTACCGGGAGGTCGAGGTTTTCCCGATGGAAGAGGACTATCCCGAGGAGGAGGCTTGAGCACGAGGCGTATCGGAGTGCTCGGCGCGGGTTCGTTCGGCACGGCGCTCGCCGTACATCTGGCCGGCCCCGGCGGCCATCGAGTCAAGCTCTGGGCGCGCGACGCGGAGCTGGCGGCCCGCCTGACGGTCGAGCGCACCAACTCCGAGTACCTTGCCGGAGTGGAGCTGCCGCAAGGATTGGAGCCTACCGCGGAGATGGCGGAGCTGGTCGACAGCGAGCTACTGCTCGTCGTCGTCCCGTCGCATGGCTTCCGCGAGGTGCTGCGCTGCTTTCTGCAACTCGATCCACGACGGAATCCGCTGGCCCTGGTTTCGGCCACCAAGGGAATCGAGACGGAGACTCTGGCGCGCATGAGCCAGGTGGCCTTCGAGGAAGGTGGGGCCGCCGGCCGGGAGATCCGGTTTTCGGTCCTTTCCGGCCCCACCTTCGCGGCCGAGCTTGCCCGCAACACGCCGAGCGCCGCCGTCATCGCCTCGGGAGACGCCATGTTCGCCACCGAGGTGCGCGAGGGCCTCGCGACCCCCCTCCTGCGCCTCTACTCCTCATCCGACGTCGCCGGCGTCGAGCTCGGTGGAACCGCCAAGAACGTCATCGCCATCGCCGCCGGCACCGTCTCCGGGCTGGGGCTCGGGCACAACACCCTGGCAGCGCTGATCACCCGCGGCCTGCACGAGATTACCCGGTTGGGGATCGCTTACGGCGGTGAGCCCCGCACCTTCGCGGGCCTCGCCGGGTTGGGCGATCTCGTGCTCACCTGCACCGGGGGACTGTCGCGCAACCGCCGCACCGGCCTCGAGCTGGCCGCCGGCAAGACCTTGGCGGAGATCACCAGCGGCACTCACATGGTGGCGGAAGGGATCCGCAACTCGATCGCCATCGCCCGCCTTGCATCCCAGCGGGGAGTCGAGATGCCCATCACGCAGCAAATGGTCGCCGTAATGCACGAGGGCAAGAACGCCCGCAAGGCCGTCGAAGACCTGATGGCGCGCGGTCTCAAGGCGGAAACCGAGCTGTGACGATTTTGGATTTTGGATTTTCGATTTTGGATTGAACAGCGAGGAGCGCAAGATATGACTGAAGTTGACGAGGTTGCGAATCCAAAATCCAAAATCCAAAATCCAAAATCAACTCCTCCCTCTCATCAGCTCGTCCTCATCCTCGACTTCGGCAGCCAGTTCACCCAGTTGATCGCTCGCCGGGTGCGCGAGAACCGGGTCTATTGCGAGGTCCATCCGTTCGATCTGCCGTTGGAGGAGATTCGCCGGCGGCAGCCCATCGGCGTCATCCTGTCGGGCGGCCCGCAGAGTGTCTATGAGGAGGGCGCGGCGCTCGCGGACCCGCGGCTCTTCGAGCTGAAGCTGCCGGCGCTCGGCATCTGCTACGGCATGCAGATCATGGCCCACCTGCTGGGCGGCAGCGTCGAGGGCTCGCAGCAACGGGAGTATGGCCGGGCCGAGATCATCATCCGCGAGCCCGGGCGCCTGTTCGACGGGCTCGCCCCGGAGCAGACGGTGTGGATGAGCCACGGCGACCGGGTGAACGGCGTGCCGCCGGGCTTCCGTGCGTCGGCCACCACCCGCAATGCGCCGATCGTGGCCTTCGAGAACGAAGAACGAAAAATCTATGGCATTCAGTTCCATCCTGAGGTGGTTCATACGGTTGCCGGCGGCGAGATCCTGCGCAACTTTCTCTTCGGCGTCTGCGGCGCCCGCGGCGACTGGCGCATGGCCTCCTATTTGGAGGAGGCGGTGACCACCATCCGCGATCAGGTGGGGAATGGCAAGGTGATCTGCGCCCTCTCGGGCGGCGTCGATTCCTCGGTGGTGGCGGCGTTGCTCAAACAGGCGGTGGGGGAGCGTTCGACCGCCGTTTTCGTCGACACCGGTGTGCTGCGCAAGGACGAGGCGACCCAGGTCCTCCACAGCCTGCGCGACGGTCTGGGGATTCCCATCCGCGCCGTGGACGCCGGCCGGCGCTTCCTCTCGGAGCTCGCCGGTGTCGAGGACCCGGAGCGCAAGCGGAAAATTATTGGCCGCGTGTTCATCGACGTTTTCAAGGACGAGGCGAGGACGATCGAAGGCGCGCGCTGGCTGGCGCAGGGGACTCTCTATCCGGACGTCATCGAGTCCGTCTCGGTCAAGGGTCCCTCGGCGGTGATCAAGACTCACCACAACGTGGGCGGATTGCCGGCTGAGCTCGGCTTCGAGCTGATCGAGCCGCTGCGCTTCCTGTTCAAGGACGAGGTGCGGCAGCTCGGCCGCGAGCTCGGGCTGCCGGAGCAGATCCTCGCCCGCCACCCGTTTCCCGGACCGGGCCTCGCCGTGCGCATCCTCGGCGAGGTCACTCCCGAGCGCGTCGCCCTGCTTCAGGAAGCGGACGCCATTTTTCTCCACGAGCTGCGGGAGAGCGGCTGGTACGAGAAGACGAGCCAGGCCTTTGCGGTGCTGCTGCCGGTCAAGAGCGTCGGCGTGATGGGCGACTTCCGAACCTACGAGAGCGTCATCGCCATCCGCGCCGTCGAGACCCAGGACTTCATGACCGCCGACTGGAGCCACCTGCCGTACGAGCTGCTGGGCCGGGTGGCGAATCGCATCGTCAACGAGGTCAAGGGGGTCAACCGGGTGGTTTACGACGTCACCAGCAAACCCCCGGCGACGATTGAATGGGAATGATTGAATGGAAATAAATGAATGGGAGTGAGGTTCGAGCTGGTCACCCGCGAAGGCTGCCATCTTTGCGACGAGATGGCCGCCGTGCTCGACGCTGTGTTGCCGGATTATGGTTTGATCTGGTCGCCCCGCAACGTCGACGCCGAGGAGGAGCTGCGGGCGCGGTTCACCGACGTCGTTCCTGTCCTGTTGCGAGAGGGCCAGCCCGTGGCCAAGGTGCGTCTCGACCGGCGAAGTCTGATCCGGATCATTGAAGGCCGGCGTTGAGCCGGGGAGGATGCCGTGCACGGAATCTTCTCGCTGTTGAGCCTGGGCTTCGGGTGTTTCGGTTATGTGCCGACCATCCTGGCGGTGATCGCTCTCGTCGACGCCTTCCGGGTGGGCGCAGACTGGTACTGGTTCCTGATCATCTTGGCGTTTCCCGGCGTGGGACCGATCGCCTATTTCCTGGTGGTGCGCAGCCCGATGCTCGGGGCGCGAAACGCCGCCATGATGTCTCCGGTCGCCGCCAGGCGCCTCCAGGCACGGCGGCGCCTGCGGGAGCTGGAGGTGCAGCTCACCAACTGGCGAGGGCCCGGCATCCTGACCGAGGCCGGAGAGGAAATGCTCGCGCTGGGCAAGCTCCAGGAGGCCGAGAAGCTCCTGCGCGAAGCCCGGTCGAACGGCGGCTCGGTGGAAGACGTCAACTTCGGTCTCGCTCAGTCGCTGGAGATGCAGAGGCGGTGGGCCGAGGCCGTTCCTCTTCTTGAAGAGCTGGTGAAGGTGGAGCCCGACTCCCATCTCGGCGAGGGTCCGCTTCACCTCGCCCGCAGCCTGGACGAGGCCGGCCGGGGTGAGGAGGCCGAGCCCGTGCTGCGCAAGCTTCTGGAGCGCCGCACCGTCATCGAGGCCCAGGTTCGGCTGGCCCGCCTTCTCCTGCGCAAAGGCGAAGCGGAGGAGGCTCAACGCCTTCTTACTGAGGTCCGTACGGACGCGAGGATTATTCCCCGCTACCTCAAGCGGCAGCACAGCGCTTGGATCCGCGCCGCTGGCCGCCTGAAGACCGGTGCGGAGAGCCTCCCCCGGCCCCGTTTCGTCTGAGCTTGAGGATTGGCTATCAATCTATCTGGATCCCGTCAAGTCCGGAAGCTTGCGGTAAGTGTCTCATCCTCTCCAGTTTCAGACACTCATGGAGTGAAGCCTGAAGAGATTTGGTCGGCGCCGGGGACGGCGGCCGAATGGTGGGGGAGGTGTAAATGGTTTGCTCTATTTGTGGTTTGGAAATTGAGGAGGGAGCTTCGCTTTGTGGGGAGTGCGAGGCGGAGCTGGTGGAGGAGTTGGCCGCGGACGAATCAAATGAGGAGGAAGTGGAGTTCGTGGCCTTGGGGGAAGTGACGGACGCCGAGGTGTTCGCAGCCGTGACTTCTCAGCTCGAAGACGAAGGAATTCCCTGGTTCGTACAGAGCGAAAAGGGTCCGATGGCCATGGTCTACGTCGACCGCAGCCGTCTCGAGGAAGCGCGACGCGAGCTGGCAGCCGTCAGCCCGATGGCCGTCTGCGAAGGCGACTGACGGCCAGCCCCTGGACCGCAAGGCGTTGAGACCGAGGCCCCAACTGGGGGGCCGGTCGGGGAAGGCTTGTTCCAATCCCCCGGGCAGCGCTCAATCCTTTCGCCGCAGCTCCACCCGCGCCATTTTCTCCGGATTCTTCTTCAGCTCTCGCGTGAGCCTAGCTCCCAGCTTCCGTTGCAGCTCGCGCCGTTCGGCTGGCGCCGCCAGTTTGCCGGCATCGATCCAGCCGCCGGCGATCATGCCGTGGCCCCCACCCTTGCCACGGCGGCCGAGGACGCGGCGCATCAGGCCGCCGGCGTCGGCGCGGGGATTGGTGGTGCGGATGGATAGGTAGAGGCGGTCCTGGAAGTAGCCGGTGACGAGCGACCAGGTCTTGCCTTCCAGCCGCAGCAGCAGGTCGGCGATTTCCGGCACGATGTCCGGCTGCTCGACGGCTCCTAGGTGACTCAGGATGAGCGAGTCGACCGATTCCAGGTTCTCCAGGGCGTCGTGCAGGTTGGCGAAGTAGCTCAAGGGCAGGCGGGGGCTCTGGATGCGGGCGAGGAGGCGGTGGTTGGCGAGGGGAAAGAATTGGTCGTGGACGGCCTTGTCGGGCCCGATGTGCTCGCGGGCGAAATCGAGAGTCTCGGAGCGGATGGCGTAGATCAGCGCCGTGGCCAGGGCGCGGGTGGGCTTCACGCCGGCGGCCAGCATGTACTCGGCGAGCAGGGTGGCGGTGGCGCCGTACTTCGGCCGGATGTCGTAGAAGGGTCCGCCCTGGGTGTTCGCCCGCAGCGGATGATGATCGATGACGATGTCGGGAACGATGCGGGAGGGGAGCTGATTGTTGCCGCTGCGCGGCTGCGTGTCCACCAGGGCGAAGTGCCGGTAGCGCTTCAGGCTGAGGTTGCGGATGTGGCTGAAGGGCAGGCGGAGTGCTTTCACCATCTCCTGATTTTCGGCCCGGCCGATGATGCCGCCGTAGGCTACGGTGACCTTCTGGCGGAAGGTCTGGCGCAGCACCCGGGCGAGGAGCTGGGCGGAGGCGAGAGCGTCGGGGTCGGGGTTGTCGTGGGTGAGCACCAGCCAGCGGCCGGGCTTTTCCTGGCGCTCGATCAGCGCCTTCAAGCCCGAAAAGCCATCGCGGGTTGGTTCGGTAATCATTGCAGAGACCGGGAAGCGCCGGGGCTGTCAGGCCGCTCCGCGAAGGCACTCCGCAAATCGCTCCCGGGCCTCGCGCAGCACGGAAGTATCCTCGCCGGCGGCGGACTGGCGGGTGATGAAGCCGTCCAGGCGAACGAGGTCGTCGAAGACCTCGTAACGGCCGGTCAGCTCCTCGCTGCCCTGGAAGCGGCGAACCCAGATGAAGAGCCGCGCGGGGCCGCCCTCGCCCGCTTCGCTCACCGACGCTTCGAACTGCACTCGAGTCTCGGCCATGCTTGTTTTGTCGTCTCCGCGCCTAGTCTACCCCGGGGGAGGCTCCCGCCGGCAGGCCAGGTTGCCATTCCACCCCCGTGCTACCATTCGCCCGGCGCGGATGGCGCCCAACCCTCATGATCAAAGAAATTTTCCACATCGGCTCGTTCTCGGTCAGCCCCTTCGGGGTGATGCTGGTTCTCGCCTTCCTCACCGGTTACCTCCAGCTGCGATGGGGAATGAAGCAGTTGGGAATCGGCGACGAGGAGGACGCCAGCGCTCTCGTCTTCGCCGCCGGTGTTGGCGGCATTCTCGGCGCCAAGATCTACTACGCCATCCTCAACATGGATTGGCGGCTCCTCTTCGACCGCTCGGGCCTCGTCTGGTACGGCGGCTTCATCCTCGGCTTCCTGTGCGTGATTTGGATGATACGCCGTCGCCGCCTCCCGATCTGGCCCCTTGCCGACGCGGTGGCTCCGGCCCTCGCCCTTGGCTATGGCGTCGGCCGCATTGGCTGCTTCCTGGTCGGCGACGACTACGGCCGGCCCACGAACCTCCCCTGGGGCCTGGCCTTTCCCGTGGGCCTGCCGGAGACGACGGCCGGCAATCTGCGGCGGATGTTCGGCGTCGCGGTGCCGGTCTCAATTCCTGACGACACGTTGATGCGCGTCCATCCCACCCAGCTGTACGAGACCGCCCTCGCGCTCGCCATCTGGGGCTTCGCCCTGTGGCTGTTCAAGCGCCGGCCCGAGCCGCCCGGCATGGTGGGGCTGGTGGTCTGCGCCCTCCTTGCCGCCGAGCGTTTCCTCATCGAGATCCTGCGTGCCAAGGACGACCGTTTCTTCGGCGGCTTCACCCTGGCGCAGGTGCTGAGCGTTGCGATCCTCCTCGCCATGGCAGCACTGGCATGGGGTCGGCGGCACCGCCTCCAGACCGCGCGGAATGAGTCCTAGGCCTTCCCGTCTTCTCACCATTGCCGGCTCGGACTCCGGCGGCGGCGCCGGAATTCAGGCGGATCTCAAGACCTTCGCCGCTCATGGCGGCTACGGGTTGAGCGTCGTCACGGCCCTGACGGCCCAGAACACCCGCGAGGTGCGAGCCGTCTGGGAGGTTCCGGCCGAGATGGTGGCGGCGCAGATCGACGCGGTCTTGAAGGACATCGGCGCCGACGCCGTGAAGATCGGCATGCTGGCGAACGCCGCGCTCATCCGCGTCGTGGCAGAACGCCTGCAGGCGCACCTGGCGGGGACGGGCGTGCCCGTCGTCCTCGACCCGGTGATGGTGGCCAAGAGCGGCGACCGCCTGCTGCGGGAGGACGCGGTCGAGGCGCTGAAAGCCGAGCTGCTGCCTCTCGCTGCGGTGGTGACGCCGAACGTTCCGGAGCTCGAGGTCCTGACGGGCCTACCCGCCGGAGACGAGGGCGAGCGGACGCGGGCGGCAGAGGCTCTGGCCGCTCTCGGACCGGCTGTGCTGGCCAAGGGCGGGCACGCGGCAGGCGACGAGATCATTGATCTGCTGATCGCGGAGGGCCGGGTGCGGCGATTCATTCATCCTCGGCTCCAAACGCGGGCGACACACGGCACAGGTTGTACTCTTTCGTCGGCGATCGCCGCCCACTTGGGAGCTGGAGAGACTCTGCCCCGGGCCGTTGAAGGCGCCATTGAATACCTCCAAGGAGCCATGGCGGCGGCCTATCCCCTGGGTTCCGGGAATGGCCACGGGCCGGTCGATCATTTCTATCTTTGGAAGTAGGGAGAAAGCACACCATGGACGAACCGCTTGATCTGCTAGTCGTGGGCGCCGGGCCCACGGCAATCGCCATCGGCGCCGAAGCGCGCCGTCAGGGCCTTTCCGTTCTACTCGTGGACCGCGGACCGCTCACTTCGGCCATCCAGGGCTATCCAACGTTCATGGAGTTCTTCACCACCAGGGACCGTCTGGAGATCGCCGACGTTCCATTCACAATTCCAGACGACAAGCCCACCCGCCGGCAGGCCCTGGTGTATTACCGGATGGTGGTGGAACGCTACCAGGTGCCGCTTGCGCTGTATGAGGACGTCCTGGAAGTTCGCCGGCAGGGAGAGCTTTTCATGATCTCTACTCGCCGGCTTCAGGGACCGCGGACGCATCGAGCCCGGGCCGTGGCCCTCGCGACCGGCTACTTCATCAATCCACGGCGGCTGGAGGTGACTGGAGCGGACCTACCTTGGGTCTACAGCCGTTACAAGGAGCCCCATCCTCATTTTGGCCAGGACGTGGTCGTCGTCGGCGCCGGCAACACGGCAGCCGAGGCGGCCCTCGACTTGTGGCGCAACGGCGTGCGGGTGACCTTGGTTCACCGCGGCGCGCACGTCAGGCCCGGGGTCAAGTATTGGCTCAAGCCGGACATCGAGAACCGCATCGAGGAAGGCTCCATCCCCGCTCACTTCAACTCTCTCGTCCGGGCCTTCCTTCCGGAAGGTGGCGTGGAGCTCGAGACCCCCGCCGGTCCCAGAGTGCTGCCGGCCCAGGCCGCTTATGTGCTCCTCGGTTACCAGCCGGACGCCGACTTCGAGCGCCGCTGCGGCGTCGCCGTCGATCCCGAGACCCTGATCCCCACCTTCGATCCCGAGACCTGCGAGTCCAACGTTCCCGGACTGTACGTCGCCGGCACCCTGCAGGCCGGCCGCTGGACGGACCGCATCTTCATCGAGAACTCCCGGGACCACGGTCCCAAGATCATCGCGCACCTGAAGAGCCGCTTGGCGCCGGTCGGCGCGCGGTAAAGACTCAACGACGATCTTCCAGAACCCTATCTGAGGCGCACTGGCCCTGAAGCCGCGGTCGTGCCCGCGATCCCTTGGGCTTTCCACCACTCCAAGTCGCGGCTCCGCTCTGGACGAGCTCCCAGGCTCGCTCCATAGGGTCCGTTCTTTTGTTTGTCTCGAGAGTTTCGATGCCGATTTCCTTCATAGTGAGCGTAGCTTAACAGAAGAGTGAGGTACTTCTTGCTTTCCTACGGCGCATACGTGGCAACGTACGCGCCCGCGTTGGCGGCGAAGACCGCGTAGGCGATCCCCTTGATGGTCTGCGTCGTGAAGGTCACGGCGTTACCGTTGAGCGTAAGGCTGGAAAGAGTGCCCGCGGTTGAGGTGTTCGGGAGCATCGCTTGCAGGCCGTTCGCTCCTGTGGCCGTAGTGATGGTGAAGCTCAGGGCGGTGCCGTTCCAGGAAATCGATCCGAAGGAGGAGCCGTTGCGGCCGTTGAGCCAGGTGAGCATCTGCTGGGCGGAGACGATGGGCACGCCTCGCGCCTGGGCCGAGGCCACGATGGCGTCCGAGCCGGCGTGGCTCGCCGAGTCGGTGTGCATGTTGGCCGTCATCACTCCGTAATAGCCCGTGGAGCCGAGGGCGTTGTCGAGCAGGGTGTCGATGTTGAAGGGGAAAGATTGACCGGATTCGTCGGTCATCTGAGTGGTGGCCTGATAGACGTCGATCCGGGTGCCGTCGAGATCTGCGAAACGCATCGGCATTCCCGAGCCTGTGAAGAGACCGGGACGGTCCTGAATCCAGCTTCCCGGCCAGTAGTAATAATTGGTGTCGAAACGGATGCCGTGAGCCTTCTCGGTCTTCGGCTCGGTCGCCCAGTCGCTCCAGGCGATACAGTGGGTGCGGTTGGTTACCGGCGCGGAGACTCCCGGGAAGAGAGTGGCGAAGTCGGCGAGCTGCGCCGTAAAGAAGGAGTCGAGGGACGAGGGAGTCCAGTCGTCGCAGTTGGAGCTGACGTGGACGCCGATCTCGAACCCTTCGGATTGGAACGCCGCGGCCACCGTGGCCGAAATGGGCGTGCTGGGATAGATGTAGGACGTGGCCCGAACGCACTCCCAATTCGCCACGTTGCAGCCGGAGGGGCTCGCGGCCTCGTAGCCGTGGAAGCGCCCTTCGGTGCCATTGTTGCCGTGATCGTCCCCCGTCATCACCACTGCCGCCTTGAGGCCCCGCGGCAGGTACCAGAAGCGGGGAAGAGGGTGCCGGCCGGCATTCATGGTGAGAATGAGATTCGCCAACAGGCGCTGCTGCTCGTCGGCCTGCGGAATGGCCACTTTATTGAGATCGATCCAATCGGTCTGCGGATCGCCGGCGGCGTCGCCGAAGAAAAGATCGTCGGAGCGCCTGGGGGCGACGCCGTCCCGCTCCTGACCGGCCCATGCCGGGTTGCCCTGGCGAGTGTAGACGACGGAGCGGGCAAGGTCGTAGGTGAACGCCGCAGCCTGGCCGCCGGAGCTTCCAGCACTCTTCACGGTCACGGCCGGCGAGGCGGTGGCCGTGGTGGCATTCGAGTAGAGGGTGGCGACGGCGGTGGCGCCGTTCAGGGTATAGAGGTCGGCAGTGCCATGGAATTGAATGGTTTGATTGACCAGGCCCTGACCTGGAGCCGCCGAAGTATCGATCAACAGATAGCCATTCGCCAGCGTTGAATTTGCGGCCGTGATCCCGAGGAGACCGGCAAGCTGCGCGTCCGGCCGCAACGCGATGAGACGGCCGCCAGCGTTGACCCAGTCGGTGAGGAGGGTCACCTGGGCGCTCGTCAACGCCGTCTCGCCGAGGATCGCCACTTCGTAGCCCGCCAGGGTGGTGGCGTCGAGAGTGCCGATCTCCTGAACGGCATATTGGTTGAGCCCTTCGGCCAGCAGGATCTCTCCCACATACCGGGTAAACGGGTTGGTGGATTTGCTGATCACGAGGATCGGTCCGCCTGGGCCGTCGTCGTCGGGTGGTGGGGGCGGCGGCGGGCTGCCGCCGCCGAGCTGCGTCACTACCACGTCATCCCATTCGATGGGTTGATTGCTCACGTCGAGCGCAATGGCGCCGGCGGTCAGAGCAGTGTCGGTCGTCTGGATGACGTCCGTCCCGTCAAAGTTGACGGTGATCTGGCTCCCCGCGAACGAGATGGAAAGATCGTGGAATGCGCTCGGTGTGATCGTTCCCACGCTTGCCTGGGCGAGGAGAGTGAGACCAGTGGTGTCGATGTTCCAGGCCATGGAGTGAAAGAGCTTGATGACGCCGTCACCCGGGTAGAGCCACGCCGCGTAGGACTCGCCGGTTGAGGTATTGACTCGGCCGCGTAGTCCGCCCGGGTAATTGCTGCCATTGGCCAGGCGGAATTTCGCCGCGACCTTGTAATCGGTCCACGTATCGCTGCCGGCGTAAATCTGGGTATGGCCGCCGCCGTTGTAGGCCGCGGTGCCGCCGGCCGCGCTCCAGTTGGAGAAGAGGCCCAGAGGCGAAGCCGTCCAGTTGGCCAGGCTGAGGGAGCCGAAGTCGTCCGCGAAGAGCTGATCGGCTGGCGGCAGGGCGGTGACCGTCACGTCGTCCCAATCGATCGGCTGATTGCTGACGTCGAGCGCCACGGCGCCGGCCGTGAAGGCGGAGTCGGTGGCGTTGATCACTCCGGTGCCATCGAGGGACACGGAGATCGCGGTGCCGTTGAACGTTATGGCAAGAGTGTGGAAGGCGCCGGTCGTGATCGTCCCAACGCTGGCCTGGGAGAGCAGGGTCAAGCCGCTGGTGTCGATGTTCCAGGCCGCCACACGGAAGAGCTTGACGACGCCGTCTCCCGGATAGAGCCAGGCCGCGTAGGACTCGCCGGTCGTGGTGCTCACCCGGCCGCGCAGGCCGCCTGGATAGTTGCTGCCGTTGGCGAGGCGGAAATTCGCCGCTACCGTGTAGTTCGTCCAGGAGCTGCTGCCGGCATAAATCTGCGTATGGCCGCCGCCGTTGTAGGCGGCGACGCCGGCCGAGGCGTCCCAGTTGCCGAAGAGTCCAAGAGGCGAGGCCGTCCAATTGTGCAGCGGCTTGGGGCTGAAATCGTCCGCGAAAAGCGTGGTCGCTCCTGAGGTCACCGCCACGTCGTCGAAGGTGATCGGCTGATTGCTGACGTCGAGAGCGACAACGCCGGCTGCGAGGGTGTTGTCGGTCGTCTGGATCACCGTCGTGCCGTCGAAGATCACTGAGATCTGGCTCCCCGAAAAATCCAGGGCCAGGGTGTGGAAGACGCCCGTGGTGATGCCGCCGCTCACCGAAACCTGGTCGAGGAGGGTGAGGCCCGAGGTGTCGATGTGCCAGGCGGTCGAGCGGAAGAGCTTGATCACCCCTTCAGCGGGATACAGCCAAGCCGCATAGCCGGCGCCGGTGTTGACGTCGATTCGCCCGCGGATACCGCCGGGATAATCGCTGCCGTTGTCCAGCTTGACGTTCACCTGGAACCTGTAGTCGGTCCAGGAGGAGCTTCCGGCGTAGAGTTGGGTGTGGCCGCCGCCGTTGTAGACCGCGGAGCCGGAGGACCCGTCCCAGTTGGAGAGCAGCCCCAAGGGTGAGGCTTGCCAACTCGCCAGGGGCTTGGGACCGAAGTCGTTGCTGAAGAGGACAGATTGAGCGCGCGTCCCGGAAGGGACGAAGAGTCCCAGGACCAGGACCGCGGCAATGAAACTCGCCGAACGGGCTTTCGTGTTCACGGTGATCTCCTTTTTTGGATACACCTCTACCGGAATCCGGGCCTCCCTTCGCATCCCACCCCCAAGGCCCGGCGGAGCATTCTCGGAACGGGTGTCGCTCAGACTCTTATAGCTGAATATGCATAGATGGTCAAGGTGAACAGGCGGGGCGGGGGCGGACTTGCCGCCCCACGATCAGGTCACTCGTCTCGAGACTCTTGGTGACCACGATCTCCGATCTGGCAGTATGCTTGGGGGCCAGGGGAGGCAGGAATCATGTCGCACAGCGTGACCATCGAATATGGTGAAGACGTTCTCTTCAGCCTCGGACTGTCAGCCGAGGAATTTACGAAGGAAGCTCGCTTCCTCCTGGCTGCCAAGCTTTACGAGTTGGGTCGCTTGACGTCGGGGCAGGCGGCTGCTCTGTGTGGCAAGGCCCGAGTCGACTTCCTGCTCTCCCTGCCCCGGGTCGGCGTCTCCATTTCCAATCTCCGAGAGGAGGACGCCGAGTTGGAGGTCGGCTTCATCGGAAATGGCTGAGCCGATCGTCATGAACACCGGGCCGTTGATCACCCTGGAAAGAATCGGTGCCTTGGAAGTCGCGGGCCGGGCTACCTCTAAGCTTTGTCTGTCCTCAAGAAGTGAGGGACGAGATCGATCAGGGCTCTGCCGCCGGCCATCCGGAGATCCAACCCGTATGGCTTCGAGTTGAACGGCTTCAGGCGCCCCTTTCCCCAGCCGCAGTGCGGCAAGAGGGGAAGTCGAAGGGGGCTTGGCTCGACCTGAGGAAACCATCCTGCAACGATTTGACGCCGGACTCTGGCGCGAATCGCACGGTCGTGCTATCCTTGTCGCAGTGCGGCATTGACCGGGGACGGCCGGCCCACTCTGTCATTCAAAGGGGAAGAGATCATGGCCAAGGAGGTTCAGCACACCAGTGAGATGGAGTCGAGGAAGGTCGCCGAGGCCTCCCGCGAGACCGAGTGGAAGCAGCCGAGCTTCCTGCGCGAGATGTTCCTCGGCAATTTCCGGCTCGACCTGATTCATCCCTACCCGCTGCCGGAGCAGGAGCGGGCCGAGTTCACCGCCTTCTACAATGCGATGAAGGAGTTCCTGCGCGACGAGGTCGACTCGGTGGAGATCGATACCACGGGCGAGTATCCGGATCACGTGGTGGACGGCTTGCGCAAGCTGGGCGCCTTCGGCATGAAAATTCCGAAGAAGTATGGCGGCTTGGGCTTCACCAATGGTGAGTACCAGAAAGTGATGATGCTGCTCGGCTCGATCGACGGCAATCTCTCGGCCCTGCTCTCGGCGCACCAATCGATCGGCGTTCCCCAGCCGCTCAAGCTGTTCGGCTCGGAGGCGTTGAAGAAGAAGTACCTGCCGCGTTGCGCCGCAGGCGACATTTCGGCGTTCGCGCTGACCGAGCCTCAGGTCGGTTCAGATCCGGCGCGGCTGATGACCACCGCCGAGCGGACGCCGGAGGGCGACTTCATTCTCAACGGCGAGAAGCTCTGGTGCACCAACGGCACGATCGCGAAGCTGCTGGTGGTGATGGCCAAAGATCCCAGGTCGAAGAAGATCAGCGCCTTCGTCGTCGAGGCTGATTGGCCCGGAGTCAAGGTGGAGCACCGCTGCCACTTCATGGGCCTGCGCGCCCTGGCCAACGCCGTCATCACTTTCAAGAACGTGAAGGTGCCGGCCGAAAACCTTATTGGCGACGAGGGCAAGGGGCTGAAGATCGCGCTCACGACCCTCAACGACGGCCGCCTTTCGATTCCCAACGGTTCCGTCGGCACGGCCAAGCTCTGCCTCGAGATCTGCCGTAAGTGGGCGAGCGAGCGGGTGCAGTGGGGACGCCCGGTGGGCAAGCACGAAGCCATCGCCCACCTGATCGCCGACATGGCCGCCACCACCTTCGCCATGGAGTCTATAGCCTCGCTGGCGACCGTGATGTCCGACCGCGGCGGCTACGACATTCGGCTGGAGGCCGCGGCCTGCAAAGAGTGGAACTCGGCCCGCACCTGGGAGATCGTGGACAACACCATGCAGATCCGCGGCGGCCGGGGCTACGAAACCGAAACGTCGCTCGCGGCGCGCGGCGAGGAGCCCATCGGCGTCGAGCGCATGATGCGGGACTACCGCATCAACAAGATTTTCGAGGGCTCCTCCGAGATCATGCATCTCTTCATGGCCCGCGAGGCGGTGGACAAGCACCTGCAAGTGGCCGGCGCCATGATCGATCCCGAGAAGAGCGTCGCGGAGAAGCTCGCCGAGCTGCCGAAAATGACCTCCTTCTATGCCTCGTGGTACCCGACCCGCTGGCTGGGCTGGGGACAGTGGCCGCGCTACCAGGAGTTTGGGGAGCTGGCGACGCACCTGCGGTTCGTGGAACGCAACACGCGGCGGTTGTCTCGCCAGATCTTCCACGGCATGCTGGTCCACCAGGCCAAGCTCCAGAACAAGCAGGCTTTCCTCTTCCGGCTGGTGGACATCGCCAACGAGCTCTTCTGCATCGCGGCGTCCGTTTCCCGGGCGCAGGCGATGATCGAAGCCGGTCATCCGGAGGCAGCCAATGCCGCCGAGCTGGCGGATCTCTTCAGCCGCGGCTCGCGACGCAAGATCGTCCGCCTGTTCCACGAGCTGTGGGCCAACGACGACGTGCGCAAGTACAAGGTCGCCCTGCGGGTCCTCGACGGCAAGCATGCCTGGCTGGAGGAGGGCGCCCTCGGTCTCGAGGCGCGCAAGGAGGCTGAAAAATTGCGGTCGGCCGAGCCCAGTGGGCCCGAGCCCGTTCCGGTTGCCAAGATTCGGCCCATCAGCACGCGTTGATCCTGCTAAAGCTTCTTCAAGACTCGACGGGCTCCCGCGTGCGGGAGCCCGTCTTTTTTGGGTACTTCGTGTGGCAGCCGCTACTCTGAATCGGCAGCGCCGGTCGCGTTCACAAGCCCCGTGACCGGGCTGAGCAAGACGACGCCCAGGTGCGGCTTGTGACCGAAGTCGAACATATTGTCGAGCGCTCCGGCGACCTCGTCGAAGGAGCCGCCGCCAATGCGCCCGAGATTCCAGTTGTCTTCGATGAAGCGGAGGATGGACGACTGATCGGTCACTGAGTGATCGACGAAGCTCACCTTGCTGAACGGTGACACCACCAGCAGGGGAAGCCGCGGGCCATAGCCGCAGCGGCCCTGGATGCCGCCCAGCGGAGTGCCCGAGCCACAACTGCCGCTACCGGTCAAGGCGTCGGCCGACGTGGTCGAGGGGTTTACGAGCGGTGGCATGACGTGGTCGTACCAGCCGTCGGAGTCGTCCCAATTGATGATGACCGCCGTGCTGCCCCACTCGGGCGCTTTCTGGAGGGCGTTGAGAACGGTGGCGAGAAAGACCTGCTCGTCGAGAGGCGAGGAGTACCCGGCGTGGCCGTCCTGGCTCTTGGTGGCCTTGAGATAGCTCACCGCCGGCAGATTGTGCGCCTTGAGAGCGTTGTAGAAATCGGCGAGGTCGTACTGGTGATTCGCCTGGTCGCCGTGACCGATCATCGCCACCGAAGTGGGCGGCAGGTGATGAGGATTGGAAGTCGACAGGTAGTACTGAAACGGCTGGTGGTGGGCGCTATAGGCCTTGTTTGAAACGCCGCCGAGATTCGGCGTGGTCGTGTTGCACACGGCGGTGCCATCGGCGTTGCGCGAGCTGGGGGCGAAGCCGCCCTGGAACCAACCCCAGGTGATGTTGGCGGCGCTCAACAGGTCGCCGACGTTCTTGCCCGTGAGGGCCACTTCCTGCGCCGGGTTGCCGCAATCGTCATAGAAGGGATCGGGGTCGCCGATGACGCTGTGCTCGATCACGGCGCCGGCGAGGTTGCCGCGGGTGTGCGCGGTGTCGACGCCGCCGGCCTGGCCGGAGATGAGGTTGAGCACGCCGGGAGTCGACGGACCGTAGGTGGTGTTGTAGGAGTTGTCGCTCATCGCAAAATGCTGGGCGAGATTCCATAAGGCTGTCACGGTGTTGCCATCGTAGTAACCCATGACCAGGCCCTTGCCCAGGCCATAGTCGATGCAGCCCGCGGAACCGACCCCTACCGTCTCCACGTACTTGTTCATCTGGCCGCCGTTATTGGCCTCCTGCTCGGGCGTGTAGTCGTGATCCTGGTCGCAGGTGTAGTTCTGCGCGCGACTGAGGCGAAATGGCGCGACCGAGTTCGGGTTGAAGGCATGCATGACGTCGTTGAGCCCATTGACCGACGGCGTGGCGAGGCCGCTGTTCCTGAACCTCGGCTCGCCCGTCAGATTGGCGGCCTTTGGGTAGGTGGCAAAATAGTGATCGAAAGAGACGTTTTCCTGGAAGATCACCACCACGTGCTTGATCGGCGACTTGGTCGCCACGGTGCTGGCCTGGCTCTCGGCGGCGAATGCGGCGTGAGCTATGGTGGCGCTGATCAGGGCGCTGGACAACAGGATTATCGGCTTGGCGACTGGAGATCTGGACGTCCTCATGCTCATGAGCTCCTCCTTGAGTTTGTCGAAGATGGATGCGGAAGACGCTGACGAGGCGAGTATGGAGGCCGAGTATGTCGCGATCGTGACGCACCTGTTAATTCGGACTCGCGCCCCCGAGGCGAGGACGTAGGACGGTCAGAGACTTCGCGATAAGATCTCGACGTGCGCGCCATCCTACCCACCGCCGACCCCGACCAACCCGTACCTCGAGTCGGCGATCTCCCCGATCCGGTTCCCCGCCAAGGGGAGATCCTCGTCGCCGTCGAAGCCGCGGGTCTCAATCACGCCGACGTAATGCAGCTGCGCGGACAGTATCCGCCGCCGCCGGGCGAGAGCGACGTTCCCGGCCTGGAGTGCGCCGGCGTCGTGCTGGAGGGCGAGGCGGGCTCTCCCTGGCAGCCCGGCGTGCGGGTCATGGCACTCCTCGGCGGCGGCGGTCACGCCACCCGCGTTGCCATTCCCAAGGGACAGCTCATGACCCTGCCGGACAATCTCTCTTTCATCGAAGGCGGCGCCATTCCCGAGGCGGCCTTGACGGCGTGGACCAACCTCGTGGTCGAAGGTGGGCTTCAGGCGGGGGAGACCGTGCTGGTGACTGGGGCCACGGGCGGCATGGGGACCTTTGCCGTGCAACTCGCGCGAGAGCTCGGCGCCAGGGTTTTGGCTGCCGGCCGCAGCCGTGAGCGGTTGGAGCTGCTGCGGGGACTGGGGATCGACGAGGTCTGCCTGGAAGGCGCGAACCTGGTGGGGCAGGTCCGCGAGGCCACGGGAGGGCGAGGAGTCGACCTGGTCCTCGAGCTCACCGGCGGCGCGGATACCGCCGGCCACCTCGCCGCGCTGGCCCCCCGTGGCCGGCTGGTGGTGGTGGGGCTGGTGGGCGGCCGCAAGGCGGAGGTGGACTTCGGGCTCGTGATGCACAAGCGGCTGCACGTCATCGGCTCGGTTTTACGCGCCCGGCCGCGGGAGGAAAAGGCGCGGCTCGTGGCCACGTTCGCGGCCTTCGCCCTGCCGCGTCTGCGTGACGGCCGCCTGCGCCCGGTGGTCGACCGCGTCATCCCCTTGGAGCGCGCGGCCGAGGCCTACCAGGCGTTGGAGCGCGGCGGCGCCTTCGGCAAGATCGTGCTCTCCACGGTCTGACCCTTCAGCCCCTCAGTTCCGCGTCGTCGCCGCGGCTTTGACGGTGCCCACGGTGACGGCGCGGCTCAGGTACGACGTGGTCGCGGCAATCTCGTCGCGCACTCCCACCGCCACCTGATGCGTCCCAGGCGGCAGTTGCAGCGTCAGCGTGTAGAGATAGGACTGGCCGAGGGCGTTGAGCACCTGTTTCCGCGGGATCTTGATCGGCACGGCGACCTGCCGCACGGGGGCCGAGCGGCCGTCCTCGCTGCGCGTCGCCACCAGCAGCCTCAGGTTGCCTTCGAAGCTCTCTTCGTTGTTCAAGATCGCCAGCTTGTGCAGGGGAATCCGCAGCCGGATGGGGACCGCGACGGTGCCCGACGGGCCCGGCATCTGCTCGCCCACCTCGACCGCGATCTGCAGTGGATTGTCCTCGACGCCATAGAGAAGTGCGGCGAGAGTGCGGTCCACGGCCTTCTCCAACGCCGGCTTGTCGCGGTAGCCCACTCGATAGCGCAGGCGGATGCCGGGACGTTTCACCCGCACCTCGATCTTGTGATCCTTGCCGTCGCCGTTGTGGGCCGGGGTGTAGCCCAGGGAGTAGAAGGTGGAGAAGTCCTCGTGCAGGTTCGCCAGGTCCGGGCGCCAGTCATTGGCGTTGAGGATCGCCCGTCCTCCCGTCCCCTCTGCCAGGACGTGAAGGGATTCCTGGAGGCTCGCTCTCAAGGTGCTGCCGATCGAGGGAAACTGGAACAGCCGCTCTCCCGGACCGAATCCAGCCTCGGAGGCATCGGTGCCGGACACTCCCGACGCCTGCAGGGTATAGAGCGTCACCTGGTGCGCGTTGGCATGAGCCACGAGGGCGGCCAGGTCCTTGGCGATGCTGTAGCCCTGCGAGTCGCTGGGACCCTGCGAGGCGGCCTGGTAGGCGCGCGGGCCGTACTCCCGGGCATCGTAGACGGCTAGCGGGTCCATCTCATTTCTGCCCCTGTCAAACCTGCCCTCCCTCGTATTGGGAGGGGTCGGGGTTCCTCCGATCCCCGCCGTACCGCCGCCGCCGCAGAGCTCGACCAGGAACTGGAACAATTCCTCGCCGGGTACGGCTGGCAGGCCGTCGCTGACGTGGAGCACGGCCTTGCGGCCTTGGACACCGGAGAGCGAGTTCACCAGGATGGTGAGGGCACCGAGCGAGCGCCGGATCTCACTCCGCCGGCTGCTGGCGAAGTCGTGGGCCGGCTGCGCGATCGAAAGGGGACAGGGAATTGGATCGGTAGGATCCGCCAGCGAGATCTGCTGAATGGTCATCATGTCCCCGAAGGCGCTTTTCCGCTCGAGGTCGATCTCCGGTCCGTGCGCCGAGACCTTTTCGACTCCCTGCAACGCCACGTCGAGCGCCGCGAGATCGGAGGTGAAAGGCTGCCACACCTTGAGCACCTGGTCCGAGGTCACCACCATCGCCCGATCGGCGGGACTCAGATTGTGGGCGAGGAACTCCCGCAGCTGCTGCAGGGCCCGCGCCCGGTGGGACGGCCAGATGTTCGCGTTGTCGACGTAGACGATGAGGTTCCACGCGTCGTCGGGCGTTCGCGTCGCCGCGGCCGGTTCGGTGGAGGCTGGCTGGCCGCCAGGGCTTTGTTGGCTGGAGCCTGGCAGGCGAACAGGAACGAAGTTGCTGAGCGAGACGGGCTTGCCGTCCTCCAGCAGCTCGAAGTCGCCCTGGCGCAGGTCGTTCACCCGCTTGCCGCTCTTGTCGGTGGCGTAGACGTCGACGTTGACGACGTTGACTTCCACCACGGCGCCGAAGCTGGTGAGCGACGCCGGTTGGGCCTTCTCGGCGCCGAAAAGGGGAGAGTAGGCGATGAGGGCCAACAGGACCAATGGACAAAGGATGCGTGTTTTCAGGTTCATGGCGTCCTCAGTTCCGGGCCTCGGTCGTGGCGGGCGCGGCGGCGCCCACGGTGACCGCGCGGCTCAGGTAGGAAGAAGTGGCGGCGACGTCATCCCGTATCCCAACGGCGACCCGCTGCTCGCCGGGTGCCAGCTGGAGCGTCAAGGTGTAGACGTAATACTGCCCGAGAGCGGTGAGAACCTCTTTGCGAGGGATGTGGATCGGCACGGGGAGCTGGCGCACGGGCGCCATGCGGCCGTCGACGCTTCGCGTCGCCACCAGGAGCCGCAGGCTGCCCTCGTAGTTCTCTTCCCCGTCGAGGACGGCCACCTTGAACAGGGGAATCTTGAGGCGCACCGGCACCGAGACGTTGCCGCCGGTTCCGGGAAGCTGGTCGCCGACCTCCATCTCGATCTTCAGCGGGTTGTCCTCGAGGCCGTAGAAGAGGGCCGCCAGGGTGCGGTCCACAGCCTTTTCCATCACCGGCTTGTCGCGGTAGCTCTCGCGGTAGCGCAGCTGAACCCCGGACCGCTTCACCCGCACCACGATCCGGTGCTCCTTGCCGTCACCGCTGTGCGAAGGCGTGTAGCCGAGCGAATAGTAGGTCGTCAGATCCTCCCGCATCCGCGCCAGGTCGAGCCCGAAATCGTTGACGTCGAGAATCGCCCGCCCCCCGGTGCCGGAAGCGAGGGCCGTCAGCGAGCCTTGATTGCTGGTGCGCGCCGCGGTCTCGATGGAGGGGAACTGGGTCAGCCGCTCGCCCGGTCCGGCGTCGGCGTCCGAGCTGCCCGGACCTGCCAGCCCGGAGGCCTGCAGGGCGTAGAGAGTGACCCGCTGAGCGTTGGCGTGCGCCACCAGGGCCTCCAACTGCTTGCCGATGTTGTAGCTCTGGGTGTCGAGCGGGGCCTGCGAAGCGGCCTGGTAGGCCCCAGGGCCGAGCGTCCGCGCATCGTAGACGGCCATCGCGTCGAGCTTGACCCGGTCGTCCGACGGCTTGGGACGGGTGGTCCCTTCGTCATTGCCCGGTTCCTCGATGGTGTTGGGAGCATTCACCACGGCCTGCCGTCCGAGGCCGCCGGTGCCGCTGCCCCCACCGCAGATCTCGGCCAGGAACTGGAACACCTCCTCGCCCGGGGTGACGGGAAGCCCGTCGCTGACGTAGAGCAACGCCTTGCGCCCCGGCACCCCCGAGAGGGAGTTGATCAGCACCGTGAGCCCTCCCAGGGTGTGGAAGACCTCGTTGCGCCGGGCCGCGGCAAAGTCGTGCGCCGGCCGCGAAATCTCCTGTGGACAGGCGTGGGGATTCGGTACGGAGAGGGCGGCCTCCTGGATGGTCATGATGTTCTGGTAAGCCTGCCGTCGAGCGCGGTCGATCGATGGACCCTGGGCGGCAAGACCTTCCACCGATTTGAGCGAGGCGTCGACGGCGGCTCGGTCCGTGGAGAAGGGGAGCCAGATTCTGAGCCCCGCGTCGAGGCTCGCCACCATCACCCGATCCTCGGCAGCCAAGTGGTTGGCGAGGAACTCCCTCACCTGGCGCAACGCCCGCGTGCGGCTGGCCGGATGGATGTCGAAGTTGTCGACGAAGACGATGAGGTTCCAGGGCTCCGCCGCCGGTTCCGAGGTGGATCCGGGAGCCTCCGGCCGGTCCGCCGGCGCCGCGGTCTTGCGGGCCGCGGCACCGCTGCCGGCGAGAGCCGCGAAGTTGGAGATCGACACCCGCCGGCCGTCCTCGCGCACTTCGAAGTCGCGCTCGCGCAGACCGGTCACCGGCTTGCCGCTCGCGTCCGTGACGTAGACCTCGACGTTGACGACGTTGACGTCGACCGCCTCATGAAGGGTACCGGGGTCGTTGACCGCCGAGCGGGCAGGGGGCGCCGCCGCGGCAAGCCCAGAAGCGAGCAGGAAGCAGGAAACGGCCAGAGAAAACACAGGCTGGGCTGCCTTCATGGTGGAGTATCCCTCCCGGGAGATCACATTTTCGACAGTGTACTGCAAGAACCGGACCTCGCCTCCTCCAGAGGAGAGAACCGGCGCAACGTCCTCCGCAGCTGACGGCGTAGCGTCCTCCCGCGGCCGGCCTCGGTTCGACGCGATCCACCACCACAATCCGGCGGCCAGAGGTAGGGCGAGAGCGGTTAACACCAGGCTGCCTTCAGGCCCGAAGTCGCCGCCAGTGAGCCGCGGGTCGCCGGTCACGGCAACCTTGAAAAGGTGGAACAGGGAAATGCCGCTCACCGGCAGCGACGCCAGGCACGCTACGGCGAAGTTCCAGACGCCGTGAGCGGCGGTGGCTCCCCAGAGGCTGCCGCTACGCTCCACCAGCGCGGCCAGGATGAGGCCCGCAAGGACGATGTTGACCAGTGCAACGGCATTGAAGTCTGGGTTGCCGGCGTGGAGCAGGGAGAACAGCAGGGTGGAGCCGAGAGCGGCGGCGCCCGCGCGCCAACGTTCCCTCAGGGCGTGATAGACGTAGCCCCGCACCACCAGCTCCTCGATTCCCGCCTGGATGAAAAACAGGGCGAGAAGGACGGGGAAGAGCAGGAGCCGCGGCAGGGGCCACCAGGGGCGTCCCGTCGCCAGATCTCCGCTCAGCCCTCCGAGGTGGAGAGCCGCGTGATGGGCCGTCAGGGCGAGAAGCAAGAGGAGCCAGCCAGCCAGCAGTGCCCCGCTGCCGAGAGACATCGTGACGAGGCCGCGCAGGGCGGCTCGCCGGCCGCCTGCAGGCCAGCGGACGCCGACGCTCGCGAGCCTCCGGCGGTCGAGGAGGCGAACGAAGATCTGAGTCACTCCCAGCACCGGCAGGACGGCGAGGCCGAAGACCGCCAGGATCGCCTCCCTGGACGTCAGGAAGCTATCCGGACCGAGCTGCTCTCCTCCCAGCAGGAAGGCGATTCCGGCAACTCCGGCGGCCACGCCGGCCTGGATCAGCCAGAAAGTGAGGAGATAGAGAGCCACGCGCAGCAGCGGGTGGAGCCGAGCACGGGCCGCCCGCGGAGGCTCCGCCGCCAAAGTGAGATGGGGCTCTTGCATCAGAGTGGCACGGGGGTTGCTAATGATGAGAGGCGGGGAGAGGGAGCTTGTCAAACAACTAGAAGCCAAGGAGGACCGTCATGGTAAACCTCATTCTCATTCTGATCGTCGGAGGCCTCATCGGGTGGATCGCCAGTATCGTCATGAGGACGAATGCTCAGCAGGGTATCTTCCTCAACGTCGTCGTTGGCATCGTTGGCGCCCTCCTCGCGGGCTTCCTGCTGTCGCCGATCTTCGGCACCGGCAACGTCACGCAGGGCAACTTCAGCCTGCCGGCGCTGCTGGTCTCGCTGCTCGGGGCGGTCATCCTGCTCGCCATCGTCAATCTTTTCCGGCGCGGCGCCGTTCGCTAAAGCCAACTCGTTCGTCGCCAATCCGGTAAGCGGGGGGTTCGGGACTTCGGTCCCGGACCCCTTTTTTACAGGCCTGGAATCAGTGATCGAGCTTCGGCCCCTTGGTTGACGCCAGCGCCTTGCGGACTCCCTCGGGCGTGGTGAGACCCTGCTGCACGAGCACGTCGCGAATCCACTTCGCCACCATCTCATTGCCGGCCTTCGGATAGTGAATGAAGTTGTTCGACGCCAGCTCGGCTTCCGGGTCGTACTTCTGGAAGCCGTCGGCGAGATCGATCACCCGGTAGCCGCGACGGCGCAGCTCCTCGAGCAAGGGTTGGTAGGTCACCGGCTGGCCGCGGTGGCGCAGCCGCACCTCCCGGCGCTGGGGGAAGAGGACGATGATGGGCAGCGAACCGTGATCCAGGGCCTCGCGGTAGAACTGGTCGAGCACCCGGAAGGCCACCTGATAGGCCTCCGAGCGCTTGTTGTACTGGTCGTGATAGAGGATCGGTTGATCGAAATATTGGTCGGAGATGACGCGCGCGAAGCGCACCGAGGGCAGGAAGTCGAACCGGCTGCGCCGGTTGTTGCGTTGGTAGAAGTAGTCGTGCTCGCCGAGTCGCGGCAGGACTTTCCTGGGGTCGCGCAGCAGCTCGCGATAGCCTTCCGTGGTCTGGATCGGGTTGTCGATCAGCACCAGCTTGCCGCCCTCCACGGCGAAGCGGGGCTTGCTGAAAGGAATGCCGCTCATCGCGAAGTAGAACGGCCGGAAGGTGTTCACCATGCGGCTGATGTTCTCGGACATGTGGCCGATGAAGACCACGGAAGGATGGTACTGGATGCCCTCGCGGCGGTAGCGTAAAAGAGCCTGGCCGGGGTCCGAGGCGGGAATGCCGAAGTTCATCACCTCGAGCCCGGGATCGAGCTGCTCGAGCTTTTCCTCGAAAGTGGCGCCCATGGGCACGCCGTCGCCATGGGTGAAGGAGTCGCCGAACGCGGCGATGCGCACTTTGTCCGCCGGCGGTTGCAAGTCGTACTCGTGGGCGGCCCTCAGTCCCTTGCTGTTGGACTTGTACAGCGGCCGGTTGCTGTTGGGCCGGATGGTCCATCCGAGCTCGGGATCGAACATCACGTAGGAGACCGTGTCGTCGAGCTGGATGCCCAGCACGGCCCGATGCTTGAAGCTCAAATCCTCCACCAGGGTGGGCTGATACTCCACGTTCTTGTAGCGCTTGAGGTACCACAAGCCGCCAAAGCAGATGAGCTCGACAACCAGCCACAGGAAGGCGAGCAGGACGAGAGAGAAGACGAGCTTCTTGGCCGGGGAGAAGGCGGTCATGTGCTCTGCGGCTTCTGGGATTTAGGGACCAGAGGGTTCATGTACGTTAGACCAGGGAATTTGGAGAAATCCGAATCAGTGGAGCAGAGCGTGGCCCCGTGCTCGATGGCCAGGGCTGCCACGTGCGCATCCATGACGAGCGGTCCCCGAGCGTGGGACGCACGCAGGAGTCGCACGAGGATCTGCAGATGCTTCTCGCCGGCTTGCACCAGTTTCACGGAGGGCTGCAAATACCACCCTTCGACAATCGAAGTTGCCTCCTCGATCGTGAAGGAATTGGTGAAGGCTTTGGGGTTGGTGGTGATCCGCAAGAAAGCGAGCGCGGAGGTCCAGGAGATCCCCACGGCTTCTGAGCCGGAAAGAACCTCTTCAAGCCAGCGTCGAGCGGGCTCTTGGAAGGGGCTGGACAAGTTGTAAGCGTAGATGAGGAGGTTCGCGTCGACGAGGATCACCGGTGACCGGGACCTTCCAGCTCATCAAGAAGCTCTGCGATCTTGTCGAAGTTGAGTCCAGGCTTCGGATTGAGAGCCCGAGCCTGGACCTTGAACGGCGGCGTCGCCTCCCGGCGAATACCTAACCCGGCACGCAGAGACTCGTTGACGGTTTCCTCGAAACTCTGGCCGCTGCGACGCATCGCGTCGTCGATCGCCGCAGCGACGTCGTCGTCAAGAGGGAGGATGGCGGATCGGACTGCCATAGGAGAATGCTAAGGGAGTGCTGTCCGGGTGTCAAAGGGATCCTCCCCTCAGATGGGTCTCTCGGTGCCGGAGACCCTCTACTCGAACGATCCTAACGCGATTCGATGCTTCCTTCGCCAGCAGGGAGGTGAGAGAGTCTATAAGACCTTCCCCGGGCTCTGGCGAGTATCCCTACGACGACCGCGCCGAGGTGCGCTATGCGGATGTAATGGCGGAGTCAAGCGCGGCGGCCGAGGCTTCCTCCTCGGAGCACGTCGAGGCGGCGGGCGGAGTGGCGAAAGAAGACGTAGGCGAAGGCCGAACGGCGCCTGATTCATGATCCGACCGAGACGCACGGGTCTACCTGGCCGGGGTCCGAGGCGGGAATGCCGAAGTTCATCACCTAGGCAGATGAGCTCCACAACCAGCCACAGCACCACTGAAAATTGCTCATTCGCGAAGGGAGGGCAGCCTTGGCCCTCAGTTGGGCAGCGTTGGCCCCGATCGGGGCAGCCTTGGCCCTCAGTTGGGCTACGATTGCCCTCACTTGGGCCAGAGTGGCCCCGATCGGGGCCACGGCTGCCCCAATTGGGGCCAAGCTTGCCCTCACTTGGGCAATGGTGGCCCTCACCTGGGCGAGCATTGCCCTGGTTGGGGCCAAGGCTGCCCCGATTGGGGCCAAGGCTGCCCTCATCTGGGCCGCCGCTGCCCTCACCAGGGCCAACGTTGCCCTCCTTTCGGGAGAGGTCCACGAAAGAGCGGGAGAGATCCGCAGCGAAGCGGAGACGATCCGCGACGCGAGAGGCGCCGCTCAGGACTCGGAAC
>Ga0134121_10000307_pt1 | contig 57919 bp, 43 predicted proteins | sample KB301_FD_96463 | JGI IMG/M metagenome (GOLD analysis project Ga0134121, IMG submission 96463) | Terrestrial soil microbial communities without Nitrogen fertilizer from Kellogg Biological Station, Michigan, USA - KB3-0-1 | ecosystem: Environmental > Terrestrial > Soil > Unclassified ...
CGCTACTGGAACGCGATCGTCGGCAACGGCGGCCAGGAGAGCGCGTGCGGCTGGTGCAAGGACAAATGGGGATTGTCCTGGCAGATTACGCCGATCGCTCTGACCCAAGCGGTCACCGATCCAGATCCCGCCGTCGCCAAGCGCGCGTTCGATGCGATGATGCAGATGCAAAAGATCGACATCGCCGCAATCGAGGCGGCGCGCCGCGGTTGAACCTGACGGGCCTTCTCCAGGAGCTGGCCACCCGAGCGGACCTGGGTGGCCCTCGTCACAGACCGGTTCTCTAGTCCAAGGCCCAGCTCACGGAGCAGTCGATGTAGCTGTTACCGCCGCCGCAGCCGGGCGCCGGCCAGCCGCGTTAGTTACAGGATGTGGGAGCCGAGTCGAGATTCTGCTGAACCACCGGCTGGCAGTTGTTCCCGTCTTGCTTGAAGCCTGTCACCACGGCCCATTTGCCCGAATCGAGGTGAAACCCCACATGGCCACTATATATAGAATTACCGTCGCCGGATTTGCAGCCGAGCGGTAACTCCGAGGATCCGACCTGCATCTGACAATACCCCTTGCCTTCTCCGGCACAACTGAGCGTGGCGCTGTCGCCGGACTTGTTGATCGGAAAGTCCTTTTTCGAGGCCGCGACCGCCCTCACCGAGTCCTTGGAATCGAAAGCCATGACCAGGACCTCGTCCGTGGTGCAGTTCATCACGTGTACCTGGATGTCCGCCCAGGCCTGGCTGGCGCCGAGGCCTCCGGCTACCAGCGTCAAGGCGACCAGCGCCCACCCTCGCGGGCGCCTGTCAACTCCGTTTTGCCGCTTCGTCTTCGAATACATAGAACTCCTCCTTTCTTCACCCCCAACGGTCCGTCGCGACGGCAAGAAATTCATCTGCGCGCGCGGCAGCCGACGGGCGGTGGCTCAAACGGATGTGAAGGTTGGGACGGCTACGCGGTCGAGGACCCTATCTCGTTTCGTAACGGCTGTCCAGCTCCTGCGCGTCACCCGGCGCTGAGCTGCCGCTTCCGCCCCCAAGCGGTAACCGATCCCGCCGTCGCCAAGCGCGCGTTCGATGCGATGGTGCACATGCAAAAGATCGACATCGCCGCAATCGAGGCGGCGCACCGCGGTTGAACCTGACGGGCGGACCCGAACCCGCTCGGTCCCAGTAGGTAGGTAAAGTGCCAGGGTATTCCTGAGGTAGGTCCCGCAGGCTGCAGTCCCGTTGGCGGTTCTGGGCAGGGTCATGGCCGAAGTGGATCAGATCCGCGTCGGGCAGGCCGCCTTACGCCCCGGGGCACCGCAACCCGTTCATGGCTCAAAGAGACGAGCGCGACTCCCGTCCCCTCCCCACTTCTACATTATGCCAGCCCTGGGGGCTTGCGGCAAGCCCCGGGGCATGCCGCATAGTCCCGGCCGTAACGCAGGAACGGGAGGATCGAAAATGCAAGGATCGATGACAGAGCAGGCGGCGATGGTCGCTGGAGGAGTTTCGACGGCTGAAGGAGGTGAACCGATGCGCGCTTATGTGCTTGGCCTCCAGGAGGTCGACCGAACCGACATCGGGGTGGTTGGGGGGAAAGGCGCGAACCTGGGGGAGCTTTCCAGGCTCGAAGGGATCCACGTGCCGGATGGCTTCTGCGTCTCGACCGAAGCCTTCAAGCGGGTCCTGAGCGCAGCGCCGGCGATCGGCGGCCTGCTCGATCGGTTGGCGCTGCTGAAGGTGGAAGACCGCGAGGCGATCCGGGAGTTGGCCGCGGCGATCCGCGGGGTCATCGCAGGGATCGCCATCCCTGAAGACGTCCAGGAAGCGATCACCCGCTTCCTCGTCAGGCTCGGAGAGAAGGAGGCCTACGCCGTGCGGTCCAGCGCGACGGCGGAGGATCTGCCAGCGGCTTCCTTCGCGGGCCAGCAGGACAGCTATCTAAACGTCATCGGCACGCCGGCGATCCTGAAGCACGTCAGCCGGTGCTGGGCCTCGCTCTTCACCGAGCGGGCGGTGGCCTACCGCCTGCAACACGGCTTCGACCACCGCAAGGTCCACATGGCGGTGGTGGTACAGAAGATGCTCTTCCCGCGGGCGGCGGGCATCCTGTTCACGGCCGATCCCGTCACGGCGAACCGGAAGGTGGCCTCGATCGAGGCTGTCTTTGGCCTGGGCGAGGCCCTGGTCTCCGGCCTGGTGAACGCGGATGGCTACAAGGTGCGGGACGGCCAGGTGATCGAGAAGGCGATCCGGCAGGACCGGCAAGTGCTGACGGATGCGCAGATCGTGCGGCTCGCGCGCCTGGGCCGGCGGATCGAAGAGCATTTCGGTCAACCCCAGGACATCGAATGGTGCCTGGTCGAGGACGACTTCCACATCGTCCAGAGCCGGCCGATCACGACCCTGTACCCCATCCCTGAAGCGGGTGATCCAGACAACCACGTCTATCTCTCCGTCGGCCATCAGCAGATGATGACCGACCCCATGAAGCCCTTGGGGCTGTCCTTGTTCCAGACGGGAACGGGACACATGGTTGCAGCGGGTGGCAGGTTGTTCGTCGATATCACGAAGCAGTTGGCTTCGCCAGCCAGCCGGGACGTGCTCCTGAATGTTCTCGGCGGCTTCGATCCGCTGATCAAGGACGCCCTGACGACCCTCATCGAGCGGGATTTTATCGCGTCGTCGCCCGCTGATCCGAAAAGTTCGGGTCCCGGTCAAGGCAACTCAGACAGGTGGGCGGCGAGCTTCCAGGCGCAAGTCGAGGACGATCCGGCGATCGTCGCGGACTTGATCGCGCGCAGCCAGGCGTCGATCGAAGCGCTGAAGCGGGACATCCGGACGAAATCCGGAACGGATCTCCTGGATTTCATCCTGGAAGACGTCCAGCTCTCGAAGCAGCGCTTGACCGAATCGCAAAACTTCGGCGCGATCATGGCCGGCATGAAGGCGGCAACATGGATCAACGACCACATGATGAAGTGGTTGGGCGAGAAGAACGCCGCGGACACGCTCGCGCAGTCCGCACCGAACAACGTCACCTCGGAAATGGGGCTGGCGCTCCTGGACGTGGCGGACGCGATCCGTCCTCATCCGGAGGTGGTTGCTTACCTCCAACAGGCGAAGGATGAGGGCTTCCTGGAGGGCCTGCTCCCGTTGGAAGGGGGACCGGAAGCCCACGACGCCCTCCGCGCGTATCTCGACAAGTACGGCATGCGAGGCGTCGGAGAGATCGACGTGACGAGGACGCGTTGGCGCGAAGCACCCACGACCCTGGTTCCCTTGATCCTCAGCAACATCAAGAATTTCGAGCCGGGGGCTGGCAGCCGGAAGTTCGAGCAAGGGCGGCAGGAGGCCGCGAAGAAGGAGCAGGAGCTACTGGATCGCTTGAGGCAATTGCCGGATGGCCCGCAGAAGGCCGAGGAGACGCAACGGATGATCAGGCGGCTGCGGACCTTCATCGGCTACCGTGAGTATCCGAAGTACGGCATCGTCAACCGCTACTTCCTCTACAAGCAGTCCCTGCTGGAAGAAGCCGGGCGGCTCGTGCGAGCAGGCGTGCTCCAGAGCCAGGAAGACATCTACTACCTCACGCTCCAGGAGCTGCGCGAGGTCCTGCGCACGCAGAGGCTGGAAGGTCAGATCGTCAGCCAGCGGAAGGCCGAGCACGAGCGCAACCGGAAACTGACCCCACCGCGGGTCCTCACGTCCGATGGGATCGTCGCGGGTGCGTACAAACGAGCCGATCTCCCCGCCGGCGCCCTGGTCGGTCTCGCCGTCTCCGCGGGCGTCGTCGAGGGTCGGGCCCGCGTCCTCTCCGACATGGCCGATGCCGAGTTGGAGGCGGGGGATATCCTGGTCACCGCCTTCACGGACCCGAGTTGGACGCCCTTGTTCGTGTCCATCAAGGGCCTGGTGACCGAGGTGGGGGCCTCATGACCCACGGCGCGGTGATCGCCCGGGAATACGGCTTGCCGGCGGTCGTCAGCGTGGAGAACGCGACCCGGTTGATCAAGGATGGGCAGCGCATCCGCGTGCATGGAACCGACGGAACCGTGGAAATCCTGGCATGAGGTAGATGCCGTCTTCTCCGGGCCTGCCGTGGATATGCCCCTGAAACGAGCGGGGGGAAAGCTCTCCCCAGTCGGGGAAAGGCTCTCCCCAGTTGGGCAAGGCTGTCCCCAGTCGGAAAAGCTTCTCCCCACTCGGGAAATCCCTCTCCCGAGTGGGGACAAGCGATTCCCCACTCGGGGAACCCGTCCCCTACTGGGGAAAACCCCACCCCCACTGGGGAAAGGCTCTTCCCCACTGGGGAGAGGGATTTCCCGTTGTTCCGGAATGCCTCCCTACTCGGGGATGGAGGACCGAGAAGTCGTTTTCCAGGACGGCCATGTGCCTCACGCTTAGGGCACTGCCCTATTGGAGTGGCACCTATCGGCGGGCGGCGCTGCCACAGTTTTGTGGCAGGTACGCCGAGATCGATCATGATTCTCCCAGGGAATATATCCCTTTTTGAGGGCGGCACGAGCCTTGCTCAAGTGATTTGTGGCCGTTCAAGCTAGAACGGCTGATTCAAGGAGATTTAGGTCATGCCTTCTATAGCTGAGCAAACAACGACCCAACTGGCCGGCAGCATTCTGAATCGGGCCAGCATGATTTCTCATGATTTGGAGAACAAGGTCATCACTGTGGAGGTTATGGTAGCTCAACCCCTGGGCTCCGACACGATCACGATTTCCGCGCCGCCAGTCAGCGTCCCCTCGGGCACCTGGACCGTGAACTGGGACCTCGTCGTGATCACTCCCGGGCTTGTGGCGCAGTTCGGCTCTCCCGGGATCGCTTTGTACAAAGAGTCTCACCTGCCACTGAATGTCACGGTCCTCAGGTTGCCCACAGTCGTCTCGCCGCAACGGTGGGCTCTTCAGCTCCGTAACGAGGTGAGTGACGTGAACTCCATCGACTATGGAATCGGCATCGATTGGATGTCGGCCGGCGGCACCCACACGATCCCGGCCCTCGTGACGACTCTGCATGATCCGACCATCGTCGTAGTCAAAGACCCGAGGGATCCTCCTACGGCGATTGAATAGGTGGGTGTGCCTTCAGGAGTCTCTGGAAGTCTGGATTTTGCCGCAGCGGGTCAAAGAGGGGAGACCCTAAGCAATAGGTGCCAGCTCCACCCGCTGCGGCACGTTTGGCGTGGGAAATGGCGACTGTTGGGCGGCCGAGAATGACGTAGACCGTCGCGGCCTCGCAGGCGACTTGTGGGTTGCCAGGGGCGACACTTAGCGCCGTCTGGATTATGTTTTCCGCCTCCTCGCTTCTTCCGAGGCGCGCGAGAGCTTGGGCGCGCACCGACAGACGTTGCCAGTCGCTAGGGCTGGTGGTGTTCTCGGTGATGGCGGCGACCTGCGAATAGTACTGGGTAGCCTCTTGAGGGCGATTGAGCAGAAGGAGACAGTCGCCGAGATTCAGGGCTGCGGAGGGATCGGAGGGACTCAGGGCCAGAGCCTTCCGGAGGGATGTAGCGGCTTCGTCATATTTGTGCAACCATAAGAGGTTAGTTCCAAGATTGATCAGCGAGTCGGGACTGCGATCACGCTTCGTAGCTTCGCGGAGCCGCTTCACGGCCTGTTCAGGATCGATAAGTATCTCGATTTGGTTCAAACCCTTAATACCGTCGAGGTTGTCGGAATCAAGGCGTAGAGCTTCCTTGTAATGGTCACGAGCACCTTTCAGATTCCCTTCTTGATATTCGAAGTTGGCTAGAAAAAGAAAAGCATTCACGGACGGATGCCGCTGGGTGGCCTCGGCAATCAGATTCAAAGCTTTGGCCGAGTCGCCCTGCCGCTCTTCGAGCAGACCACGACGAAAGAGACTGGCTGCAGGGTCGACCTTAGCAAGCTGGGCGAGTACCGTCTCCGCCTCTGGGTAGCGGCCGGCAGCCAAGTAGAGATAGGCGAGGTCTTTGAGAGGCCGTGGGTCGTCAGGAGCGAGCTTCCGATACTGTTCGGCTATCACGATCCCCGGATCTAGATAGCTGGTCTCCTTGGTCAATTCATGGAGACGGCGGTATATAACGGCCTCAAGCAGGTAGACCTCTACGAATTTTGGGGCTCCCTGACGCAAGGCTTCGAGCTGGCCCAAGAGCTCTTTTAAGGTTTTTGGTTCAATGTTGGGGTCTTCATATCGCTGAAGTAAGTCGAGGTACCTGCGATAGTTTTTCTCCGTTGCTTTGAAATCGAGAGGGACTCGCAGTTTGCGATTCCGGTATCCATTCCGAAGCACGCGGGTGACCACCGTGGCGAAATGTAGATCCTGCGAAGGATGGAACCCCGCCACACTGGTAGTCCATACTTCCTGAGCGGTCCGACAGTTGAGGCGCTTGAGAGTTACTAGGCAGTCGTCGCCGTTGCAATAGACCCGGGAGGCGATGAGCTCGTCGGTGCCCAGATGCCGAGCGAAAATTAACGGATCCCCATGGACCTTGTCGACCTGGTTGGCGTCCTGCGCAACCAAGACGTCGAGGAGAGAGGCAGCGCTCACCAGAGCGGCTCGGAGATTGACCTTGACTCGTGCTTGGTCGGCTGATGAGAGAGAACCGGAAACCACTGGCTGGAGGACGGCCACATACACAGGCGGGGGCGGAGGAATCAGGAAGTAATAGATGACGACGGCGACGCCGAGCAGGAGTAGGGCCGCGGGCACGGCGATTTTCCAGAACCGTGGAACTGGGGGTCGAGGGTCTGGAGGGACAGGACTTGAGGTCCCGGGGCCTGAAAGTCCTGCGATCTGGAGCTCACCGAGGATGTCGCCAGCGGAGCACCAGCGTTCCTTGGACGGCTTGGCCAAACAGCGTCCCACGATCTTCTCCAGTGCCGCGGGTACTTCCGGAAATGCCTCGTGCAAAGGGAAGGGTTCCTCATACAGAACGGCTTGCGCCTTCCCCAGGCCTTTGCCCCCGAAGGGGTGACGGCCGGCAACCAACTCGTAGAGCACGACTCCCAGGGCCCACAGGTCAGCCTCAGGACCGACGTCCTCGCCCTCGATTTGCTCGGGCGCCATGTAGTCGAGGGTGCCTGCGACCTGCCCCTGGCCGGTGAGGCGGGAGGACTCAGGCCATCGGGCGAGACCGAAGTCGATGAGCTTCACGCGTCCGTCCGGCAGGATCATGACGTTCTCGGGCTTGACATCGCGATGCACCAAGCGGGCGGCGTGAATCGCCTGCAGGGCCATGGCGAGTTGGATGGCGATTGCGGCCGCTTCGGGCACGGGGACCCTGCGGTCAGGCTGCCGGGCGATGCGCTGGGCCAGGGTCTCTCCCTCGTACAGCGCCATGACGATGAACAGGCGGTCGCCCCACTCGTCGTGCTCATAGATGGTGCCGACGTTGGGATGGTCAAGGGAGGCCAGAGCCTCGGCTTCTCGCCGGAAACGGTCGCGGTCGTGTTTCCGGCGCTCCCGATGGGGATGGAGGAACTTGAGGGCGACTACGCGATTCAGCTTCAGGTCCAGTGCTCGAAAGACGGCTCCCATGCCACCGCTACCGATGCGCTCCAGGATGCGGAAATGAGAGATTTGTTGACCGGGTAGAGGATCGTCGCCGCGCTCGCCGGCGGCAGGGTCATGCCGCAGGCGGCGTTCCCCATTGACCCATGTGGACCCACCAAGGTCCGGGAGGGAGGCATCACAGTTGGCGCAACGGCTGTCGAACTCCGAGTTGGAAGCGCCACAGGCAGGACAGAGGAGCGATGGCATCAGCTCCCCTCACCGTTGCGATGGCGGGCCAGCAGCCTTTGCAGATGGCTCCGGTGAAGGCCGGCCTCGCGGGCCGCATGGGAGACGTTGCCTTTCCAATGACGCATCAGGTCGGTGAGGAATCTCCGCTCCAGAGCCTTGGTGGCCTCCTCGCAAGCCTCGTTCAAGGCGATACCGGTCAGCTCGCGGAAGACGGGCTCGGCCTGGGGGTTGGGCGCCGCGCCCGCCACCTCTGAGGGCAGCAGATCGAGGTCCAGCTCGGGTCCGAGCGCCAGGAGGCACGCCCTCTCCACGGCGCTTTCCAACTCGCGGACGTTGCCGGGCCAGGGGTAGGACAGCAGGGCGCGCTCCGCCCGCGGCGTCCAGCGCGGCCTTTCCTTCGTCCGGCTCCAGTGCTTGCGCAGAAAATACTTGGCGAGCAGTGGTACGTCTCCCTGCCGCTCCCGCAGGGGCGGCAGAGTGAGGTCGAGCACCTTCAGCCGGAAGTAGAGATCCTCGCGGAACCGCCCCTCGGCCACCATTTGACGCAGGTCTCGGTGGGTGGCGGCGACGATCCGCACGTCGACCTTTTCGATGCGATCCGAGCCGAGGCGTTGGATCTCGCCGAACTGGAGGAAGCGGAGCAGCTTGGCCTGCACCTCGAGGGGAATCTCGCCCACTTCGTCGAGGAACAAGGTGCCGCCGTGGGCTGTGGCGAGACGGCCCGGGCGATCGCGCCTCGCGTCGGTAAAGGCTCCGGCGACGTGGCCGAAGAGCTCGGATTCGAGAAGAGTGCTCGGCAGGGCGGAGCAGTGGAGGGCGGAGAAACGCGAGCCTCCACGCGGGCTGTTGACGTGCAGGGCGCGGGCGATCAGCTCCTTGCCAGTGCCCGTTTCGCCGAGGACGAGCACCGGAGCGTCTGCCGGCGCCACCTGGGCGACGACGCGGAGCACCTCCAGCATGACGGGGTCACGGGTGATGATTCCCTTGAAATCATGCTGAGCAAAGAGATCGCGCTCCAGACTGCGGGTATGCCGCCGCAGCGCTTCCCTTTCGCTGGCCCGGCGGAGGAAAAGGCCGGCCACCTCGGCGAGCTCGGCGAGGAAGGCCTGGCTCTCCGCGCTGAAACTATCCACCATCCCCCGATTTTCCAGATAGACGACGCCGTAGACCTCTCCTCCGTAGCGCAGCGGTGCCACCATCGCGCAGCAGCGGCCGATGAAGAGTCCGCTTTCGCCGGAGGCGAAGCGGGGATCTTCCATGAGGTTGGGCAGGTACAGGGGCTCGCCGGTCTTGATGGCCTCGCGGACCAGGGTCGTGCTGTAGCAGCGAGCCCGGTCGCCACGCCCTTCTTCGTCATAGCCAACTTCGAATTTTTGCTGGAACGAACCATTCTCGCGCACCACGACGAAGCCTGTTTCGGCGCCGCACCTTTCGCGGATGCGGCGCAGGAGGACTTCAGGGGTCCGCTCGTCGTCATCCTCGGCGAGGAGGAGCTTCGAGATCTGGAACAGATCCTCGTAGAGAGACACGTTCCTACCCTCCAACAGCAGTAGCTGCTTTGATTTTAGGTAGATTCTAACTCATTTCGGAAGATCTTGGGACCGTTGCGGCCGCGCCGAGAGTAGAATCCGAGATCTCATGACGCCCCAACGAATCCTCTTCGTCCTCCTTGTCCTCCTCGGCCCCACCCTTTATGCCCAGGAAAAGTCCCTCCACCTCGCGGTCGGCGATCCGGCCCGTAAGGACAAGGAGGCTCCGGTAGTGCTCGACGGCATTACGGATACGCGGACCGGCGAGGTGATCGCGCCGGCCGAGCTGCCGAAGCGGCTCACCGGGGTGCGCCTGGTGCTGGTGGGGGAGAGCCATACAGATATGGATTACCACCGCTGCGAGCTGCGCGTCGTCCAGGAGCTGGTGCGGGCCGGCCGGCCCGTGGTCCTGGGGCTGGAGATGTATCCCTATACCGCGCAGCGATTCCTCGACGATTGGGTGGACGGCAAGCTCACCGAGGAAGCGTTCCTTCAGGCTTCGCGCTGGTATGAGAACTGGGGTTACAACTGGCTTTACTACCGCGACATCTTCCTCTTTGCCCGCGATCGCAAGCTGCGTATCTTCGCCGTCAACGCGCCCCGCGACGTCGTCACCGCGGTGCGGAAGAAAGGTTTCAAGAATCTGACGCCTGAAGAGGCGGCTCATATTCCGTCGGACATCGACACGTCGAGCGCCGATCACCGCACGCTGTTCAAATCGTTCTTCGAAGGGGGCGGCGATTCTCTTCACTCCAGCATGACCGATGAGCAGGTGGATTCGATGATCGCGGCCCAGTCCACCTGGGACGCCACCATGGCGTTCAACTCCGTCAAAGCTCTCAAGGAGCACGGCGGGCCGGACACGGTGATGGTCGTGCTCGTCGGCTCCGGCCACGTCGTCTACGGGCTTGGCATTCAGCGCCAGGCCGCCCGCCATTTCGACGGCAAGGTCGCGACCGTCGTTCCCGTCAACGTCCGCGACGACGAAGGGCATGACTTCAAGACCGTCCAAGCCTCCTACGCCGACTTCGTGTGGGGGCTGCCGGCGCAGACCGATGCGATCTATCCCTCCCTCGGTCTCTCCAGCAGTCCCGTCGAAGGGGAGAAGGCGCTGAAGGTGATCCTCGTCTCCGAGAAGACTACCGCCGAGAAGGCCGGCGTTCAAGTGGGGGACGTGATCGATTCTTTCGACGGCGCCCCCGTACCCGACAAGGAGGCGCTCAACCGGCTGGTGGCCGCCAAGCGATGGGGAGACGAGGTGGTGTTGGCGGTGAAGCGGGGAACGGAGACGAAGGTGCTTTGGGTGACTCTGCGGCGTTGAGATCCGCCTATGGTCCGGAAGCCGTGGCCGGGGTGTCGTTCCTCAAGGCCCTTGCTGGACACGGCTGCGTGCGTAAGACCTGATGCAAGGTAGAAGGGCCAGCGCCACCAGGAGAGGCCCGACGATAAAGACTGGGGACCAGAGACTGGTCTTTGGTGGAGCCATATCGCGGGCCAGAAACCCAAAAGCAGCCAGGAGGACACCGTAGACGAGGAAGAGGCGGCCGCCATAGGCGTTGATGTCATACCAGCGGGCGTCCGAGGTGAAGGCCTCCGGGATGCGGATGCCGTAGGCCCGGTTCATGGGAACACACCGAAGGACGAGAGGCAGCGAGAAGGCGGCCAGGAGGAGACCGAAGCCACAATGAACGAAGACGGCTGGAATGATCATAAGGGTTCTTCTTGAATCGGTCCTGACGCCAATGTCGATCAAACAGCGCTCTGAAGAGGACTTTACCTCGATTTCATCCAGGTCATTCCTGGCCACAGGCGAAACACTTCACCGGCTCCGGCGTACTCCCAGGGTGAATGCCATCAAGAGGGGTGAGTGCCGCAGACACCGGGCTCGCTGCGCGACGAACTCGAGCTGCTCATCCTGCTCCCCTGGTTCGCGTCCTTCCTCTCCTTCGTCCAGGACATCGCTCCACTCCCCCTTGCGCAGTCGGCCGCCACGCTGCCGCCGGCGCAAGGGGTGGAGTTCAAGGTGGGAGGGTAGCGGGAAGGCGCGTCGTACGGGAGTGGGTGTCTGGACTGAGTTCCAGCGCGGCCGCGTACGCCAACCGCTCGGCTTGGGCCTTGTCGACGGACCGCAGCCCAGGCGCGAGGTCTGGTCTGCCCGCCTTGTCGTCCAGCTTGCAGGCCTGGATCGCTTCGCGCCACGGATCGAGCAGCGCCCAGACCTCCGGGTCCTTGAGCGCTAGCTCTGCTCCACCAAGCGCCGCCGCTGTCCACGGGTAGAGGCTTTCGGTGTCGCGAACCCCGGCCCGCCACAGGCCAGCGGCGAGTCGAGCCCATTCCACAGGGTAGGAGCTGTCGGGGGCATCGAGCGATTCCTCAAGAAGCTCGGCGGCCTGTGCAAACGCCTCGCGGGCGGTTTCAAGATCGCCGAGTCTCAGGGCGACGCCACCAGCAGCCAGCGCGGTACGAGCAAGAGTGCGCTCGCGACCGCTCTCAACGGCGGCGTCAATCGCCAAGTCGATCCTCTCCCGGGCTCCTGAGGCGTCGCCGATCTCGACTGCAGAAGCCGCGGAAAGGGCCAAGAGCTCAGCCCGCGCATCGGCTCGCACAACGGCAGGATCCGCCAGCATGGAGGTGATCAGGGCCTCAGCCGCTTGCCCTTGGTGAGCGTGAAGAAGGGTCCACGCAAGAGGCCCTTCGACGGGTGCGGTCGCGGCCGGTCGGCCAAGGCGTTCCCGCAGCTCGTGGGCGGTGCTGAGGAGCTCGGCGGCTCGCTGGTAGTCACCAAGACGCGCGGCGAAAATTCCCGCCTCCCAGGTCAGCTCGAGCTCGCGCAGGTGGTCCAAGGCGGTGGCCGCCTGGCGACGGGCCGACTCGCTTTGGGCGAGCGCCGCACGGACTTCTCCTGAGGCCCGGCAGAGCTCGAGCACAACCTCGACGTCCAAGTACTCCACTGCGGGTAGAGTCAGAAAGAGCTCGCGCACTTTCCGCTGCCAGGTCTCGCCCCGAGGCAAATCGCGACAGATGACCGAAAGGGCCACCGCGTGAACGGCCAGGAGCTGCCCTGTGGCGATTATGTCGAGATCTTGGGAGGAGAGCGCCTCTTCCGGGACCTGCTGCCGCTCACTCACGAACGGGGCAAGGATGGCGAAGCTCTCTTCGGTGGCGAGAAGGGCACGGCGCTTCTCCCCCTGGCGGAGGTGGATGTAGGAGCGGATATTGCGGCACCAAGCGGCTTGATAGGCCGCATCAAGTGAGGGAAGTTGTGGGCAGAGGGCGATGCCGCGCTCGGCCCAATCGGCCGCTTCCTCTAACCGGCCCAGGCGGCGGCCGCTCACAACGGCGAGCCGATAGCAGAGCGCCGTTTGCCGCCTCGGGTCGGTCTCGAGCTCGAAGGCCTTTGAAAAGCAAGAATAGAGAAAACTCTCGAGACGCTTGTCAGAGGTTGAAAGGAACTGCCGGTTGTGCGCTGCGAGTCCCACGAGGTGATGGAGCTCAGCGAGCTCCGCTGGAGAAAGCTCAGGGTCGCGATCGAGCAACTCGAGCCCGAGGGCGAGAGCATTGGTGAACCCATAGGCCAGAAACCAGTGGCGAGCGATCTGCAAGCGAAGAAGATCGGTTCCGCCTGCCGCCACCAGGAGGCTGTTGTCATCTTCGGGGGCTGAGCACGGGGCCTGGTTCGACGCGACCTGGAAGCCGCTTTCCGGCGGCATCTCTAGAGTCCCAGCGCCGCGGAAGGCGAAGCACATTCTTTGTTGGAGATGGCGGGGATATCCCCAGAGAAGGCCGCGCTCGTCGGGCGTCTCTTCGCCCGCCTCGAGATCGCCCGCGATCCACAACTCCGGTCCTGGCACTTCCGGCCGCCGATAGAGAGCCTTGAGAACTTTGAGCGACTCGAAGTCGAGGTGCTCCAGGCGGGGAATGACGATCCGATCAACACTCCGAAGCATTGGGGCCAACGCCGTGGCCATGTCCTCGATGAGGGGCCGTTGCGGATTCATGTTATGGGTCAGATGGGAGGTCAGGTCGAGAACTCCGGCGAGCTCCAGGGAACCCGGCGAATCCGGTCGGTCTGGAGTGCCGAGAATCCAGCGGACCCGCTCTCGTTCGCGCAGCTTCTCCGTGGCGTGGAAGAGGATTTCCGGGTCGCCAGAGCGCATCGCTTCCTGGGCAAGGTGGCGCACCCCCCGCCAACTGAACAGGGCTCGCGGAGCGAAGGCGAGGCGGACAGAACGAGCGTGGGTACTCGCCATTTCTTCCAGGGCGAGACCTGCCCGCGCAGGATCTCCGGCAAGTATATGGATCTGCATGGTCTGCTAAAGGGGCTAGAGGACGCCAAGGCGACCCGCGCCCTCTAACCCCAAAAGCTCTCCTAATCTACTTGATGGAGATAGGAGAGGTGGCCAGTGCTGCAAAAGGTTACGCCCCCGCCGCCGACGTTCTTCATCGCGTCTTCGGTGAGCTCAGTGAGAGGTTGGGTTACTTCCTTCGAACGTACCTCTTTGCGGTTCAAACGGACTAGCTTCATGGTGCCATTCCTTTCTGCCGATGTTCGGCGCTGAGGCTCATCGCTCCGAGCGCATACATTGCGCCGGGGTTTGCTCAGCCTCACATCGGAATGGCAAATCGCGCCATTCCGTTTCGCTGCGCCGCCAGAGCCGGCTGGCGTCGTCACCCCCCTCAATCCGCCAGACATCACCTCGGCGGCGACCGCCGCCTAGCTTCCGGGTGATGATCGATCTCGCCTCGCCAGCCACGCTATCTCTTGGCGGCCTCCTCGGGCAGATCGCTGCTGATGTACACGTCCGCCACCGGCACGTGGACCGAGCCGAGCGCCGAGATGCGGTCGAGGGAATGTGACGCTGTGGACGGGCGAGCTCCACGAGCCGCCACCCACGCCTTGACATTCTGCTCCAGCAGATCGAGGGGCACCGCGCCGCGCCGCAGCACCTCGTCGTGGAACTCGCGGATGTCGAACGCCGGCCCCAGCTCTTTTTGCGCGTAGGCGCGCAGCTCTTTGAATTTCAGCTCGCCGATCTTGTAAGCCGTGGCGAGGCCCGGGCTGGTGACGTAACGATCAATCTCGACCTCGATCACGCGATCGTCCTGGGCGGTATTCTCCAGGAAATACTCGATCGCCTGCTGTCTCGTCCAGCCCTGGGAGTGAATCCCCGTGTCGACCACGAGGCGGATGGCCCGCCACATCTCGTAGGTGAGCTGGCCGAACTTGAGATAGGGATCGCGATAGAAACCCATCTCATCTCCCAGGCTCTCCGCGTAGACCCCCCAACCTTCGACGAAAGGCGTGTAGTCGTGGTAGTTGTACCACTTTGGAACCCCTTTCATCGTCTGCGCGAGGGAGACCTGGAGGTGATGACCGGGCGTGCATTCGTGCAGGATCAGCGCCTCCATCTCCCACTTGGGCCGCGCCTTGAGATCGCCGGCGTTGACGAAGCAGCTACCGGGACGGTTTTTCTCCGTCGAGCCTGGCTCGTAATAGGCCGTGGCCCTCTCGCGGGCTATTGCGTCTGGAATGGGAAGGACGCGGTACGAGAGGCGAGGCAGGGTAGCGAAGAGGGAGGCGAGCTTGCCGTCGATCCGTTGGGTAATCGCGCGATAGCCTTCCACCAGATCGCCAGGCTTGTCATAGAAAAAGCGCGGGTCGTTGTGCAGGAACCGCACGAAGTCGGCGAAGCTTCCCTGGAAGCCGGTGCCGGCGATCACGTGATCCATTTCCGCCCGGATGCGCTTGACCTCGGTGAGGCCGAGCTCGTGGATCTGCCGCGGCGTCAGGTCCGTGGTGGTCGCCTGGCGCAACTCGTAGGCATACCAGGAGGCGCCGTCGGGAAGGGCCCCGAGACTGACGCTCTCGCGGGCGCCGGGAATGTAGGTTTCCATGAGGTAGCGCAGGAGCTTGCGGAAAGCCGGAGCGGCCTTCTCCTGGTAGGCGTGCAGTGCCGCGATACGGAGCCGTGCTTCGTCGTCCGACGATACATTGGGAGAGATCTGCCGGAAGCGCGCGAGCAACGGGCTCTTCCAGGGATCGTCGGTCAGGAGAGCGCGCACCTGGCCGGGAGCGCCCGCCATCTGGCTCTTGGGCGAGGTGACGCCGGCCGCGAGCCCCTTCTCCAGAAGAGCGACGTTCTGATCCACCAGGGCCGGCACGCCGTTGAGCCGGGCGAGAAGGTCCTCGTAGTCGCGGACGGTGGAGGCGGGAGCGTTGGCGAGGGCCCACGGGACTGACAACTGGAATCCATCGACCTGGGTGAGCGCGAGCTGCTCGGAAGGGAAGCGGAAGCCTTCGACCTTGCCGGCCATCCGGCGGATGAAGAGGTCCAGGTAAACCTGCTCCGTGGCCGTCAGCCGGCCGCGGTCGATGGACTGGGCGGTCTTGAGCTGCTCGCGCATCAGGGCATGGCGATGCTCGATACCGGCCGGGGAAAAGTCGGACCAGCGGTTGTTGTGACCGGGAAAGCCGACGTAGGTGGCGAACTCGGGAGTCTCGCGCACCTTGAATTCCCAGGCGACGTCGAAGAGACGGCGAAGTCGGTCGCTCTCGGTGGGTGCGGCGGTTCCGGGCGCGGGGACGAAGATCCAGAGATTTAGGAAGAATAAAAGGAGCGCCCGTAGCGATTTTCGCATGCTGTATTGTAGCCGGGTGAGGCCTCCGGAGCGCTAGCTTCGACGCGGTGGAGCACCCCAAAACCCTCATCACTCCGGTCCTCTTCTCCCGACCGCCCCAGGCCTCCTCCCCGGGAGAAGAGGAAGAACAGCCAGAAGTCCGTCCCAGCCGAGCCCCCCTGGGAGCGCTGGCGTCCCGCCGGCCTGCTAACTTTGCTTTTTCTCCCTCGTCACGCCCCGCTTCATCAGTAGGCTCTTGAGCGGCGCCCCTGGATGGGGCATAATTGTGGTTCAGAGAGTGAAGAGCTACCAAGTTGCCCTCACATTCGCCGGCGAGCAACGGCCGCTGGTGTCCGCGATCGCCGAGCAGCTTGCGGAAACTCTTGGCCGCGATAAAATCTTCTATGACAAGTACTACGAGGCGGAACTCGCTCGCCCGGATGTCGATCTATATCTCCAGAAGATCTACCACGACCGCTCCCGCCTTGTGGTCGTCTTCTTGGGGACCGACTACGAGCGTAAGGAGTGGTGTGGGCTCGAATGGCGATCAGTGCGAGACCTCATCAAGCAGAAGAGCTCTGAGCAGATCATGTTGGTCCGCGTCGACGAGGGTGAGGTCCCAGGGGTCCTGGGAATCGACGGCTATTTCGACGCCCGAGGCCGAAGCCCGGCGGAGATCGCGGAGGGCATTCTTACAAGAGTGCGTCAACTCGGGAGATCCCCGCAACGAGCGCCGCAACCCCAGGCGCCTGTAAGGGTTTCCGAGTATTCCGGACCGGACCGGTGGGCTGAGGTCACGCCCTATGCGTTTCTCTCGCTCGGCAGCTTCCTCGCAGCTCTTCTGCTGGTCGGTTTGCTCCTCTGGAAGGCCGACCTCCTCGTAAGAGTCGGCCTCACGGGCCAGTTCTACTACCTCGTTCTCTTGCCGCTAGGGCTCAGCGTTGCGGGCTTTCTCTTCGGCGCGCTACGCTCCTTAGCGCGGTACACCGGTCACCAACTTGGCGACGTCTGGGGGCTTGGTGGACCGATTGTAGGGTTCTCCCTGGTTGTCCTCTGTGGTTTCCTTCTTCCTCCCCTGACTACAAATTTCTCTTTGACCGTCTTTGTACACGGAGTTGCTGGCCCTCAAGATCTGTTCCTGCGGGATCAGGGCTTCGTGATGCTCGACCTCGGAGGTGAACGGCGACGTGAGCCCATCAGGGACAAAGGTCAGGCTGTCTTCTCCGAGGTTCCTGCGAACTTTAAAGGCCAGACAGTCAATGTCTCCCTGGATGCAAAAGGTTACGAGCTCGCTGCGTCAGATCCTCAGCGCCGGATAGAAGGCTCTTCTCTATACCTGCCTGTGCGAAGAAAAGCCGGCTTCATCCGCGGAAGCGTGCTCGATGAGGCCGGCGCCCCGAAAGTGGGTGCTACCATCACGGTTGCCGGTTTGACAACTCACACCGACGTGGCCGGCAATTTCGAGATCATCATCCCAGGAGACCGCCTCAAGGACGAACTCTCCCTTCAAGTCATGGCGGCCGGTTGTCTTCCAGGGCACGAAACGGTCATTCCCGGAAGTAACGACGTAGTCGTGATGTTGAAGCCACTTTCCTGATCGAGGATTCGCCATGCGCTCTCTGCTTACCGTTTTCGTCGTGCTCCTCGCCGCAACCTCCGTCGAAGCTGCAACGCTAAAAGGTGTGATCCTCGCCAATGAAGAGGGGGGGCCACCTATCCCGAATGTCGCTGTCAGCGCGGCCTCCGGTGCCAATCCCACCACTACTGACGCCCACGGAAGGTTCGCTCTCGAGTTTCCTCACAAGGAACCCGGCGAAACGGTCCTCCTAATTGTCGACAAGAAGGGCTTCGAGGTCGTCAACTCCTTCCAGTTGAAACTGGCGCTCCCCAAGGATTCTGACGCCGAGCCCCTGACACTTTTTCTCGCCTTGGCAGGGGACCGCGAGGAGATGGCCAGACGCTTTTATCGTCTCAAGAGCGTCGAACCGATTGAGAAGACCTACCAACAACGTGTGAAGGAACTCGAAGCCAAAAATCAGGCGACGGCTGCCGCTCTCGCTGACCTTCGTAAAGAACGTGACCAAGCCACGAAGGCGGCCGAGCGGGCCGCTGAGGATCTCGCGAAGCTGAGGCCGGAGCCGACATCAGAGCTCTACCAGCAGGCGATGTCTCTGTTCCTCAAGGGCGACGTATATGCTGCTGTGACGCTACTTGATGAAGAGAAACTTCGCCGCTCCATCGTCGCGGCGCGCCAGCGCAAGGCGGAGGATGAGCAAGAAATCAGACAGGGAGTTCAGGGCTATCTTCTTAGGGCTGAGCTCTTAACGACGATCTTTCGTTTCGACGAGGCCGAGAAGAACTACCAGGAGGCTGTAAAAGCGGCACCGGAGAACTTTGATGCTCAGTTCGCTCTCGGAGACTTCGCCCAACAGATGAACCGCTTTCCGGAGGCTCTAAGCGCCTACGGCCAAGCCTTAGCGATCGCGCGAAGAGCCGGAGCTCAAGACCAGGTCGCCCTGACCCTCAACAACTTGGGGATTCTCCATAGCAACCAGAATAATCGGATGGATGAGGCCAGCAAGGACTACGAGGAGGCCCTCAAGACCTACCGCGACCTCGCACAGCACAACCCGGAGACTTATCTACCCCACGTGGTCGGGACCCTCGGCAACCTAGGGAATCTCCATTTCGTCCAGAATCGGATGGACGAGGCCAGCAAGGACTACGAGGAGGCCCTCAAGACCTTCCGCGACCTCGCACAGCACAACCCGGAGACCTATCGATCCGACGTGGCCGCGGTCCTCAACAACCTGGGAAATGTCCATAGCGTCCAGAAGCGGATGGACGAGGCCAGCAAGGACTTCGAGGAGGCCCTCAAGATCTACCGCGACCTTGCGCAACTCAACCCGGAGACCTATCTACCCCAGGTGGGTATGATCCTCAACAACCTGGGGCTTCTCCGTCGTGACCAGGATCGGGTGGACGAGGCCAGCAAGGAGTACGAGGAGGCCCTCAAGACCTACCGCGACCTCGCACAGCACAACCCGGAGACCTATCTACCCTACGTTGCCACGGCCCTCAACAATCTGGGAACTCTCCATAGCGTTCAGAAGCGGATGGACGAGGCCAGCAAGGAGTACGAGGAGGCCCTCAAGACCTACCGCGACCTCGCGCAGCACAACCCGGAGACCTATCGATCCTACGTGGCCGCGACCCTCAACAACCTGGGGAATCTCCGGCGCAACCAGGATCGGGTGGACGAGGCCAGTAAGGCCTACGATGAGGCCCTCAAGACCTACCGCGACCTTGAGCAGCACAACCCGGAGGCCTATCTCCCCAACGTGGCCATGACCCTAAACAACCTGGGGAGTCTCCGTCGCGACCAGGAGCGGGTGGAAGAGGCCAGCAAGGACTACGAGGAGGCCCTCAAGATCCGACGCGACCTCGCGCAGCATAGCCCAGAGATTTATCTACCTGAAGTAGCCACGACCCTCAACAGCCTGGGGGATCTCCATAGCGCCCAGAATCGGATGGACGAGGCCAGCAAGGCCTACGAGGAGGCCCTCAAGCTCCGGCGCGACCTCGCCCAGCACAACCCGGACACCTATCTACCCGACGTGGCCCACACCCTCAGCGGCCTGGGGATTCTCCATAGCGCCCAGAATCGGATCGACGAGGCCAGCAAGGACTTCGAGGAGGCCCTCAAAATCCGACGAGACCTCTCCCAGCACAACCCGGGCACTTATCTACCCGACGTGGCCAAGACCCTCATCGGCCTGGGGATTCTCCATAGAGCCCAGAATCGGATGGACGAAGCCAGCAAGGACTTCGAGGAGGCCCTCAAGATCCAGCGAGAACTCGCGCGGCACAACCCGGACACCTATTTACCCGACGTGGCCAACACCCTCAGCGGCTTGGCGGATTTCCATAGCGCCCAGAAGCGAATGGACGAAGCCAACAAGGACTTCGAGGAGGCCCTCAAGACCTACCGCGACCTTGCCCAGCATAAATCAGATACCTATCTACCCGAAGTGGCCACGACCCTCAATAGCCTGGGGGATCTCCATAGCGCCCAGAATCGGATGGACGAGGCCAGCAAGGCCTACGAGGAGGCCCTCAAGATCCGGCGCGACCTCGCCCAGCACAACCCGGACACCTATCTACCCGACGTGGCCCACACCCTCAGCGGCCTAGGGATTCTCCATAGCGCCCAGAATCGGATGGACGAGGCCAGCAAGGACTTCGAGGAGGCCCTCAAAATCCGACGAGACCTCTCTCAGCACAACCCGGGCACCTATCTACCCGACGTGGCCAAGACCCTCATCGGCCTGGGGATTCTCCATAGAGCCCAGAATCGGATGGACGAGGCCAGCAAGGACTACGAGGAGGCCCTCAAGATCCAGCGAGAACTCGTGCGGCACAACCCGGACACCTATTTACCCGACGTAGCTAACACCCTTAATATCCTGGGGCTTCTTCATGTCACGCAGAATCGGATCGACGAGGCCCGCCAAGCCTTGCAGGAGGCCCTGGACATCTTCGAGGAGCTTGCGAGGCGAAGCCCTGCCCGATTCGCAGGCGACGTCACGCGAGTCAAGGATCTCCTGGACCAGCTTCCCCGAAATCCGTCAGCGTCTCCACCAAGCGTTCCCGTTCCCCACCTAACGGAGCTTTGCTTAGCGTAAGGTCGAAGAGGGGGTGGGTGAGGCCGCAGCCCCACCCAGCGGAGGATCACGCCCCCGGCTTCTTGAACAACCCCGCGTCCACCGGCGGGTTGACCTGCGCCTCGGTGAGCTCCACTTTCATGATCGGCGCGCCGTCCTGCGTCACGTCGGTCTTGAAGGGGACCTTGACGCCGTTGACGTCGCGGTAGTCGGAGTAGAGGGCCTCGAGCTTCTGGCCACCGCTCTCGAAGCCGACCTTGACCACCTGGCTCGTCGCCGCGTCGAGGTAGAAGCGTGTGGCATGGCCTTGGGCGTCGGCGAGGTCCACGACGTGCGCGGGTTTGCCGGCCACCGGCTCGTCGGGCAGCGAGCGGGCGGTGAAGCCCGGCTGCCCGGCGCGGCGCAGCAGGTCGAAGCCGAAGAACTGGCGGTCCTTCATCTGATCCGTGGCATCCACCGTCTGGGGACCCATCTGCATCCAGCCGTTGGTGCCGTCGAAAGCGCGCACCATGGAGCCCATGGCGGTGGTCATCTCCGTGCGTTCGGCGTCTGGAAACCGGCGATAGCTCACCAGCGTCGGGATGGCGATGGGCTGCGGGGCGCCGGGCGGGGTCATGGTCGCCGAGCCCTTGGTGACCTGCGTCTTCTGCTCGACGAACGCCTTGCCGCCGAGGGCCGCCTGGGCCTGGCGCAGGAGATCCAGGGCCTTGGAATCCGCCTCTCCCGGCGCGGCCTGCGCCGCCTTGGGACGGCGCAGGTCGTTGCGCGTCAGGTCGAAGTCGGCGGCGGGAATCACGTCGACGTCGGGGAACGTCTTCTTGAGCGGCTCAATGAAAGCCGAGGCGTTGCCCACCAGGACGATGGACATGCGCTCCGGATGAATGCGCTCCTTGGCGAAGCGCTGGACGTCGTCGGCGGTCACGGCGGAGATCTTCTGGTCGTAGCTCTCCAGGAACTCCCGGCCGTAGCCGAACTTCATGGCTTCCAGCACTTTGTCGGCGATGCCGTCGGCGGTCTCGATCTCCAGCGGGAAGGCGCCGGTGATGAAGGTCTTGGCCGGTTCGAGCTCGGAGGCCGGCACCGGCGCCTTCTGAAGATCGCGCAGCACGTCGAGAGCCACCTTCAGCGCCTCGGCGGAGGTCTCGGTCTTGGTGAAAGTGCTCGCCTCGAACATTCCGGGTTGGGTCGGCTCCACGAAGAAGCTCTGGGCGCCATAGCTCAAACCCCGCTTCTTGCGGATTTCCTCATAGAGGCGAGCCGAGGGGCTGCCGCCGGTCACCGAGCTGTACACCTCGGCGACGTAGAGGTCGGGATCGCGGTGGGTGATGGCCGTCTGCGCCACGCGGATCTCGGTCTGCACGGCGTCGGGCTTGTCGATCACCACGATACGGTTGCGCTCATAGTGTGGCGGAGTCACCTGCGACAAGGACAATTCCGCGCCCTTGGCCCAGCCGCCGAAAGCCCGCTCGGCGCGGGCGAAGGCGTCGGCCGGCGTGACGTCGCCCACCACCGCCAGGAAGGAGCCGTTGGGGATGTAGTGACCCTTGTGGTACGCCACGAAATCGTCCCGCGTCAGGTCGCGGACGGATTCGGGAGTGCCGATGGCGGGGCGGCCGTAGGGGTGGTCGCCGAAAACCAGCCGCTCGACGGCCCGGCTGGCCAGGTAGGGAGCGCTCTTCTGCTGGATCTGGAGGCCGCTCAGCGTCTGGCGGCGCCAGCGGTCGATCTCGTCCTGGGGAAACGAGGGATGGAGGACGACGTCCGAGAGCAGGTCGAAGCCGAGGTCGAGTTGATCGGAGGTGACGCCGGCGGTGGCGAAGCCGGATTCCAGGCCGGCGTTGGCGTTGAGGTTGGCTCCCACGAAGTCGATGGCCTCGGCGATCTGTTGCGCCGAGCGCCTGGCCGTGCCCTTGGTGAGCAGGGTCGCGGTCGCCTCGGCGAGGCCGAATTTTCCTGCCGGCTCATAGGAGCGGCCGCCCTTGACCACCAGGCGCAACGAGACCAGGGGATCCCTGTGCTCCTCGATCACCACGATGCGCAGGCCGTTGGCGAGAGTCTTCTCCTGGAAGGCGGGGAAGTGGACTTCCTTGGCGGGGGCCGGCCCCGGCGGCGTGGCCCGCTTGTGGGCCGCCGGCTTGGGGGGCGTCTGCGCGCCCGCAGTGCAGGGGACGGCGGTGGCGAGGGCCGCCAGCAGCAGGACAGTCAAAGTGGGGATGCGGTTTCTCATGGCTTCTTCACCTCGCTCGGGGCGCCTTCCTTGGCTCCGGGCTTCAGGGCCTCGGGGAGCATGTAGACCACGGTGCGGTTTTCGGGGCTGAAGTAGGCGCGCGCCGCGCGTTGGACGTCCTCGGCGGAGACCTTCTGGTACAGGGCGAGCTGGCGGTTGACGAGCGAGACGTCGTTGAGGATGACGGCGGCGTAGCCGATGGCAGTCGCCTTCTCCTGGGCGGTCTGGCGGCCGAAGATGAGGCCCGAGACGAGCTGGTTCCTGGCCTTCGCGAGCTCGTCGGCGGAGACCGCCTCGTTCTTCAGACGGTCCACCTCGGCTTGCAGCTCCTTCTCGGCATCCTCCGGCTTCTGCCCGGCCTGAAGGATGGCGAAGAAGAAGAACACGCCGGGATCTTCGAGCAGCACCGTCTGCCCGCCGGCCTGGAGGGCCATCTGCTTGTCATAGACCATCCGCTTGTAGAGCCGCGAGCTCTCGCCGCCGGAGAGGATGTTGCCCGCCACCTCCAGGGCATAGGTGTCGGGGTGGCCGGCCTGCGGCACGTGATAGGTGAGCACCACGGCGGGCAGGGGAGTGTTCGGGTGATAGTCGGTGGTGCGGCGCTCGGCCGTCTGGGCCGGCTCCTTGGCAATCTCGCGCGGGATCGGCTTGCCCATGGGGATGGGGCCGAAGTAGGCCTCGGCCCACTTCAGGGCCTGGGCCGGATCGAAGTCGCCGGCGATCACCAGGGTGGCGTTGTTGGGCACGTAGTAGGTGGCGTGGAAGTCGCGCACGTCCTGGAGGGTGGCGGCGTCGAGGTCGGCCATGCTGCCGATCGGCAGGATGTGGTAGGGGTGGGTGGTGTAGGTCTTGTTCAGCACCACCTCGAACAGGCGGCCGAAGGGCGGGTTCTCCACCCGCAGCCGGCGTTCCTCCTTGACCACGTCGCGCTCGGACTTGAAGTTCTCCTCCGTGATGGTGAGCGCCCGCATGCGGTCGGCCTCCATCCAGAGAACGCGCTCCAGGTAGTTGGCCGGGATGGTCTCCCAGTACAGCGTGCGATCGAAGTCGGTGGTGGCGTTGTACCGGCCGCCCACGGAGCTGATGAGGTTCTTGAACTCTTCGAGCGGAATGTTCTCGGAGCCCTTGAACATGATGTGCTCGAAGAGGTGGGCGAAGCCGCTACGCCCCTTCTTCTCGTCCTTCGAGCCGACGTGGTACCACAACTGGACGTTCACCACGGGCGCCGAGTGATCCTCATGGAAGAGCACCTGCAAGCCGTTGGCGAGCTTGTGTGGTTGGATTTGCAGCGTCGGCGGCGTCACCTTGAGGGCGTCCGCGGCCTCGGCCGGAGCGGTCAGCGCCAGGAGGGCAAACCCGGCGAGACCGGCGATGAGGGCTTTGAGCATCCGGATCTCCTTTGCGATCGTTGCGAGATAGTAGGTGCCGACACAGGGTCGGCATCCTGTATTTTCATCTACGTTACAACATGCCCAGATGTTTGGAGTTGATCCCGCCTGAGCCGGCGCGGTAGTTTACCCAGCATGAGAACCCGACGAATCGTCTCCCTGTTCCCGGTGCTCCTCCTCGCCGTTTCGTTTCAGCGCGCCGAGGCCGCTCCTCCGGGCGTGGCCCTCCGGCCGGACAAGACGGTCCCCGCGCCCGCCGCGCCGGCGGACGTAGCAGCCGCCCCGGCCGACGCCCAGGTGACCGTCAGCGGCCTCGCCAGCAAGGTCCTTACGGCCGGCACCGGCACGGCGCATCCCGTGCCCACCGACCGGGTGAAGGTGCACTACTCGGGCTGGACCACGGACGGCAAGCTGTTCGACTCCTCGATCTCGCGGGGCCGGCCGATCGTGTTCCCCCTGAACCGGGTGATCGCCGGCTGGACGGAAGGCGTGGGGCTGATGGTGGTGGGGGAGAAGCGGCGGCTGTGGATTCCGGCCAAGCTGGCCTACGAGGGGAAGTCCGGCAAGCCGCAGGGGATGCTGGTCTTCGACGTCGAGCTGCTGGAGATCCTGCACGTTCCGGATGCGCCGGCGGACGTCGCCGCGCCGCCAGCGGACGCTCAGCACTCCGAGTCGGGCCTCGCCTGGAAGGTTCTCAAGGCCGGCACGGGAACGGTCCATCCCAAGAAGGACAGCATCGTCCGCGTGCACTACACGGGCTGGACGACGGACGGCAAGATGTTCGACTCCTCCCTCGCCAAGGGCACGGCGGCCACCTTCGGGCTCACCGAGGTCATCCCCGGCTGGACGGAGGGCCTGCAGCTCATGACCGAGGGAGAGTCCCGCCGCTTCTGGATTCCCAAAAGCCTCGCCTACCGCGGCGCCCCTGGCAAGCCGGAGGGGATGCTGGTGTTCGATATCGATCTGATCGAGATCACGAAGCTGTAGGATGAAACCTGAAAGAGACGGTGCAGTTCACTCAGGCCGCGCGAGACTCGAAGACGACTTGCTTGTCTGTGGGGTTCATGAAGATGAACCCTCCGAAACTCTGAATCTGTTCTTCACTCAAGGCAGTCAGGAGCATGGCGATCTGGGTCCACATTGATCCAGTCAGGCGACCAAAGTCCCACTGCGTATCGAACGAGACAAAGACACTGGATGCGGGAGACCAGTCTGAGATCCGCGACGCCAGCATTGCCTCCGTCTTGGGGCTCAGTCGAAACGTGGCGCCATTCGTCTGCTTCCCGACCTCGGCGACAATTGGAAACATCGCTTGCTCCCCTGTCTCTATGTTCTACCACGGTTCTCTGAGAGGATGTTTCGAAAGATGGGACAGCGACTCCGCCGGCGCCCGGGATTGAAATCCTGGGCTACCGACGGTGGTCCACTCCGGGACCGCGGTTTCATCCCCCTGGGTCCCGTAGGGACTACCGTTGGTAGCCCGGGTCTTCAGCCCCGGGCGGTTAGGCGGGGTATCAGCACTTTCGAGACACCTTCTGAGCCCTCAACTCCATGACCCGCGCCCCCAAAGCCCCCCCTCCGCCTCCCGATCCCGAAAACGGCCTCTGGCAGGGGCGGAGCGTGGCTCGGCGGTTCGTGTCGCCGGATGGCTTGACGGTGCTGGTGGGGCGGACGGCCGAGGACAACGACGTGCTGACGTTCAGGCTGGGGAGCCCGCGGGACTTCTGGCTGCACGTGGCCGCCGAGTCGGGCTCCCACGTGGTGGTGCGCAATCCCGAGGGCCTGGAGCGCCTGCCGAAGGAGACCGAGCAACTGGCGGCCGGGCTCGCCGCCGGCTACAGCAAGGCGCGCAAGGGCGGCAGGGTGGCCGTTCACCTCTGCCGCTGCGAGGACGTGAGCAAGCCCCGCGGCTTTCCGGCAGGGAAGGTGCTGCTCGACCGGTACCGGAGCGTTCAGGCTTCGCCCTGGAGGCCGGACCAAGAGACCTGAAGGGGCATTTACAGTGCCTGCAACGCCTGAAGAATCACCGAGGCGCTGCTGCGGGCCACCTCTCCGGGTGAGTCGACGTTGAGCGCCTTCACCACGCCATCCTGAACCACGGCGGCGTAGCGCTGCGAGCGCAGGCCCATCCCGAAGCCGCGGCAATCGAGCTCCAGGCCCAGGGCTCGGGCGAAGTCGCCATTGCCGTCGGCCAGCGGCACGACCTTGTCGCCTACCCTCTGACCTTTGAACCAGGCATTGAGCACCTCGATGTCGTTGACCGCGGTGCAGGCGACGACGTCCGCCCCCCGCGACTTGAGGTGATCGGCCAGCTCGACGAATCCGGGGAGATGATGGTCCGAGCACACCGAGGTGAAGGCCCCGGGAACGGCGAAGAGCACCACGGTCTTCCCCTTGAATAGATCTTCGGTCCAGACGTTGTCGAAGACACCGTCGTGAATGGTTTGCAGCTTGACGTTGGGGATTTTCTCCCCCACCTTGATGGCCATTGGTCGTTTCCCCTTGCGGCAAGCCGGCGCTTCGCGGCCGGGCAGCCAAAAGCCTATCAGAGGAGCTCGGGCACGGCGGCGGTGACGAGCTGGCGTTCGCGTCCGGGCTGCATGCCGCTTCCCCGATACCTACCGCGCCTTCGCCATCGCCAGCGTGACGCTTTTCGCGGAGGGCAGCCCTGCCACCGCGCCCACGGGAGTCCAGACGGTGGCGCCGTTCTTCGTCTCCCGCTTCATCCACGAGGCCGCGGTGAGAGTCACTTCGACCGCCAGCTTGCGGTCCGCCGGGGCCGGCCGCCCCGCTTCCGTGCTCCAGAAGTTGAACAGCTTCACCTGGCGGCTGGCGCCCGGTTCCACGGCTTCCAGGAAGAGCCGGTCGCGATAGGCCGGAAGGACGGCGCCGCCCACTTTGACGGTGAGCTCCAGCGCGGAGGCCGGACGGTCGCCCTGGTTTTTCAGGGTGACGGTGAGGTGGCACAGGGTATCCGGTCCGGGGGAGGCGGGTTCGACCTGGATCGACTCCACGACAAGCGCCGGGGCGGCGGGCTTGTCCTCTCCGGACAGGACGATGGGGGCGAGAACGCCAAGCGTCAAGGCGAGGGTCAGGGCTCTGCGGCGATCGGGAATCCGGTTCATGGGTGGCGGTGATCTTAACCCAGCCGGAGTGCTACCCTTGGCGGCGATGACTCCCTGCAAGCCCTTCGTGCCCATCCTTCTTCTGCTCGCTCTCCCCCTGGGGGCCGAGGGGATCAAATTTCGCGAGGTCTCCCGCGCCTGGGGGATCGACTACCGGCATCATTTCGGCGGCTCGGGCCACCGCTACATGGTGGAGACCATGGTGGGCGGCGTCGTGATGTTCGACTTCGACGGCGACGGCGACCAGGATCTCTTCTTCGTCGACGGCGGCAGCCTGCCGGGCTACACCGGCGAGCCGGCCCGCTCGCGGCTGTTCCGCAACGACGGCGGCGGCCATTTCACCGACTGGACGGAGAAGTCGGGGATCAAGATTCAGAGCTACGGCGTGGGGGGCACGGCCGGCGACGTCGACGGCGACGGCGACCTCGACCTCTACGTCACCACCTTCGGCGGCCCCAACCAGCTCTTCCGCAACAATGGCGACGGCACCTTCACCGACGTCACCGCCAAGGCCGGAGTGGGGGAGACCCTGTGGAGCGCCTCCGCCGCCTTCGCGGACGTCGACAACGACGGCGACCTCGACCTTTTCGTGGTCAACTACGTCGACTTCGCGGTGAACGACAAGAAGGTCTGCGGCGATCCCAAGCGCAACCTTCCGGGCTACTGCCACCCCGACGTCTACAACCCGCTTCCCAGCCGCTTCTACCGCAACCGGGGCGACGGGACGTTTGAGGATGCCACGCAGTCCGCCGGTTTCAGCGGCGCCGTGGGGCCGGGTCTCGGCGTGGTCTTCGGCGACATCGACAACGACGGCTGGCAGGACGTCTTCATCGCCAACGACAACAAGCCCAACTTCCTCTTCCACAACAAGGGCAAAGGCATTTTCGAGGACATCTCGCTGCTCTCCGGAACGTCGATGGGCAACAAGGGGCGCCCCGAGGCCGGAATGGGCGTCGACATGGGCGACGTCGACAACGACGGCCTGCTGGACATCGTCGTCACCAACTTCGAGCTCGAGACGTTCGGCCTCTACAAGAACCTCGGGGGCGATGCCTTTCTGGACAACCGGGCGCCCGCCCGCATCGCGGAGCCCACCCTGATGTCCCTGGGCTTCGGCACGGCTTTCGCCGACCTCAACCAGGACGGAAACCTCGACGTGATCTTCGCCAATGGGCACATCAATGACAACACCGCCGAGTACATGGAGGGGAGCGTCTATCGCCAGCGCAACCAGGTGTTCGAGAACCTGGGCGACGGCAAGTTCCGCGAGGACAAGGACACGGGGATGAACGGGCTGCACGCTCACCGCGGTCTCGCCACCGGCGATCTGGACGGCGACGGCGACCTGGACGTGGCGGTCGTCTCCTCCAACGAGCCGTGCGAGGTCTACGAGAACCTCACCGCCGGCGGCAAGTACCTTCAGGTGGACTTCGCCGCGCCGGCCGGCAATCGATTCGCGATCGGCGCTCGCGTCGAGGTGGAAGCGGGCGGCAAGCGCCAGATCCGCGACGTCAAGACCGCTTCCTCCTACCTGTCCCAGAACGCCCTGTCGGTCCACTTCGGCCTGGGCAAGAGCAACTCGGTGGACCGCCTCACGGTCCGCCGGCCGGGCAACGTTCAGGTGTTCGAGAACCTGCCGGCGAACAAGCGGTTGGTGATCGAGTAGTCGATTACTGCTCGTCCAGGCTCTTCAGGTTCCGGGTCGCCATCGGGTCTCCCGGCTTCAGGCTGAGGACCTTCTGTAACAGCACCCGAGCTTCGTCCTTGCGTCCCTGGGACATGTCGAGGACGGCGAGGTCGTTCAGCGCGGCGAGGTGATCGGGCCGCAGCTCCAGGGCGCGGAGGAAATCCTTCTCGGCCGCGGGAAGTTGTTGCAGGGTCATGCGGACGACCCCGCGAAGGTAGACGTTGTCCGGGTTGTCGGGAGCGGCTGCGAGGGAGGCCTCCACCGTCTTCAGGGCCTCGGCGTTGCGCTTCAGGGCCAGAAGAGTCGTCACCTCTGCGGCGCGCGGGCGGGGATCGCCCGCCTGGGCGATGGAGATCTCCTGGCGGATGGCCTTCAGGGCCTCATCCCCTTTCCCCTGGCCGAGAAGGGCGGCGGCGGCCTTGAGATTGCGCCCGGTGGGATCGGCCGCGTCTCGCTCGAACTCATTCACCCGCTCGGTGTTGGCCTGCTGGCCGGCTTGCAGCTTGCGGGAGGTTTCGATCGATTTGTTGGCGTCGTCGCGGCGGCCGGCGGCGAGCTGGGCACGAGCCAGCAACTGCCAGGCCTGGAGCCGCTGAGGAGCGCGCCGGGTGGCGGTGTCGAGGGCGGCGATGGCCTCGGGCCACTTCGCGAGGGCCAGCAGGGCCTGGCCGTACTCGAAGGCGACGTCGGCCTGAAAGCCCTGCTCGGAAGCGCTGGCCGGCTCCCGGGCCAGCAGGCTGCCGGCGAAGGGAGCCAGCGTGGCGGCGGCGTCCGCCGGGTTGCCGGCGAGATACTGGGCGCGGGCCAGCACCAGGGCCAGCGAGGGATCGTTGCCCACCCGGCCCTGGAGCATCTGAATGGCCTCGGCGGATTCGCCCGCGGCCAGGTAGCTGTCCGCGAGATAGCGCCGGCCGTCGAGCTCCAGCGCCGGTGGAGCGCCGTGCAGCAGCGGCTCCAGGACGACGATGGCCTGCTTCGGCTTTTGCTGGAGGATGAGCAGGCGGCCCCGCAGCACGCGGCCGCGGGGATCGTTCTCCGGCAGACCTTCGATCAGCTCCACGGCTTCGGGCAGACGGTCGAGCTCGATGGCGGCGTAAGTGGCGGAGAGGCGGGCCTCCTCGTCGTCGGGATTGTCCTTCACCCAGGATCGCAGCAGGCTGTAGCTTTCGGGGATGCGGCCGGCCGAGCCGAGCAGCATTCCGAGATCGCGGGCGGCGGGGGAGGCGGGCGCCTTGGCCACGGCCTGGCGGAAATAAGCCTCCGCCTTGGCGGCCTGGCCCAGGAGCAGCGCCGCCCGGCCCGCGTTGTGGAGGATCGCCGGTCCGGTCGCGCCGCTGTCCGCGAGCGGACCGAGGAGATCCAGGGCATCCTTCGGCCGTCCCGACTCCAGGTACAGCGTTCCCAGGAAGGCCAGGACAGTTGGGTGGACGCCGGGCTTTTTCAGCGGCTCGAGCAGGGCGATGGCCCCCTTGAGATCCCCTTTCTGAAACATCTGACTCGCTTGCGCCACCTGCGGCGGCGGCGGGCTGGCGACGGTGACGGAGGTTCCGGCGGCGGGTTTCGGGGTTTTCGAGGCTTTCGGGGCCTTGGCGGGCGGAGCGGCGAAGGCGGGGCCCGCGAACAGGGCGAGTGTCGTCAGGGACAGGAGAAAGCGTCGCATCGGGACGAATCCTACTCCACCGTCCCATAGAATGGCCCGGATGCTCCGCGCCGCCTTGCTCCTCCCCCTGGTCTTCGCCGTCCTCGCCGCGGCGCCTCCGTCCCCCAGTCCCGCGGAGCAGGCCGCCACGCTACGCAACCTCGGCCTGGCGCAGCTCGAAAACGAGCAGCCGGCCAAGGCCGACGAGGTTTTCCGGCGCCTCCTGCCGCTGGTGCCCGGCGATCCGCTCCCGTATGCCAACCTGGCCGTCGCGGCCCTGCGGCGGCAGAAGACGGAGGAGGCGCAGAGCTGGATCGCCCAGGCCCTCGTCAAGGCCCCGGGCCGGGCGGACCTGCTCGCCCTCCAGGGGGACGTCCTCCAGCACGCCGGCAAGGACGAGGAAGCCCTCGCCGCGTACCGCCAGGCCGTCGCGGCGGCGCCGGACCGGGTGCGGTTTCAGTACTCCCTCTACCGGCAGGCCGCCGGCCTCACCGGGCCCTCGGCCGAAGCGGCCCTCGGCGAGTCTCTCCAGGCCCTGCAACGGCTGCGTCCCGAAAGCCTCGTCGTCGTCCTGCAGAGCGGCCAGCGGGCCATCGCCGCCGGGGATCGGGCGGGGGCCACCCAGGCCTTCCTGCGCGTCCGCGAGCTTCTCGATCCGGTGCCTCCCGTGCCGGCGGCGGCGCTCGCCGCCGTGCTCGCCGCTCTGGAGACCGGGGACGTCGGCTCAGGCCGGCTGCCGGGGCTGCGGCTGGAGAACGCCCTCAAGCCCACGCCCATCTATCAGCGGGATTTGAAAGAGCTGTCGCCCAACGTCCTGGGCCTGCCCGTCGAGAGGTTCGCCGCCGAGGCGCCGCCGGCCTCCTGGGGAGAGCCCGTGCCGGTGCGTTTTCCGGCGACGCTCCTGGCGGCCGGCCCCACGGTGGGACAAGCGCTGGCGGTGGGCGACTTCGACGGCGACGAGCGGCCGGACGTCGCGCGCGTGGCCGCCGGCTCCGCCGGCACTCCGCCCCGTCTGGAAATTCGGCTCGCCGCCAAGAGCTGGGAGGCCGTGCCCGGGCCGGACGCCTCGGGCCTCACCGGCCTGCTCGCCGCCGATCTCGACAACGACGGCCATCTCGACCTCGTGGGCTATGGGCCGAAGCGCGTCGTCTTCTGGCGGGGCAAGGGGGACGGCGGCTTCGAGGACGCGACCGCCGGAGCCGGCCTGAGCGCGGCGAACGGCAACGCCGCCGCCGTGCTGGACTACGACATCGAGGGCGACCTCGATCTCGTTGTCGCCGGTAACGGTCTGGAGCTCTTCAGCAACGCCCTCCAGGGGCCTCTCGCCGCGGTGGGGAAGCAGGCGTTTCCCGGCCCGGGCCTCTCCGGCATCCGGGCGGTGGTGGCGGGCGATCTCGACCGCGACGGCGATCTCGACCTGATCGTGGCGCACGCGAAGGGGATCGCCGTGCTCGACAACCAGCGCCAGGGGCGGTTCGCCGACCGTACCGCCGCGTCGGGCCTCGCGGCGGCCGGCCCCGCCGAGGCTCTCGCGCTCGCCGATCTCGACGACGACGGCCTGCCCGATCTGATCGCGGCCGGCGAGAGCGGCCTCGCCCTCTGGCACAACCTCGGCGGCGGCCGGTTCGCTCCCTGGCCCGCGACGGGGCTTCCCCAAGGTCAGCGCTTCACCGCCGTGCTCGCCTTCGACGCCGACAACGACGGCCGGCTCGACCTCGCCGCCGCCGGTCCGCGGGGAGTGACAGTCCTCGGCCGGCGGGGCACACCCTCCGCGCCGAGCTTCGAGGCCCTCGCCGTCGAGAACGGGCCGAAGAACGCCACGGTGCTCGCGGCGGCCGACCTGGATGGCGACGGCGACCTCGACCTCGTGGCGGCGGGGGAGCGCGGCCTCCATCGCCTGACCAATGAGGGCGGCAACAAGAACCACTGGCTGGACGTGCGCCTGCGCGCTCTCACCACCGGCAGCGGCAAGAACAACCTCCAGGGGCTGGGCGCCGTCGTCGAGGTGCGCTCCGGAGCGGCGTACCAGTTCCGCGAGGCCGCGGCGGAGGTCACGCACTTCGGCCTCGGCAAGCTGCGCGAGGCGGACGTGCTCCGCGTGGTGTGGACCAACGGCGTGCCTCAGGACCGCCTGCAACCGGGCGTGGACCAGCGGGTGGTGGAGCAGCAGCTCCTCAAGGGGAGCTGCCCCTTCCTCTACGCCTGGACGGGCGACCGCTTCGCCTTCGTCACCGACCTGCTGTGGAACTCGCCGGTCGGACTGCCGGTCGCTCCCGGCGTCTATGCAGGCCCCGACCCCGACGAGCTGGTGCGGGTGGACGGCGCCCAGCCGGTGGACGGCGTCTACCGGCTGCGCGTCACCGAGGAGCTGTGGGAGGCGGCCTACTTCGACGCCGTGCGGCTCTGGGTGGTCGACCATCCGGCCGAGGTCGAGGTGGCGAGCCGGCTCAAGGTGGTGCCGGGGCAGCGGCAGCCCGTGGGCGTGGTGGCGGCCCGAGGGCTGCGGCCCGTGGCCTCGGCGTGGGACGGCCGGGGGGAGGACGTCACCGCTCGCGTCCGAGCCCGCGACGAAATCTATGCCGGGGGCTACGAGCCCAGCCCCTACCAGGGCGTCGCCCGCTCCTGGAGCTTCACGTTCGACCTCGGCGAGGCTCCCGGCGCCGCCGTCCGGCTGTTCCTCGACGGCTGGATGTTCCCCGCCGACGCCAGCTTGAACCTCGCCGTGGCGCAACGGCCGGATCTACCCAACCTGCCGCCCCGGCTGGAGGTGGAGACGGGTGCCGGTTGGCAGGTGCTCGTCCCGGCGATGGGCTTTCCGGCCGGGAAGACCAAGACGATGGTTGTGGATACGCCGCCCCTGCCGCCGGGCGCCCACCGGCTACGCATCGTCACCTCGCTCTGGCTGGCCTGGGACCGCATCGCCTGGAGCCTCGAAAAGGATGACGCCGGCGCGCGGATTCTCGCCCGCCTCGGCCCACGGTCGGCCGAGCTGCGCTACCGCGGCTTCTCGGCCCTGGTCCGCCGGTCTCCCAACGGGCCTCACGGCTATGACTACGGCCGGGTGACGCCCGACTCTCCATGGCTGCCCTTCGCCGGCCACTACACGCGGTATGGCGACGTGCGCGAGCTGCTGGCGGCGACGGACGACCGCTCGGTGGTCATCGGCCCCGGCGACGAGATCGCCCTCGAGTTCGACGCCGGCGGCCTGCCGCCTCCGCCGCCGGGCTGGACGCGCACCGTCTTCCTCCAGAGCCAGGGTTGGGACAAGGACGCCGACCGCAACACGTGGGAGGCGCGGCACGTCGAGCCCCTGCCCTTCCGCGCCATGGGGCATTATGGCGAGCCCCTGCCGGACACTCCGGCATTACGGGACTACGTCGCGCGCTGGCTGACGCGGGTGGTCCCGGCCGGACCGCCGCCTTGATTTCAGGGAATTCGCTCGCGGCCTTTGCGGTTACGTCGATCCTCTGCTATCTTTTAGAGTCCTGACAGGAGAGGCGTCCGTCTTAGTCGCTACGTGGCAAGAGACTTGGGCCGCCCTCGCGAACCGTGACGGCCGGTGGTGCCGGTTGGGTCGGCTGAAGGATAGGTTTAGGAAGGGAAAAGGGCCTCGCCAGGCCAGGAGCGACAAGAGACATGGGAAAGAAGCTTTTCGTCGGAAACCTCAACTTCAAAACCACGGATGACGACCTGCGGACTCTGTTCGCCCAGGCCGGCACGATCGAGTCGGCCACGGTGATGATGGACCGTGCCACCGGTCGCTCCCGCGGTTTCGGCTTCGTCGAAATGAGCAGCGACGAGGAAGCCGAGAAGGCGGTCAAGGAGCTCAATGGCCATGAGCTCCAGGGCCGTGCACTGAACGTCAACGAGGCTCGCGAGCGCACTCCGGGCGGTCCCCGCCCCGGCGGCTACGGCGGTGGCGGCGGTTACGGTGGCGGTGGTGCGCCCCGTGGCGGCGGCTACGGTGGCGGTGGCGGCGGCGGTGACCGTGGCGGCTACGGCGGCGGCGGTTACGGTGGTGGTGGCGGCGGTTACGTCGGCGGTGGCGGCCCTCGCGACTTCAATTTTGCCCCCAGCGGCGGCGACGACAGCGGTGGCTTCGGCGGCGGCTTCAACCGCGGCAACTTCAAGCCCCGTAAAGAAGGCGGCAGCCGGCGCGGCCTGCGGGCCAAGAAGCGCAGCCTCTAGCCGTCTCCTCGCGTCTGCGGACGACCTCCACGGTCCTCCTCTCTCGGAGCCTGACTCAGGGCTCCGGCCGTGGAAGCCTCGCCTTCCCGCCTTTCTTTCCCTTCAGTAGAGATCGAAGAGAAGAATCCGGCCCTCCAGGGGGCCGTTCATCACCGGGATCCGCCGGCGGGGCCGCAGACCGATGTGTTTGCCGCGGTCCTCACCCCCGGCGAGGACGGCGGCCTTCCAACCCTTGTACCGCTGCTTGAGGACGTCGCCCAGCGCGCGCCAGCCGGCCGCGTCGGTCTCCAGGCGCTCGCCGTGCGGCGGATTGACCAGCACGAGCCCGGGACCGGCCGGCGGCTCGAAGGCGGCGGCATCGCCACGGGTGAGGGTGGCGCGGTCCAGGAGGTTGGCCAGTTCCAGGTTGGCGCGGGCGCCGCGCAGGGCCTCGGCGGATTCGTCGTTGCCGTGGAGGTGAACGTCCGGCCCCGGCGTGGGGAGCGGCTCCTGGAGGAGGGCGGTGAAGGCCGTGGGATCGTAACCGGGGAGGCGCTCGAAGGCCCAGTGGCGGCGCAGCCGGCCGGGGGGCCAGCCGAGGGCGAACCAGGCCGCCTCGACGAGCAGCGTACCCGAGCCGCACATGAAATCGACGACCGGGCCGCGGCCGTCCCAGCCGGAGGCGAGGACGCAGGCGGCGGCCATCTGCTCGCGGACCGGGGCGGCGGTCGAGACGGCGCGATAGCCGCGGCGGTCCAGGGGCTCGCCCGAGGTATCGAGGAGGAGGGTGGCGCGGTCGCGCAGCAGGCGCAGGCGCAGATGGAGGTCCGGGTGCTGGCGGTCCACGTCCGAGCGCCGGTTCCAACGGTCGCGCTGGCCGTCGACGAGACCGTCCTTGGCCGACTGGGCTGCCCAGCGGGTGTCGCGCACGGCCGAAGCGGTCGAGGTCGCCTGGATGACGAAGCTGCGGTCGGGGTGGAGTAGGGCGGGCACGTCGAGGCTGCCGCGGTGCACCCGGGCGGGAGAGCGGCCTCCGGCCAGAGCCCGGGCGCCGGCGGCCAGGGCGGCGCCGTCCGGCGCCTCCCAGTGGCCCAGCTCGACGAGGACCCGGTTGGCGGTGCGCAGCCGCCAGTTGGCCCGCCAGCAGTCCACCCACGAGCCGGTGAAGGCCACGGCACCGCGCTGGCGCTCGACGTCCTGGACTTCGAGGTCCCGCACCTCGGCCTCCAGGATCTCCTCCAGGCCGAGGACGCAGGTGGCGATCAGGCCGAGGGGTTTCATCGTGCCGGCTCCCCCCGGTGCCGCTCCAGAAAGGGCAGCAGCGCCGCGAGCAGCTCCTCCGGTTTCTCTTCCATGGGCAGGTGGCCGCAATGTTCGATCGCCACGAACTCGGAGCCGGGGATGCGCGCCACCGAGCGCCGGCTCGAGGCGAGGGGGATCAACCGGTCCTCGGCGCCCCAGACGGCGAGGGTCGGAACGCGGATCTGGTCGAGCGCCACCTTGGGGCCCGGCACGATCCGGGGAACGGTGAGGCCGTAGAAGGCGTCCTCGGCACCCTCGATGCGAAGTCGGTCCAGGTAGGCCTGCACCAGGCCGGGAGTGATCAAGGAACTATCGAAGAAGGAGGTCTTGAACGAGCGGCGCACCATGGCCGGGCGTAGCGCCACGGCCCGTAGGAAGAGTTTGGCGAAAGGGCGTGCCGAGGCGAGACGGCTACGGCGATCGTCCGGGTAGGTGGGCGCCGAGCTGTCCACCAGGACCAGGGTGCGGAGCCGCTCGGGATGAGTCGAGGCGAGGAACAACGACAAGCCGCCGCCGTAGGAGTGCCCCACGAAATGGGCGCGGTCGATCCCCAGGGCGTCCATCACCCCGAGGATGAGAGCTGCCTGCCCTTCGCGGGTATAGGAGGCGAGATCCTTCGGCCGCTCGGTGTAGCCGAAGCCGTTGAGGTCGATGGCGATCACCCGGTGCGCGGCGCTGATCGCGGGGATCACCTTGCGCCACGAGTAGCTGGAGGCGCCGAAGCCGTGGAGGAGAAGCACGGGTTCGCCCTGGCCGGCCTGCTCGACGTGGACGAGCTGGCTTCCCACGCGCACGAACTGGCTCTGTGGAACCTCGCGGCGTACGTCGGCGAACGGCCGGTAGGAAGCGCAGCCGGAGACGAGAAAAGTCAAAGCGATGAGGAGCAGCGGGAGGGCGAGAAAGACGAGACGCATGGCGGGGGAGTCTACACTGCCCCGAACGCCCCCTCTTTCGTCCTCGCCCTCCGGTTTCTTCTACCGGCCTCCCCGCGCCCAGCTCTCCGTCGCCTGGTTGTCCTCCTCCTCGTCCTCCGCCGGCCAGGGGATGCTGGTGCCGTCGAGGCGGTCGTCTCCCAGGCGGTGGTAGAGGGCCATGGCCCTTTCGAGCGACCCCGCGGCCTTGCCGTACTCCCCCAGATCGCAGAGGAGGTTGGTGAGGGTACCCAGGAGGTTGGCCTCCTCCATGAGGTCGCCGGTGCCCATCTCCAGTTGGATACGGGCCTGGCTGAAGGCGAGGCGGGCGCCCGCCAGGTCTCCCGCGGTGCGGCGGGCGTCGCCCAGGGCGGTGAGGGCGGCGGTCTTGAAATCGGCCAGCCGTTCCTCGCCATAGCTCTCGGCGCTGAGGCGCTCGGCGATGGCCAGGGCCATCTCGGCGAGGCTCATGGCGGCGCCCGAGTCCCGGGCGACGGCTTCGCGGCTCTTCTCCAGCAGCAGGTCGTAGAGGCCCCAGTGATGGAGCCGCTGGTCGTTGCGCACCATGACGAGCTGCCGCGCGGGAGGATGGCCTTCCAGCGTCGCCCATTGAATGATGGCCTGGCTCCGCTCCCGCCGCACACGGTCGTGGGCTTCGGCGAGCAGATGCTCGGTGCGGCGGAAGGCCTCGTCGTAGCGTGCTCCCTCGCCGCGCTGCCGGGCACGGGAGCGCGGGGTGCGCTCCTGTCCGGCGACGGCCCCATCCGGCGCGATGGCCAGCAGGTGCCGGATCACTGTGCTGGAGTCCTGTCGGGAAAGACCGAGCAGGCGATCCACATCGGAGGGGGTAGCCCCCTCCTCCAAGTCATCGAGGTAGTCCACGTCATCCTCCCGGGAAACGTCATCGCAAAAGTCCCTTCACTAGATCTAGTTGCTCGAAGGCCCCAAAAGGTGACAAAGCCGGCGGAGAAATTTTCTGGGGAGAGACGGCCAGGTTCCAGAACCGGAGAATTTTGTCACCGCCTTTCGACTGACAGTGTCACTTCCAGTCCCTAGTCTCGCCTTCCACCGGCCCTCACGTCCGCCGGCCAGGAGGCTTGTTCCCGTTGTCCATCGTCCTCGAGGATCTGACCAAGCGCTACGCCGGCCATCCGGTGGTCAACGGCATCTCCCTCAGCGTGGGAGACGGCGAGCTGTTCGTCCTGCTGGGCTCCTCCGGCAGCGGCAAGAGCACGCTGCTGCGGATGATCGCCGGCCTGACCGACGTGGACGCGGGCCGGGTGACGCTCCATGGCCGCGACGTCACCGAGCTGCCGCCGGCCCGGCGGGGCGTGGGTTTCGTCTTCCAGAGCTACGCCCTGTTCCCCAGTCTCTCGGTGGCGGAGAACGTGGAGTTCGGCCTGGCGGTGCGCGGCAGCGCCAGGGAAGCGCGGCGCCGGCGGCGCGATGAGCTCCTGGAGCTGGTGGGGCTCGCCGGCCTCGGCGGCCGCATGCCGCGCCAGCTCTCCGGCGGCCAGCAGCAGCGCGTCGCCCTGGCTCGGGCTCTCGCCCACCAGCCCGAGGTGCTGCTCCTCGACGAGCCCTTCGGCGCCCTGGACGCCAAGGTGCGGGCGGACCTGCGCCGCACCATCCGCGAGATCCAGCGCGAGCTCAAGGTCACGACCCTCTTCGTCACCCACGATCAGGAGGAGGCCTTCGAGCTGGCCGATCGTCTGGCGGTGCTCTCCTTCGGCCGCCTGCTGGAGGCGGGTCCGCCGGAGGAGCTGTACCTGCGGCCGGAAACGGAGTTCGTGGCCACGTTCCTGGGCACCGCCAACCTGCTGGTGGGGGAGGCGACCGCTGAGGGCGTGAAGGTGGGACCGGTCTGCTTCCCGCTGGACACCCACGCGGAGCCGCCATCCTCGGATACCGCGGGCACCCCACGCCGGGTGCAGGTGCTCTTCCGCCCGGAGGACGTGGCCGTGCGGAGCTCGGCCGGCGACGCCGGTTTTCCCATGCTCGGCCAGGCGGTGGTGGATCAGCGTGCCTTCATCGGCTCCTTCGAGCGGCTGCGGCTGCGGCTCCCGGCGCTGCCCGGCGTGCGCGCCATCGCGCCCGTGGTCCCCTTCGGCAGCGACTCCATCTGGATCGAGGCGACCCGCTCGCAGGACCAGGCGCGCCGGTTCCCGCTCAAGACGGGAGATACCCCGTGGGTCGGGGTGCGGCGGGTGCACGCCCTGGTCCACCCTGGAATGCGCTTCCTGCTGTTGACCGACGGCTCGGCTCCCTCGCGTGCCGCGATCGCCCTGGGCGGCGAGCTGGCCCGCCTGGCCCACGCCCGGGTGACGGTACTGGCACTGGGAACCGAGCCGGGGGAAGAGACGGACCGCCGGCTTCAGGAGTCGCGCGAGCAGCTCGGCTCGGGTGTCGCGAGCCTGGAAAGCCGGGCCACCGGCGAGGAGGCGTCGGCGGCGGTGGCCGAGGAGACGTCGCGCCGGCCCTGCGATCTGGTGGTTCTGGGCGCCACGCCCAAGGACGGCGTGAAGCTCGCCGAGGAGGTGATCTCCGCCGGACCGCACCATCTTTTGCTGGTGCCGGCGGGCGCGCCCGGCCGGGCGCCGGAGCGCTGGCTGATCTGCGTCGCCGTGGGCGAGCCGGGCAAGGCGGACGTTTCCTTCGCCGGCCGCCTCGCCCGCCATCTGCGAGCCGAGATCGCCATCCTGACCGTGCTGCCGGCGGTCGCGCAGGGCGAGGGTGTCTCCCTGGCCACCTCTCAGGCCGAGCGTTTCCTCGCCGGCAGCGCCCGAACGCTCGCCCGGATGGAAGTTCCGGTGACGACCCGCATCCGCTACGGCGGCGCCCGCGAGGAGATCCTCGCCCAGATCCGGGAGGGCGGGCACGACCTGCTGGTCGTGGGCTCGCCGCTGCCGGGAAAGGATGGAGAGATCGAGCTCAAGGGGGTCGTCGGCCGCCTGCTGCCGGATCTCTCCAACCTGCCGCTGCTCATCGTGCGCTCGCCGGAGGCGGCGTCGTGAGGGTTCTGTTGTCTTTCCCCAAGGAGATTGCCATGAAGGCCATATTTTTTTCGCTGAGCCTCGGGCTGCTGTCGGCGCTGGTGCCGGTCGCCGCGCGGGCTCAAGAACCGGAGCCCCAAACAGCGGAGACGCCTCAGACTCCCGCGGCGATCGACCAGAAGCTCGAGGAGCTGGACCAGAAGATCCGCGTCCTCGACCGCAAGATCGAGATCGACAAGGAGGCTGCCGCCGAGAAGGCTAAAACGACCGGCAGCGTCACCGCGGACAAGAGCGGTTTCTCGATCAAGTCCGCCGACGGCGCCTACCGCCTCCGGATCGGCGGCTACGCGCAGCTCGACAGCCGTTTCTTCCTGGATGAAAAAGAGAGGTCCACCGTTGACACCTTCATCCTGCGCCGGGTGCGTCCCATTCTCGAAGGCACGGTGGCCAGGATCTTCGACTTCCGCATCATGCCGGACTTCGGGGCCGGCCAGACCGTCCTCCAGGATGCCTACGTGGAGGGGAAGTTCAGCCCCGCCTTCCGCGTCCGCGCCGGCAAGTTCAAGCCGCCGGTCGGCCTCGAACGGCTGCAGTCCGGAGCCGACATCCTGTTCGTCGAGCGCTCGCTGCCCACCAACCTGGTGCCCAACCGCGATCTCGGGGTCCAGATCGCCGGCGATCTCGCGGGCGGCGTCGCGAGCTACCAACTGGGAGTCTTCAACGGCGTGGTGGACGGCGGCATCGCCGATGCCGACACCAACAGTGAGAAGGACGTGGCGGCGCGGCTTTTCTTTCAGCCGTTCGTCCGGGGCAGCGGCCCGCTCAAGAACCTGGGCTTCGGCATCGCCGGCACGTCCGGCAACGCGTCCGGTACGGCGACCGCGCCGGGTCTGCCGTCCTACCGCTCGCCCGGGCAGGCGACGGTCTTCGCCTACCGCTCGGACGGCACGGCTGCGAACACCGCCCTTGCCGACGGCCGCCACGTGCGCATCGTTCCGCAGGCGTACCTGTACAGCGGCCCCTTCGGGCTGCTGGCCGAGTACGCCTCGTCCCGCCAGGACGTGACGCGGGGAAGCCTCAGCCGGGAGCTCGATCATCGCTCCTGGCAGGTGGCGGCCTCCTGGGTGATCTCGGGCGGCGTGCCCACCTATCGCGCGGTCGATCCGAAGGTGGTGTTCGATCCGGCGGCTCACACCTGGGGCGCCTGGGAAGTGAAAGTGCGCTTCAGCAGGCTCGACGTCGACCCCGCCACCTTCCCCGTCTTCGCCAACCCGGCCAGTGCCATCCGGTCGGAGAAGGCGGTGGCGGCGGGCCTCAACTGGTACCTGAACCGCAACGTGCGGCTGCTCTTCGACTATGAGCGCACCTCGTATGACGGCGGATTCACCACCGGCGACCGCGAGGACGAAAAGATCTTCTTCAGCCGCTTCCAGGTCCAGTTCTAAAGGACCTGAGGAAGGAATTCGAGCCCATGAGAAAACCGCTCTATCTCGCTCCGCTCCTGCTGGTGCTGGCGCTGCCGGCATCGGCGCAAGTCAAGCTGCTCAACGTTTCCTACGATCCCACCCGCGAGCTGTACCAGGATTTCAACGGCGCGTTCGCGAAGTACTGGAAGGGGAAGTCGGGGCAGAGCCTCACCGTTCAGCAGTCGCACGGCGGCTCGGGCAAACAGGCGCGGTCGGTGATCGACGGCCTGGAGGCCGACGTCGTCACCCTGGCCTTGGCCTATGACGTCGACGCGGTCGCCAAGTCCGGCTTGATCGACAAGAGCTGGCAGACGCGGCTGCCCAACAACAGCACGCCCTACACCTCGACCATCGTCTTCCTGGTGCGCAAGGGCAATCCGAAGAAGATCAAGGATTGGGACGATCTCGTGCGCGCCGGCGTGGCGGTGATCACGCCGAACCCCAAAACCTCGGGCGGCGCCCGCTGGAACTATCTGGGGGCCTGGGGCTGGGCGCTGAAGAAGTATGGCAGCGAGGCCAAGGCCAGGGATTTCGTCAGCCGTCTCTACAAGAACGTGCCGATCCTCGATACGGGCGCTCGCGGCTCGACCGTGACCTTCGTTGAGCGGGGGATCGGCGACGTGCTCGTGGCCTGGGAGAACGAGGCCCTGCTGGCGGTGCGAGAGCTTGGCGGGAAGGGCGCGTTTCAGGTCGTGGCGCCGTCGTCGAGCATCCTGGCCGAGCCGCCGGTCGCGGTGGTGGACAAGGTGGCCGCCAAGCACAAGACGGCGGCGGTCGCCAAGGCTTACCTCGAATATCTCTATACCCCCGAGGGGCAGGAGATCGCAGCGAAGCACTACTACCGCCCGCGGCTGGAGGCGGTGGCGAAGAAGTACGCCAATCAGTTCCCGCAGCTCACGCTGTTCACCATCGATCAGGTTTTTGGCGGCTGGACCAAGGCGCAGAAGACACACTTCGACGACGGCGGCGTCTTCGATCAGATTTATGGAGCCGGCCGGTAGTGAGCCGGCATCTGCGCGGGGGCAGCCCGCTGCCGGGCTTCGGCCTGGCGCTCGGGTTCACGCTGCTCTACGTCGGCCTGATGGTGATGATCCCGTTGTCGACCGTCTTCCTGAAGACGGCGACGATGACGTGGACCGCCTTCTGGTCCACGGTCTCCGGCCCCCGGGCCCTGGCGGCGTACCGGCTGAGCCTGGGGGCCTCGGCTGTCGCCGCCGCGATCAACTTCGTCTTCGGTCTGCTCGTCGCCTGGGTGCTGGAGCGCTACCGTTTCCCGGGCCGGCGGCTGATCGACGCCGTCGTCGACCTGCCGTTCGCCCTGCCCACTGCCGTGGCCGGTATCGCGCTCGCCACCATCTACGCCAAGAACGGTTGGGTGGGCCGCTGGCTGGAGCCGCTGGGCATCCATGTGGCCTTTACCCCGCTGGGAGTGGTGGTGGCGCTCACCTTCATCGGCCTGCCCTTCGTGGTGCGGACGGTGCAGCCGGTGCTCGCCGGCCTCGATCCTGAGGTGGAAGCGGCGGCGGCGAGTCTCGGCGCCGGCCGCTTGCAGACGTTTCGGCGGGTGATCCTGCCCGAGCTGGTACCGGCCGCGACCACGGGTTTCGTCCTCGCCTTCGCCCGCGCGCTGGGCGAGTACGGCTCGGTGATCTTCATCGCCGGCAACATGCCCATGCGCTCGGAGATCACGCCTCTTCTCATCATGATCAAGCTGGAGCAGTACGACTACGCGGGAGCGACGGCGATCGCCACGGTGTTTTTGATCACCTCGTTCGCTCTTCTGTTTCTGGTGAACTTCCTGTCTTGGCGGCGCGACCGGCGGCTGCGCGCCGGGGAGGCCGCGTGAGAGGACCGAAATCCAGTCCGTCACGGGCCTTGAGCGAGCCGCCGTGGGTTCGCTGGCTGCTGATCGGGACGGCCTTGATCTTCCTCGGTTTCTTCCTGTTTCTGCCCCTGGTCCTTGTCTTCTACGAAGCTTTCAAGGATGGGGTGGCCGTCTATCTCGCCGCGATCAGGGAACCAATTGCTTTGGCCGCCGTGCGGTTGACCCTGCTGGTGGCCTGCATCGCCGTGCCGGTCAATTTCCTTTTCGGTCTGGCCGCGGCGTGGGCGATCGCCAAGTTTCGCTTCCGCGGCAAAAACGTCCTGATCACTCTGATCGACCTGCCGTTCGCCGTTTCGCCGGTGATCTCAGGCGTCATGTTCGTGCTGCTTTTCGGAGCCCACGGATTTTTCGGTCCCTGGCTTCAGAGCCACGATCTGAGGATCATCTTCGCCGTCCCGGGCATCGTGCTGGCGACGATGTTCGTCACCTCGCCCATGGTGGCCCGCGAGCTGATCCCCTTGATGCAGGCGCAGGGGAGCGACGAAGAGGAGGCGGCGCTGACCCTAGGAGCCTCCGGGTGGCAGACCTTCGTCAAGGTGAGCCTGCCGAAGATCCGCTGGGGCCTGCTCTACGGCGTGGTGCTCTGCAATGCCCGGGCAATGGGCGAGTTCGGAGCCGTGTCCGTCGTCTCCGGTCACGTGCGGGGGCTCACCAACACCATGCCCCTGCACATCGAGATCCTCTACAACGAGTACCAGTTCGCCGCCGCCTTCGCGGTCGCCTCGCTGCTGGCTCTGCTGGCGCTGGTGACGCTGGCGATCAAGAGCGCGATCGAGTGGCGGACGGGGCGGCGATAGGGAAGCCGTCTGGGGAACAATCGGGCGATGTTAAGCTGATTTCCGATGCGCCGCCTCTCCCTCAGCACTCTCCTGATCGGCCTCAACGCCGGGCTCGTCCTCCTCGCGGTGGTAGCCGTGGCGGCCGCGGCGGTGGGGCTGATCGAGCGGTTCGCCGAGGAGCAGGCACTCGCGCGGGTGAACCTGGCGGGGGCCAGCGCGCAGGAGGCGGTAGAGCGGTCGGCGCGGGACGTTGCCACCTCGGCCCACCTGCTGGCCGAGCGGCCGACGGTGAAGCGCCTGCTGGCCGAGGGAGACGTGGCTGGAATGACGGCGTTCCTGGATCGTTTTCGCGGCACCAGCCATCTCTCCGGCGTAGTGATCTTCAGCAAAGGCCACTCCTTCGCCACCGGCGGCATTCCGCTTCCTTGGGAGGACATCGCCCGCCGCGCGGGTACGGAGGGGAGCTCCTCCCTCACCCGTCTGCCCGATGGCTCGCTGCTGCTGGCCGCGGCCTCGCCTCTCGCGGCGACTCCCGAAGCCTCGGCCGCCGCGGCACTGGTTCTCGATCCTCCATTCGCCCGGCAGGTCGCGGCCCAGGTGGGGCTGCCGGTGACGATTCTCGATCCTGCCCAGGCTCCGGAACCAGGACTGTTGAAGACGGCGGACCGCTACGTTTCCGTGCGCCCCCTGCGCTCCGCGTCCGGCGCGGTGACGGCCCTGGTGGAAACCGAGTTGCCGGGGAACGCGGTGTCCGGCTCCCTTGCCCGCCTCGTACGCAACCTCTTTCTCCTGACGCTTCTGGTGGCGGCGCTCGCGACTCTCTCCGGATGGGCGGTGAGCCGCCGCCTGACCCGTCCGGTTGAGGCGCTCACCGCCGCCGCGGCCCGTATCGGCCGGGGGGATCTCTCGACGCCAGGACCGCGAGCGCCGGGGGCCGAGCTCGGGACGCTCGCGGCCACCATGGAAGAGATGCGCCGCCGGCTCCTCCAGCTCACCTCCGAGCTGCGCCGCCGGCAGGCCGAGGGCGAGGCCATCCTCACCGGCATCAGCGAGGGCGTGTTCAGCGTCGACCGCGACCGCCATGTCACTTATCTCAATCCGCAGACGGCGGCGCTGCTGGGTATCCGCCCCGACGATGCCCTGGGCCGCTTCTGTGGCGACGTGCTCAACCCGCGAAGGGCGGATGGCCTGCGGCCCTGCGAGGAGAGCTGCCCCATCCTTCACGCCCGCTTCCGAGGCGGCGCGAGCGCCACCGAAACCCTTCAGCTCCGTGCCGGGGGCGATCGCGCCGTGGTGATCACCAGCTCTCCTCCCACCGAGGAGCAGCAGTTCCAGGTGATGCGGGACGAGACGGATATCGAGGCCGCCCGCCGCCAGCGCGATGCCGTGCTGGCCAACATCTCGCACGAGTTCCGCACTCCGCTTTCGGCCCAGCTCGCGTCGATCGAATTGCTGCGTGACCGCCTCCTCCAGTCCCCCGGCGGGCTGGAGGGCGAGACGCGCGACCTCGTCCTCTCCCTGGAGCGGGGGAGCCTGCGGCTGACTCAGCTCATCGACAACCTGCTGGAGAGCGTCCGCATCGAATCGGGCCAGGCCTCGATCCGCAGCCGGCCGGTGGCGCTCGACGAGGTGATCGAGGAGGCCGTGGAGATGACGGCGCCGCTCCTCGCCCAGCGCGGCCAGTCGATCGATCTCGATCTCCCGTATCCTCTGCCGATGGTGGAAGGCGACGCGCCGCGGCTGATCCAGGTCTTCGTCAACCTCCTCGCCAACGCCCAGAAGTTCGGCCCCACGGGCTCCACGGTCCGTGTCGGAGGCGCGGTGGAGAAGGGGGCGATCCACCTGTGGGTGGAGGACGAGGGCCCGGGTTTTCCCGAGGAGTCAGGTGGAACCGTACTCTTCGACCGGTTCGTACGCCGGGCCGGCGAAGGCAAAGAGCCGGAGACCGGCGGCATGGGCCTCGGACTGTGGATCGTGCGCTCCATCGTCGAGCGGCACGGCGGAGAGGTGACGGCCGGCCTGGGTACCGGGGGCCGAGGGACTCGCATGAAGGTCGTCCTGCCCCGGAAGCTCGCCCTGGAGGGCACGGCGGCATGAAGATCCTCGTGGTGGACGACGACCTGGAGCTCGCGGGGCTGATCGGCTATGCCCTTCGCCAGGCGGGATATCTGGTGGTGGACGCGGCGGACGGCCCTACGGCCCTGGTCGCCTTCGCGCGGGAGGCGCCGTCGCTGGTGATTCTGGACGTGAACCTGCCGCGCCTTTCTGGCCTGGAGGTCTGCCGTCAGATCCGTGCGGAAGGCTCGTCGGTTCCCATCATGATGCTGACGGTGCGCAACGCCGAGGAGGATCAGGTCCAGGCCCTCGACCTGGGAGCGGACGATTACCTGACGAAACCTTTCAGCCCGCGCACTCTGCTGGCGAGGGTGCGGGCGCTGCTGCGGCGGGGAGGGGTGGAGAAGCCGGCGCCCCTGGCGGCCGGGGACCTGTCGCTGGATCTCGAATTGGCGGCCGTGACGGTTGGGGGCGCCAAAACGGCCCGCCTGACGAGGCTGGAGCTGCGGCTGCTCCAGATCCTCCTGGCCAACGCCAGCCATACCCTGCCGCCGGAGCGCCTGCTCGCCCACGTCTGGGGCTCGCGAGGCGCGGGCGACCGCCAGCTCCTGAAGCAGCTCGTCCACCGCCTGCGCCAGAAGATCGAGACCGACGCCGCCCAGCCCCGCTATCTGGTGACCGTCCCCGGCGTCGGTTACGCCCTGCGCGCCGCGGGCGAGGACGAGGAGTAGCTGATGGCGACGGGCACCATGGCCTCGCCGAAATCCTTGGCCGCCGCCTCGCCGCCAAGTTGTTTGTGAAGGCGACAGGCTCGCTCGAAGGCCCGGCTCAGCGCCAGATCATAACTGGCCTCGGGAACCGGCTCTCCCAGATAGGGATCGAGCTTAGCCGTCGCCTGGTTTCGCGCGGCCTGCGCCACGAGACGCCGGACGATCTCACGGCGCTCGCCGGCCGCGATTCGTCCTTCGGCAAGCTTCATGATCTGGTCCTGGGAGACGGGCTGTAAGACTGGGTCAAGCATTTCATTCCCTCCCGCACCTTCCCGGCACGGGATGTCGTGCCGGCGTTCTCAGGTCTAAGCAGGAAACGTGCCGGAGAGGGCAAAACCCTCACACCGCGAGTCCCGCGGGTTTTCGAGTCCTGGAGAGCCGCGGACTGTCCGTCGGAGTGGACATGAGGGCACTGGGGCCGTCGCCCGGCTGGTATCCTTCTTGCGGAGGATGCCTGCCATGGAAATCCTGCCCATGCCTCATACCGGTGAGCCCGGCCTGCTGATCGCCATCGGCGGCGCCGAGGACAAGACGCGCGAGCGCGTCATCCTCAATTATTTTCTGGAAGCGGCCGGCGGCGCCGACGCCAACCTCGTGGTGCTGGCCACGGCCTCGGAGTCGCCCGAGACGGGCGACCGCTATGCCGACCTGTTCCTGGCTCTGCGCGCCGAGAACGTCGAAGTGCTGAAGATCGAGACGCGCAACGACGCCGTCGAGGCGGGCGCGGAGGCCCACGACCTTCTCGAGTACGCCACCGGCCTCTTCATCACCGGCGGCAGCCAGCTCAAGCTCTCCTCGGCCCTGGGCGGCACGGAGATCGCCGAGACCATCCGCCGCCGCCACGCGGCCGGCATGGTGGTTGCGGGCACCAGCGCCGGCGCGGCGCTGCTCTCCGAGCACATGATCGCCCTGGGAGATGGCGGCTCCACGCCGCGCCGCCGCCTCGTTCACCTGGCCAAGGGGCTGGGCCTGGCACCCAACCTGATCATCGATCAGCACTTTCGCCGCCGCGACCGTCTAGGCCGCCTGCTGACCGCGCTTTCTTACAACCCCGCGCCCCTGGGCCTGGGAATCGACGAGGACACCGCGGCCATCCTCAGCGGCGCGGGCGAGCTTTCCGTCCTCGGAACCGGAGCGGTCACGGTGGTGGACGCCTCGCAGATGCGCTTCACCGACAGCCACGCCGTCCATCGCGGCCAGCCCATCGCCATGATGGGTCTCAAGCTCGACTTCCTCACCACCGGCTGCCGCTACGACTTGAGCCGGCGCATCGGCATCGCGCCGCCCCCGCACATGATCCATCTCGCCGAGCCGGTGGAGCGCCGCTCTCCCGTGCCGCCGCCGGTGCACAGCGAAAAGGTGCCGGCCGAAGCCGAAACCGACGGCGAGTAGGCGGAGCTATCGCACGCCGCCTGGCACGGCGATTGCTCGTTTGGACCCCCGTGGAATGAGCCACACTGCCAACGCTAGAGCTTCACCGGGAGGCCCGTTCACGCCATGAAAGTCCTTGAGACTCGCATCTATCGCGGCCCGAATCTTTATGCGCTCTGGCCCGTCATTCGTCTTCGGTTGGACCTTGGCGAGCTCGAGTGGTTCCCGACGGCCAAACTGCCAGGTTTTTCGGATCGCCTTGTAGAGTTGATCCCGAGCCTTTCCGAGCACACCTGCTCCTATGGCGAGCCCGGAGGCTTCGTGCGCCGCCTGAACGAGGACGACGGCACCTGGCTGGGACACGTGATGGAGCATCTGGCCATCGAGCTGCAATGCCTCGCCGGCACCCCGGTGACCTTCGGCAAGACGCGCGGCCACGGCCTGCCGCCGGGGCAATATCACGTCGTCTACAGCTTCGACGAGGAGGCCGTGGGCCTTGCCGCGGGCAACCTCGCCATGCGTCTGATTCACCACCTGCTGCCCGTGCGGATGGAGGCCCATGATCCCGCGCCGCTCGACTTTCCGTCCGAGCTCGATTCTCTGGTGCAACTGGCGCGGACCCGCGCGTTGGACCCTTCGACCGCCGCGTTGGTCAAGGCCGCCGGGGAGCGGGGCATCCCCTGGACCCGCCTCGACGAGAAATCGCTGGTGGCGCTCGGCCACGGCCGGTTCCAGCGCTGCGTCCAAGCCGGTCTCACCTGCCGGGCGAGCCATCTCGCCGTCGGAATCGCCTCGGACAAAAACCTGGTGCAGCGGATTCTTGGACGGATCGGACTGCCCGTGGCAGATTCTTTCCAGCCGGGCTCTGAATGCCGCATTCTCGTAGTGGGCGGCCGGGTGGTCGCGGTGACGGATCAGGAGGGCACCGACCGGACGGACGACCTTCACGAGGACAACCGATGCATGGCGGAGCGGGCTGCCGCCGCCTTGAGCCTCGAAGTGGCCGGAATCGACTTCGTCTCGCCCGACATCTCCCACAGCTACCGCGACGTGGGGGGAGTGATCGTGGGGATCGACCCGGCTCCCGAGGTGCAAGGTTCCTCAGCCGGCCCGGTGATCGACAGTCTGTTTCCCGCGGATGCATCGGAGAGATTCTCCCTGGCGGCCATCACGGGCAGGCGCGGAAAGACGACTGTCACTCAGATGGTGGGACATCTTCTCCAGCTTGCCGGCCGCACGGTGGGTACGGCGACTTCGGACGGCGTCTGGATCGACGGCAAGCTCGCCATCTGCGGTGACATGACGGGCCCGGAAGCGAGCGATCACGTGCTGCGAGATCCCTCGGTGGATGCCGCCGTGCTGGAGACGGCGCCGGGCGGCATCGCCCGCTCAGGGCTGGGCTGGCGGCGGTGCAACGTCGGAGTCGTACTGAATCTCGCTCCTCTGGGAAGAGAAGCTGCCCGGAGTCTGGACGAGCTCGCGCTGAACCTGAGGGTCGTGGTCGAGGTGGCGCAGGACTTCTGTGTGCTCGATGCCGATGACGAGAGAGTGGCGGCGATGGCGGACTACAGCCCCGGCAAACCGATCTGGGTGACCCGAGACCTCGGCAACGAGCGCGTGCGGCGGCACATTCGCCGGGGAGGCCGGGCCGTGGCCCTGGAGCCTGGCCTCAATGGCCGTCTCCTCGTCCTCTACCAGGGGGAGGAGCAGATCTCCCTCCTTTGGGCGCGGCAGATCCCCGTCACCCTGGGAGGCAAAGCGGAGCACAACATCCACAACGCGATGTTCGCCGCCGCCATCGCGGCTGGCTTGGGGGTGGACCCAGAGACCATCCGGCAGGGGCTGCGCACCTTCGAGATGACTTACGTGCAGACCGCCGCCGAGCGCCTCAGGAGCGCTCAGCCGCAAAGGCGGGCGGTGGGGTAGGGCAAAAGAACTTTCAGTCACCTCTTGAATAGCCCAAAACCCCCCTCGCAAACCCATATCCGGCGGGGGGTTGCAAGATGAAACCTCTTTTTTCCGTCTATATAGATGGAGGGAGAGCGCCGATGGACGGCGATCTCGGTCCCGGGATCGCCCATGGCCAACCAACACGACAAGATCTTCAAGCAATTGCTGCACGCTTTTCTCGCCGACTTCCTGAGCCTCGTCATTCCGGACACTTTGGACCGGCTGGACCTGTCGTCCCCGGAGTTTCTCGACAAGGAGCTCTTCGCCGGAGGTCCGCATGGTCGAAGGAGGGAGCTCGACCTGCTCGTCCGAGTGCGCACCGTACAAGGGCGTCCCCTCTTGATTCACGTCGAGATTGAGGCGCGGGCGAAGCCGGGAATGGAGGAGAGACTTTGGCGCTACAGCAACCAGATTCAGGCCCGGCACGACACGCCGGTGTTGACGATTGTGTTCTACCTGACGCGTGGCCGCCCCGGTGTCTGCCTGAGGACACGGCTGAGCGATCTAGGACCGGAATTCTCGGGGTTCCGCTACCTAGCATTCGGCCTCGCCGGCTGCCAGGCCGCGGAGTACCTGGCCAAGCCTGAGCCCCTGGCCTGGGCGCTCGCGGCTCTGATGGACCCTGGCGCCCTGAGCCGCGCCGAGCTGAAGATGGCCTGTCTGCGCCGGATCTCAGGCATGAAGAGCAGGACGGATCCTTTCCTACTTGTCAATTGCGTCCAAAACTATCTACACTTGACCAGCTTGGAGGCGCAAGAGTTCGAGACCTTGCGCTACCGGAAAGAGAACAGGGAGGTTAGAGCCATGGCGATGACGTGGTCTGAGACGCTGGAAGCCAAAGGCCGCGGAGAAGGGGTTCGCGAGATCCTCCTATTGCAGCTCTCTGAGCGCTTTGGCCCTCTTCCGGAGAGTTCACGTCGCCAAGTCGAGGAGATCAGCTCGTTCAAGCGGCTGACTCAGCTCGCCAAGCGGGTCTTGACTGCCCACTCCCTCGAAGAGATGGGCCTCGCCTAATCGGGCACCGGCTCCCCCACCCTCCAGCCACTCTCCCGCAAACGGTCGAGAAGGGCGAGCACCTCGTTCCGTTGAGTATGGGCCAGCAGCACCAGTAAATCCCCAGGCTGGGCCCACGCCAGGGCTTCCCGAATCCCCTCCAACTCCGTTCCGGCGATCGTGACGCTCTCGGAAACGGCTCCGAGGAGTAGGAACTCCTCCCGTAACACGGCGGGGACTTCTCCCAGACCCGGGCCGCGCAGCATCTCGGGTAGCTCCTTGACGATAATCCGGTCCGGTCGCAGGGACCAGGCGGCGCGTGCGAGCTCGCGAATCGCTTCGTCGTCCCGGTCTCCGGCCTGACCCAGGACCAGGAGGCGCCGCTTTCCCGGAAGCTGGTTCGCGAGGGACACGATGGCAGCCATGCCGTGAGGGTTATGAGCGTAATCGAGCAGGACGTTGACACCACCCAGTTCCAGGGTCAGGGCGCGGCCGAGATTGCTCGTCAGGCTGCGAAGCCCCGCGGCGATGGCTTCCAGCGATAGCCCGGCCGCTGCGGCGAGGCCGATCGCCCCTAGGGCGTTGGCCACGTTGTGCCGGGCGGCGCCGCCCAGGGTCACCGGGATCTCCTCGACGCGGATCACCGCCGTCCTCTCGTTTCCCCGGGCCAACATCAGGACTCCGTCCTCCAGGAAGCACGCGTCGCCGCCAGTGGCCAAGTGAGCCAGCACCCATGGGTTCGCCACGTCGAGGCTGAACCAGGTGATGGGGTGGGTGAGCCGGGCGGCGGCCGCCAGCAACTCGGGATCGTCGGCGTTGAGGACGATCCGTCCTCCCGGCCGAACCGCCCGGGCGATCAGGAGCTTGGCCTCTGTCAGCGACGGCAGATCGAGAACTCCGAACTCCCCGAGGTGGTCCGCCGCGATGTTGGTCACCAGGGCGGCCTCCACTCCAGTCACGGTGAGCCCACGGCGCAACATGCCGCCCCGCGCCGTCTCCAGAATGCCGATCTCCACCCGCCGGTCGCGCAGCAGGGTGCGGGCACCGCCAGGGCCGGAGTAGTCCCCCAGATCCACCACCTCGCCGCCGATTTCGATGCGGTCGGTGGAGGTGATTCCTGGAGTCATACCTGCCGCGGCGGCGATGGATGCCAGCAGGCGCACCGTCGTGGTCTTGCCGTTGGTCCCCGTCACCATAAGTACCGGAACGTCGTGGACGTTGCTCCAAGGGACAGCCGCGGAATCGGGAAGGGCGTCCGCCCGCCAGGTCCATGATCCCGTGCCGAGCCCCACCGAGACCTCGTCGTCGTCCCAGAGGAAGGAGACTCCATGGGTCGCGGCGGCGTCGCGCAAGGCCAGGAGAGCTGGGTTCGCCTCCTGAGCGATCATCGCCCGCAGGCGCTCGGTCTCGTCCGCCAGGTCGGGCGGAGAGCCTCCCGTGCCTACCGCCTCAGCCGCCGTCCAGGCAAGCTCATTGACCTCGGTCGCGGCGTAGAGAGAGTCGATGGGAGCCGAGAACGCGAGGCTGGCGCCTCCTGAAAATCGCCGCACGGCGATCTCCTCGTCCGTCCAGCCGACCGCGGCCAGTAGACGCATGACGCTCTCCTGCCAAGCCGTCACTGTTCCCTCTGCCTCTTCTGGCTCCAGGGACACCTCCAGCACCGCCCCCGCTCGCGGGAGGAGGAGATTGGGTCCTGTCAGTCGTCGTGAGTCGAGGAGCTTCATTGGTATTTTCCGGGCGGGGGAGGAGAGTAACACCAGACGGCGGTCCGAGTCGGCCGCGATATAGTCGTTCCGAGCACTACACCAACGACAGAGTGAGACGCGGCTGCCTTGGTGAGACACGAAATCCGTTAGTGCGTCACGACGGAAGGCTCGTGAACCACAGCCATCCCGGCAGGAGTCACGCCGGAACCGGGAAGCGTCGCTCCTCCCGGCTTAGCTGTGATGCCTGAAGGCATAGCAGTGACGCTTCCCGATCTAGCAATGACGCTTCCCGGTCTAGTAGTGATGCCTGAAGTCATAGCAGTGACGCTTCCCGGTCTAGCAGTGATGCCTGAAGTCATAGCAGTGACGCTTCCCGGTCTAGCAATGATGCCTGAAGTCATAGCAGTGATGCCTCCCGGCTTAGCAGTGATGCCTGAAGGCTCAGCAGTGATGCCGGCCAGGGTGGCGGCGATTTACGGGAGAGCTGCAGTGCCGCGGACCGCGGCGTCAGAGATTCCGGCCGGGCCGGTCCTGCCGCAAATCGGGATCGCAGCGAGGCACGGCAAGAGACCAACGACGCCGGTCGCGGCGGCAGTGACTCCAGCGGAGACGGCAGCGGCGCGGAGCTTACCAGCGGCGATGCCGGCAAGCGGAAGGGCCGCGGACCAGCACGGCGGCGCTGGCGGGCCTCGCAAGGAGGCCCTCCTCGCTCATGCTACGATTCCGCCCGCCTTCTGGCACCTGAATCCCTAAAAGCACAGGGCCGCGCGCCGCAGGCGCGAGGGACGGAGGAGAGTGCATGACGACGGGTTCGACGGCGGCGAGCCGGCCGGGGCTGGTGATGGCGATCGGCGGCGCCGAGGACAAGGTTCGGGAGAGGATCATCCTTCGCCGGTTCGTGGCGGAGGCCGGGGGCGCGGACGCCCGCATCGTCGTCCTCGCCACGGCTTCGGAGATGCCGGAGACGGGGGAGCGCTACGCAGACCTTTTCTATGGGCTGGACGCCGAGCGCGTCGAAGTGCTGCGCATCCGCGGTCGCGAGGATGCGCTGGACGCGGGGCCCGACGCTTTCGACGTGCTGGAAGATGCCAGCGGCTTCTTCATGACCGGCGGCAGTCAGCTCCGCATCTCCTCGGCCCTTGGCGGCACGCCTCTCGCCTCCCTGCTGCTGCGCCGCCACGCCGAGGGCATGGTCGTGGCCGGCACCAGCGCCGGCGCGGCCGTCCTCTCGCGGCACATGATCTCGATGGGGGAGAGCGGCGGCACGCCACGCCGCCGGCTCGTCCAGATGGCCCAGGGTCTCGGCTTCGCGCCCGATCTCCTCGTCGACCAGCACTTCCGCCGCCGTGATCGCATGGGCCGCCTCGTTACGGCTCTTTCCTACAATCCCGAGCCGCTGGGCGTCGGAGTCGACGAGGATACGGCGGCGATGGTGGACGCGGACGGTGTCCTGACCGTGCTCGGTTCTGGCGCCGTCACGATCGTGGACGCCGCGGGCCTTCGCTTCACCGACAGCCACGCCGTCCACCGCGGCCAACCGGTCGCCATGCTGGGCCTCAAGGTAGACTTCCTCACCACGGGGTGCCGGTACGATACCCGCCGCCGGGTGGCGCTCGTTCCCGAGGCGGAGTTTACGGCCCCGGCGGAGACGGACGCCCTCGCCACCTCGAACCGATGACCGGCACTTTTGACCGCCATGATGCAGCGACCGATGAGAAGCCACCGATGAAGATTCTGGATACTCGCGTCTATCGCGGACCCAACCTCTACGCCCTGCGCAAGGTCATCCGCCTGCGCGTCGACCTCGGCGAGCTGGAGGACTATCCGACCGGCAAGCTGCCCGGCTTCGTCGACCGCCTGCTGGCCGCGATCCCCAGTTTGCGGGAGCACACCTGCTCCTACGGCGAGCCCGGCGGCTTCGTGCGGCGCATGGTGGAGGACGAGGGCACCTGGCTCGGCCACGTGCTGGAGCACGTCGCCATCGAGCTGCAGTGCCTCGCCGGCACGCCCGTAGCCTACGGCAAGACGCGCAGCCACGATCTCCCCAAGGGGCAGTACCACGTCATCTACAGCTACGAGGAGGAGGTGGTGGGGCTCGAAGCCGCCGAGCTCGGCGTGCGCCTCATCCGTCATCTGCTGCCGCCCGAGCGAGAGGCCTACCTGGACGGCGGCTACGATTTCAAGACGGAGCTGGAGGACCTCGTCCGCCTCGCCCAGCGCCGCGCCTTCGGCCCTTCGACGGGCGCCCTGGTGCGGGCCGCGGAGGAGCGGGAGATTCCCTGGATCCGCCTCAACGACCGGTCCCTGGTCCAGCTAGGCCACGGCAAATATCAGCGCCGCATCCAGGCGACCGTCACCAGCGAGACCCGCCACACCGCCGTCGAGATCGCCTCGGACAAGCGATTGACCAACCAGATCCTCTCCGACCTCGGGCTGCCCGTGCCCCGGCAGGCGCGGGTGGGCGGCCCGAACGACGCGATCGAGGCCGCCGAGCGCATCGGCTATCCCGTGGTGGTCAAGCCGCTGGACGGCAATCACGGCAAGGGCGTGTCGATCAATCTCACGACGCCCGAGCAGGTGCGGGCGGCGTTCGAGCAGGCCTACGAGCACTCCTCGGTCGTGATCGTCGAGACCTTTCAGGAAGGCCACGACTACCGCATCCTGGTGGTCAACGGCAAGGTGCTCGCGGTGGCCCAGCGAGTCCCCGGTCACGTGGTGGGCGACGGCCGGCACACGATCGCCGAGCTGGTGGAGATCGTCAATCAGGACCCGCGGCGCGGCATCGGCCACGAGAAGGTGCTCACCCGCCTGGAGCTGGATCATCAGGCCGAGCGGCTGATCGAGGAGGCCGGGCTCACCGCCGAGTCCGTGCTCCCCGAGGGGCAGGTCTTCTATCTGCGTTCGACCGGCAACCTCTCGACCGGCGGCACCTCCGTGGACAAGACGGACGTCACCCACTACGACAACCGCGTCATGGCCGAGCGGGCCGTCAAAGCCATCGGGCTCGACGTCGGCGGCGTCGACTTCATCGGGCCGGACATCACCCGCAGCTACACGGAGGTCGGAGGCTCGATCGTGGAGATCAACGCCGCCCCAGGCTTCCGCATGCACACCTCGCCCACGGAGGGGAAGCCGCGGGACGTGGCCGGGCCGGTGATCGACATGCTCTTTCCTACGGGGACGCCGTATCGCATCCCCATCGCCGCCATCACCGGCACCAACGGCAAGACCACCACCACCCGCATGGTGGGGCACATCCTCAAGCTCTCCGGCTACTGCGTCGGCATGACCACCAGCGACGGCGTCTACATCGACGGCGAGCTGACGGTGTCCGGAGACATGACGGGTCCGTGGGCGAGCCACCTGGTGCTGCGCGATCCGTCGGTCGACGCCGCCGTGCTGGAGACGGCGCGCGGCGGCATCGTGCGCGCGGGCCTCGGCTGGCGCAAGTGCAAGGTGGGAGCGGTGCTCAACGTCGCCTCGGATCATTTGGGGATGGGCGGCATTTCCAGCCTGGATGAGCTGGCCGAGGTCAAGCAGGTGGTCGTCGAGGTGGCGCAGGACTGGTGCGTGCTGAACGCCGACGACGAGCGAGTGGCGGCGATGGCCGCCGAGAGCCCGGGCAAGCCGATCTTCGTCACGATGCAGCGGGAGAACGAGCTGGTGCGCCGGCACATCCGCAACAAGGGGCGGGCCGTGGCGCTGGAGGAGGGGCTCAACGGCCGCATGATCGTGCTCTACGAGGGCGAGGAGCACATCCCCCTCCTTTGGGCGCGGCAGATTCCCGCCACGGTCGAGGGTCACGCCATTCACAACGTTCAGAACGCCATGTTTGCCACCGCCATCGCTCACGCCATGGGCATCAGTCTGGAAAACATCCGCCAGGGCCTGCGCACTTTTACTACGGATTTCTACCAGACGCCGGGCCGCATGAACTTTTATAACGAGCACCCCTTCCGGGTGCTGCTGGACTATGCCCACAACGCTCACGGCATGGCCGCCATGGCCGCCACCATCCGCGGGCTGACGGTGAACGGCCGGCGCATCGGTGTCATTGCCGCCGCCGGCGACCGGCGCGACGAGGACATTCTGGAGCTCGCCCGAGCCGCCGCTCCCGCCTTCGATTTCATCATCGTGCGCGAGGACGACAATCGCCGAGGCCGCAGGCGGGGTGAGACGGGCGAGATCGTGCGCCAGGGCCTTCTCGCCGCAGGCTTTCCGGCGGACCGCCTCTCGCCCGAGGTCTACGACGAGGAGGAAGCCGTCCAACGCGCCCTGGATTCGGCCCAACCGGGGGACCTCCTGGTCATCTTCGGCGATGACCTCGAGCGTGTCTGGCAACAGATCGTGAGCTTCGGCCGCCCCGGCGGCGCCGCACCGGTCGCCACCACGCCGCCCTCCCCGATCTTCCCGCCGGACGAACGGCCTTTGTCGGCCGCACAAGCTCCATCTGCTTCCGCATCGCTGGCGGAGGAACGCCGGACAGGGGAGCACGAGGATTGATCTCATGAAACAAGGAATTGCCACCGTAGGGCTCGCCGCGATCCTCGCCTGCGGGCTCGCCGCCGAGGCCTCCGCGGCGAGCATCGTCTGCACCAAGGGTGCGGCGAAGTGTTACTTTTTTCAGAGCATGGAGTGCCAGGATCTCTATCTCAATCCTGGAGATGCCTGCCTGCGGGCGAAGAACGCGGGCTTTTCGCACGTCCGTGGGCTGAAGATCGACTCGCGGGGGCTCGGGAGAGCCCAGAACGCCCTTCGCCAGGCGAAGATCGAGTTCTTCACCGCGAAGGCTTTGGAGCGTGGACGTCTCGTTCTCATGGTGGACGACCTGGCGATTCCCGCGGCGTCGAACGCCTTGAAGAATGCCGGAATCACCGCCACCGTCGAGCTTATTCCGCAAGGGCCTTTGCGGTAGTTGTCGATGGGCACGATCTGCGGTACGCTCAAGTGCGATACGAGGTTGCGATGAACGAACC
>Ga0134121_10000308_pt1 | contig 57909 bp, 33 predicted proteins | sample KB301_FD_96463 | JGI IMG/M metagenome (GOLD analysis project Ga0134121, IMG submission 96463) | Terrestrial soil microbial communities without Nitrogen fertilizer from Kellogg Biological Station, Michigan, USA - KB3-0-1 | ecosystem: Environmental > Terrestrial > Soil > Unclassified ...
CATGCAACTCGGCCCTCTCTCTTGGAATCCTCAGGCGAATCAGAGTCCCGCCCTCGCGAGGGTTCAAAGATTCAACCGATCCGCCAAGGATTTCCGCGCGCTCTCGAATGCCAATCAACCCGATTCCTTGTTTTACGGTTTTCGTCGAGAATCCCTTCCCATGATCCTCAACATCGAGTTCCAGCGCGTCGTCCAGAAACCGCAGCCTCACCCAGACCTTGTTGGACCCGGAATGGCGTGTAGCATTGTTTAGAGCCTCCTGCAGTATGCGATAGACGTGTACGCTTCTCCCTGCTGCAATCGCGAACGGAGTTCCCGATTTCTCGTAGGAGACACCAATGCCGGAATGCCGTTCGATCGTTGGAAGGAACCAATCCAGAGTGCTTTCCAGCCCTGCCTCGTCCAGAATCGCCGGGTGTAATGCCTGCGACATCCTCCGGATATTGTCGAGAGTCGACTGCGCGATTTCACAGACTTCCTGCAGTTCGAGGCGAAGCGGAGAATCCTCAGGCGTGTGTTTTTTCGCACGGCTAAGCAGCGATCCCATGGCCGTCAGAACTTGCCCGAACTCGTCGTGAAGTTCCCGGGAAATGTGGCGCAGCGTGGATTCCTGAGATGTGATCAGCGCCTGCGCCAGTTCGCTGCGCTGCTCGGAAAGCTCGGAAAGTTCGAAGAAGATTCGGCGATTCGAGCGGATAAGGTAGAGGCTCGTCAGTAGAATTGCCATCAGGACCGCTCCGAAGAATAGATAAACCTGCCGTTCGACGCCTGCATAGATCTGGCCGATTCGCCGCGCGGCCTGTTCCTCGTTCTCGTTGTTCTGAACCAGCAAGCGGGCCACGGTTGTGCTCAGTGCCGCTTGCCGCGCCTCCAGCGAGAGACGGATCTGTGTCCGCGCTTCACTCTCCTTGCCGTCTCGCGCCATCGCAAACATCCGCTCGACTGCGTCCCAGAATTGGTTCATCGAGCTGACCACGTATTGCCTCTGCTCGGGTGCGCGAAGGATCATCCCGAACTGCTCCTCGGCCCGCAACGCATCTTCCAGATCGGCCCGAATTCGCTCGAACTGGGGTGCCCAGGCCGTTACCGGATAGGGTTCATCTCCGTCGAGCATGTCGCGCATCGCGTGGGCGGCCGAGTTGAGGTCATTCTGGATTCGAAGCAGCTCCAGGGAATCCTTGCGGTTTCGGTCCACGAGGTCATTCTGCAGTTGCCGCAGACTTGAGACCTGGACCGTGATGTACCAGGAATAAGCACCGACGGCAGCCACGATGACGATCAGCCCGAAGAGCAGACCCGTAATGGGAGATTTCTTGCGGGGGATAAGTCGCACGCGGCGAGCATACATCCGCGCCGCGACCGGAAGCAAAAGGTGCGCTCGCGGGCCTGGTCGGCAGACGCATTCGAGCGGGTGTCCCCTCCTCTTGAGGAGGGGTGGGGAAGGCCGGGCGCGAAGCGCGAGCCCGGTAGGGCGAAGCCTCAAGAAATTGGTCAGGCACACCGAAACTTGGTTCGAACCCTGACCACCCCGTCCGCTCCCGTTGGTCGCGGCCACCCCTCCTCAAGAGGAGGGGACACCGCCCGAATACGTGATCCTGATAACGAAAAAAGACTACTTAGAGCGTTTGTGCTCTCATTTTATTACTGGCTGCACCCTATTGCCTGGGGTTTCGCGCTATCGGGCTCACGCTCCGCCCGGTCTTGCATTCGCAATCGCTCATTGCAACGCGGGTTCCTTCCATCCGCCGGCTCGCTCGATGCAAGCGGCGACTGCCAGAACGCGCTCCTCTTCCCACGGTCGGCCGACAACCTGCACGCCAATCGGCAGGCCTTCCGGCGAGACGCCCACGGGCACTACAGCCGCAGGGTTTCCCAGCAGGTTGAACACTTGCGAGTAACTAAACGACCGGGGGTATCCGATGCTCTTGCCGTCAATCGTCCAGGCTCGTTCGCCATGCCGAAAGGCGGGACTCGCGCTGACCGGGCACAGGAGAATCGGGTAGCGATCCATTTGTTCGAGGAATCTGGCGCGCAAGAGATCGCGTCCGAAGAGCGTATCCAGGAGTCTCTGTGTCGTGAGCCGTGGATCCTTTTCGGCGTAGCCGATAATCTCCCGAACGATGGAGTACATTTCCGATTCCCTGTCCTTATATGCCTGACGCAGGAGCATCGAAACTCCATCGATAAACAGGACGTGCCACAGACGGAGTGCATCCTCCAGTCCGTTTGGCAGAAAAGAATCGACTGCGAATCCCTGATCGAGCAGCGCTCGCGCGGCCTGTTGGACGGCTGCGCGCGTTTCCGCGGTGACGGGATTGTGCCCGTCGTCTTCGAAATAGCCAATGCGAGTCTGGCGCAGCCCTGCCGGATCGATTTGCCGCAACGGCACGGGAGCTGCATTGGGGTCACCATTGTCGGGGCCAGCGATCACTTCAAACAACAATTGCAGATCCTGAACGGTTCGGGCCATCGGGCCCACGACTCCGAGGAGAGCGAATGGACCTGCCGAACCCGGGAAATGTCCGGTTGCGGGAATCCGGCCGGGAGTTGGTTTGAGCCCGCAGATTCCCGAAAAATGGGCGGGTACGCGAATCGAGCCACCGCCATCGCTGCCGATACCGCCGGCCGAGCAACATGCCGCGATGGCCGCTGCCTCACCGCCGCTCGAGCCTCCAGGCGTCCGTTCCAAATCCCATGGGCTGTTCGTCCGGCCGTAAAGAGCGCTGTGGGTTTCCCATGCCATCAGAAACTCCGGCACCGTGGTGTTTCCAAGAATGATGGCGCCGGCGGATTTCAATCTCGACACGAGAGGGGCATCGGCTGTCGCGACGTGCCCCTTCCGCAACACTGTTCCGGCCTCACAAAGCAGCCCGGCTACGTCGATCGAACTCTTGATGGTGATTGGTACGCCATGGAGAGTTCCCAACATTCCCCTGGCAGCCACAACCTCGTCCGCCAGCTTCGCCTGCCGCAGTGCCCCATCTTCATCGATGGACACGAACGCGTTGAGTCTGGGGTTCAAATCCCGAATGCGGCGAAGATGCGATCCGGCCAGCTCGACTGCAGAAAGCTGACCTTCTCGAATCCTCTCCGCCATTTCCCACGCTGGAAGCCGCGTCATTTCATTCATGGTTTTTGCGGTCGTAGTCTAGCCTAGTTCGAGCACTCCTGACTTCAACCTCATTATTGATGTCGAATTTCCCAGACGCCCGTTATAGTTTTCGTCTGCATTTCCAGAAAAGGAGCGCGCCATGTCATTCCGCCTGATTCGACCTGCATTCCGAGGCTTCCTGGTCGTAATTCTGATCACTTGTTTGAGCACGCTTGGTGTGGCTCAGACTGTTCCCGCAGGCGTCCGAAAAGGCCCCTCGATGGCGGGGATCACGGAATACACGTATCCGAATGGACTGCGAATCCTGTTGTTGCCAGACTCGGGCAGCGGCACCATCACGGTCAACGTGGTCTATCTCGTCGGGTCACGTCATGAAGGCTACGGCGAATCGGGGATGGCGCACTTGCTCGAGCATTTGAACTTCATCAAGAGCACGCACGACCGCAACATCAAAAAAGAGCTGGAAGATCATGGCGCACGGTGGAACGGTTCGACCTACTACGACTACACGAACTATTACGAGACGGTGAATGCGTCGGAAGAGAATCTTCGCTGGGCTCTCGGGCTGGAAGCCGAGCGCATGGTCAACATGCGGATCGAGAAGGCTTTGCTCGATACCGAGATGACTGTCGTTCGCAACGAATTCGAGCGTGGCGAGAACAGCGTTGCCGGAGTTCTCGAGGAGCGGGTTCTGTCCGCCGCTTTTCTCTGGCACAACTATGGGAAGTCCACGATCGGTTCCCGAGCCGACATCGAGCGTGTTCCGATCGACAGGCTTGCCGCGTTCTACAAGAAGTATTACCAGCCCGATAACGCAGTGATAACGATAGCGGGACAAGTCGATCCTGCCAAGACTCTTGCCGTCGTGGCATCCACTCTGGGTGTCATTCCACGGCCGACGCGCAAGCTCGATCAGACTTACACCGTGGAGCCCCCCCAGGACGGCGAACGAACGGTAGAACTTCGACGCGTCGGCAAGGGCAAGAATCTTCTGATTGCCTATCACTCGCCGGCAATGGCTCACCCGGATGCCGCATCGCTGGAAGTAATGGCGGGTGTCCTCGCGGGACCGGGGGGAACGGGACGGCTGGACAAGGCTCTTATTGAAACCAAGAAGGCGCTGTCCGTGGGAGTGAGCGTGTACGAGTTCCACGACCCGGGCGTGGTCCTGATTTCAGCGACGCTGAGTGACGAACAATCCCTGGATGAAGTGAAGAAGATCATTCTCGACACGGTTGCCGGCCTCGCTCGCGAACATCCCACCAAAGAAGAAGTGGACCGCGCGAAGACCCGCGTCACACAACGCATGGACCGCGGTTTCGCCAATTCCCAGCAGCTCGCCATGCAAATGACCGATGTGGTTGCAGACGGGGACTGGCGCTTGCTGTTTACGAATTATGAAGAGCTCAAGCGAGTCACGGAAGAAGATGTGACTCAAGTCGCAGGAACCTATCTGAAGGCTTCGAATCGCACCGTCGGAACGTTTGTTCCCGATGCCGCCCCCGAGCGGACAACGGTTCCAACGCCGCCGTCAATGGAAACTCTGCTGAGCACGTACAAGCCGGACATTTCCGTGGAGACTGGCGAAGCGCTCGATCCTTCACCCGCGAGCATCGAAAAAAGAATCCAACGCTCGATACTGCCCGGAGGAATCCGTCTGGCTTTGCTGCCGAAAGGAACGCGAGGGAATCGCGTGCAGGTATCGCTGACTCTGCGATTCGGCGACGAGAATCTGCTCGCCGGTCAGAATGCCGCCGCGCAAATGACCAGCGCTCTGCTTTCGCGTGGGACAAAGACCAAATCGCGCCAGCAACTCCAGGACGAAATGCAGAAGCTGAATGCCACCATCAACGTCAATGGCGGACTCGCGAGCGCCGGGACGAGCATCTCGACGACGGCGGAAAACCTCATTCCTGCGATGCGGCTGGCAATGGAGATGCTGCGTGAGCCTGCTTTCCCGGAATCCGACTTCGATCAGATTCGGCGTCAACGCATCGCGGCCATCGACCGCGGGAGAACGGAGCCCGGGACGCTGGTGTCGCAAACGCTGCAAAGCGATCTGAGCCCTTATCCACGAAGCGATGTGCGCCACGTTCGAACGATCGACGAAGAAATCGAAGACCTTAACAAGGTCACGCTGGCTGACGTCAAAAACTTCCATCAAAAGTTTTATGGCGCCTCGCAGGGTGAATTGACGGTGGTCGGGAAGTTCGATGCGGCGGCTGTGGAACGCGAAGCCACGGCGTTGCTGGGATCGTGGAAAAGTGCGAGTCCGTACCAGCGGATCGTAACCAGCTACAAGGACGTTCAGCTCATCAACACGAAGATCGAAACTCCGGACAAGGAAAACGCGCAGTTCTCCGCAGGGCAGCGCCTCCGGATGAAAGACACCGATCCCGACTATGCCGCGATGATAATGGCGGATTTCATGTTTGGCGGCGGCATTACGGCGCGGCTGCCCGACCGTGTCCGCAACCGCGAAGGATACAGCTATAGTGTTTCATCGAACTTCAGCGCACCCGTCGAAGGCGATGCCGCAATCTTCTCAGCCTCCGCGATTTCAAATCCGGCCAACACCCCGAAAGTCGAAGCAAGCTTCCTGGATGAGTTGAAGAAGACGCTGCGCGATGGATTCACCGCAGCGGAGCTTACGGCAGCCAAAAAGGCCATTCGAGATGAAAGAGTCGGGGCACGCTCCAGCGATGGAGGATTGATGAACCTGATTTCCTCTCGTAAGCAATACAAGCGCACTTTGGCGTGGGACGAGGAACTGGATTCGAAGTTGCAGGCGCTGACTCTCGATCAGGTGAATAGCGCTTTTCGCCGTCATGTGGATCCGGCGAAAGTCTCTATTGTGAAGGGCGGCGACTTCAAACGCGCAAATGTTTATCAATGAAGCCGCGCTGAGAATGCCGCTTAGCGCTTTTTGTAAAGGGAATCCCCAGGCTGAACGACACCGCTGATCTGCAGATCGAATCCGTCGGGATCCTGGACGTGGAAACTGGCGAAGTCGGACAGGCCCGTCGTGTTACCTCCGGTATCAAGCCGCGGTTTCAGATTGCGCTTCTCCAGTTCCGCTTTCACCTTGTCCGTGTTCCAATCGCGAATGCGATAGTCGACATGATCCACGCGGGCACCGGAAACGCCAGCCGGACGATTTCGGGCAATGATCATGGAGTCTCCGAAATGAAGCTGGCATTGGTTGGTGCCATTGTCGTCCGAGACTGTCATGCCCATAAGGTCCGCGTAGAAGTCGCGGGTTCGTTTGTAATTCGCGACCTGATAAGAGATGTGATCCAGCGCGACGGTCTTGAAGCCGCCCGCAGGTTGTGCGGATGCCGCGGGAACCGCGGTAGCTGCGACGGCTACGGCTTGAATGAAATCGCGGCGATTGATCTTACCGTTTTCCAGATCTCGAAGAAGCTGTGCGACAAGAGTTTCCATAACCGCAGATTCTACCGCTTCTCTGAGGCGCTGTCTTCAGGCCCTAAGGTCATAACAGAGCAGACGCGGACCGCCTCCCCGCGCCAGGTCCCGCGTGTTCTGCGCGACATACAGAAGGCCGTGGCTGAGTACCGGAAGAGACCAGGACTCTCGAGCCGCGAACAGCCAGGCCCGTGAGATCTCTTTGTAACCCCTGGGGGTCAGGTCCATCCAGAGCAGGTGCCCCATTTCTCCGAGGCACAGATACGATCCATCGACGGACATCAACGATCCGCGGTACGTTCCCGTGATCTGGGTTGTTCGGGCTCCGGCTCGCGTCTCGATGGTATCCATCCACTCGGGCGTTTCGCGCCACATTACTTTTCCGGTTGCCGCGTCCACGCATGCCAGCGAGGCATCGGGTTCGTTTCGGCCATCGAAGCCGTATAAGTACCCATCCCGGTGGATTGCCGTATTGAAATGCAGTGCGAATTCCGGCGTCGTCCACACGACGCGGTGCGTGAAATCCGGCTGCACCTCCAGGAGGGCTCCTCCCGTCCGGTAACTCGCCGAGATGAACACCTTGTTGCCGAACACCACGGGACAGGACGCATTGACCGATTCGACCGTGCGGCTCCGCCAGGGAAATGTGAAATCGATATGGCCGTTCGCCGGATCAATCGACATCAGCCCGCCGGTCGGGGGAGAAGACTCCCCGCCCGCGAAAACAAAGACCCGCCGTTTTCCGTATATGGTCGCCGGAACCGGCGAAGCGTAGCTCGGACCCCATTCCTTGCCGGCGCGCCATACCTCGCGTCCGGTCGTCTTGTCGAATGCCGCCACCGATGGCCCCCCTGGCGCTCCGACGTTGAGAATCAGAAGCTGTCCTTCAACGAGCGGAGTCGATGCGGTGCCGAAAAAATCCTGCGACACTTTGTATTCCGCCCGCAGGTCGTGCTTCCACATCACCTTTCCCGATGAGAGTTCCAGGCAATGCAGCTTTCCTTCGGCTCCCATTGTGTAGACTCTCTCGCCGTCGATGACTGGACTTGCCCGCGGGCCGTTGTTGTAGCCGTAGCGGTCCTCAAAGGCGGTCGCATAACGAAATCGCCAGCGGCTCGCCCCCGTCTCCGCGTGCAAACACTCAACGATTTCCTGATCCACGACGCGGTGCAGAAACACGAGACGATCGCCGACGACCGCCGGTGACGCGTATCCGGTTCCTCTTGCGAACTCCCATACCAGTGGAGGGGGGAGCTTCCGGCTCAGCTTCGTTTCCGTGGACACGCCGTTGTGCGACGGGCCAAGAAACGACGGCCAATCGCTGGTGACCGCGTCGCTCGCCAATGGCTTCGGCTTGCGCACCGAAGGAGTTTGTCCCAGCGCGATGGCCGTTTCTGGTGTTAGCGCGAGCGCCTGCGCCGCAAGCACTTGTAACATCGAACGCCGTGAGATTGAGTACACTACCGGCAGCCTAGCACATTGCCGAGTATCCGTTGTATAAGGAGCGCAAAGCAGATGGATGACGTATTCGAGCGGGCGTCCCCTCCTCTTGAGGAGGGGTGGCGAGCGCAGCGAGCCGGGGTGGTTCAGGTAAGGAAAGCAAGTCGCGGCAGGCTTGACCACCGCGGCGCTTCGCGCCACCCCTCCTCAAGAGGAGGGGACGCCCGCTCGAATACGTCATCGTAACTACGTAACGCGTACCGCGGAGGGTGATATGTGGCGCACAAGAGAACTCACGTCGCGAGAAACGCAAAGGTTCCGAGTGTCAGAAGTTTTAGGCGCACGACTTTAGAAAGGGATGTCGTCTTTTGGTTTGGACGTGTACGGCGTAGCGCCCGATTGCCCCAAAGCAGGGGCGATGACGCCTGGCCGATTCGCGGACTCCGAAGCCCGGGGCAGCGCCTTCGCGCACCCGGCCTTCTCCGGGGCAATGACGAGCTCACGGCCCTGATCCCCATAAGCGCAGATGACGAACGTCTGAGCCGCTGCGGCGGGCGGAGCCGGCCGAGTGGCGATGTAGGACAGGCAGAAAGGAACTCCGAACATCAGCAGCCGGACAACCGTACGTTTCAGCATGAGACCTCCCCGACTCGAATGCGACGCGGTCCAACTGCGCCGTTTTTTGATGGCTGCGCCCTATAACGTGAGGTTTCGCGCTACCGCGCTCACGCTTCGCGGCGGGCTTGCATTCGCTCCGCTCATGAGCGTCGCATGGTAGTGAATGCCGAAAGGTGCTCACAATAGTCGCGCAGTGAACAGTTCGTGGATTTATGCTGGAATCGTCTGAACAGTAGCGGACTGGAGAGCGAAAACTACGACTTAGCCTTCCAGTTCAGGATCACCGTGATTGGCGAATTGGCTTCCGTTAAAGTATTCATGAGAAAGCGTTTGCCCTTATCGGAAACGACATATTGTTGACGGTCATTGCTATGAACCGCGCCGCCGACTCCGGTGGGGAACAGGGCGGCCGGCGTGTCCGGGCGAATTTCCGTCCCATCGCCACTGTAGCGGATCGGAACCACCATAAGTTGGCCATCCAGATTGATATAGAACAACTCCGAATCGCTTCCCCATCGGGCTTGAGCGCCTCCGTTTGTGGAAACGGGGACCGGAGCGGCCACCGCCGGAAACGGTTGAACAAGGATCTCTGACCGGCCGGATGCCGTCGATTGGTAAGCGATCCACTTCCCGTTGGGGGAAAACTCGGCCTCCCGCTCCTCTGCCTTGGTCTTCACGACCGCGAACGGCTTTCCCGGTTTCCCATTTTCGTCGAAGGGAAGCGCCCAGATGTCATAACCCGTGTCGGGACTGGCACTTCGGAACAGCAGATGACGACTGTCGGGCGACCAACTCGAGGGGCTCTTGGGATCATCGGTCTTCAGGAGAAGCGCCGTGTCCGAACTCGAAACCGTCTTTACATATAGGTCGTAGACGCCATCGCGGTTCGAGCTGAACACGATCCGTTGGCGATCCGGAGACCAGACCGGATTTATCTCTCCGGCCGGATCCATCGTGAAACGCTCCCTTACCCCGCGCTCGAGTTCCAGTAACCAGATGTCGGAATTTCCATCGACCGTACGGTACATGGCCACATGACGGCCATCCGAAGAAAGTGCAGGCCCCAAAACGCCGCTGCTATCGGGCTCGCCTACTCGTTCGGTCTCCTTCCCGCGACGGTCATACCATACAAACTGCCGCTGGCTGCCTCCGGAACCTGTGCGATAAACCATCGAGCCTACGCTTGAGGCAGAGACCGCCGCCAGATTCAGGGCCGCATCGACATTCACCTGATTCGCGACTCGGAACGGTTCACCGGAAAGCGTCATCCGAATCGGATCGAAATCCTGCGCGAAAAGCGCTCCCTGCATCACGAACAGCAAATGGTTGGAAGCATATTCTGCTGCGGCATCCGCTCGCAGCAGGCGCTTCGGCGCATCGATTCCTTTGAGATCGCCGACGTAAACCCCGGGTTCTTCACCCTGGGCTGTCAGGAAGTAGATGAAATGACGTCCGTCTGGCAGAAATCGCGGATGCCGATGGCTGCCCGCGGCAACCTGCGTCTGTTCCGTCGCGGGCCCATCCCCCATTGCAGAGACTCGAAAGATTGGACCTCCGGGGTTCGGAGTGAAGAGGATGACATCTTCCGCGTTCCAGGTACCGCCCCGCCCCGCTGGCGCTTCCGCCAGCACTCGCGGTAACCCGCCATCGATGTCGATGCGCTTCAGTGCGCCATCCGCAAAGAATCCAATGGATCGGCTGTTCGTTGACCAAAAAGGAAACAGGGCTCCGTCGGTTCCGGCCAGAGACTGCTCCGATCCGTTATCCAGAAAGCGCAGTCGTATCTTCGACCTTCCTTCGGAGATGGCGACGTAGGCAATCTTCAGTCCATCGGGCGAGATTGCCAGAGACGAGGCGTCTGCGGTTGGCGGCGTCATGACTTCGAGCCGCATTTCCGGACTCGATGGCGGCGCCGTCCGCGTCAAGTTGGGTATCGCTGCTCCGGCAACCAAGCCCAGCACAAGCAGTAGCGCTGCCCAGACCCACGGCGGCCGCGACGCGCGTGGTAGTGGTTCGGCCGGGATTGGGGTCGGCGGAGGTACGTCGGTCGCGGGTGGCTCGATCAGATCCAGCGCTAAGGGTTGAGGTTCTACTGTTACTGGAGGTAATACTTCTTCAGGAGGCAGCTCCAGCACCTCGACGACATCTTCCGTGCCTCCGACAAGGCCCTCGACAACGGCAATGAATCGATAACCTTTGCGAGGCAGGGTCTCGACGAGTTTTGGGTTATCGGGGTCGTCGTCCAGAGCCTCCCGCACCTTCTTGATCGCGGTGTTCACGGCCGTGTCGAATTCCACGATCCGGTCTTCTTCCCAAAGCGCCTTCTGGATCTCCGCTCGCGTCACCAGTTCACCCGGTCGGCTGGCCAGAAGAGCGAGCAGCCGAGCGGGTTGATCCTGCAACCGGATCTTGCGGCCGTTCTTTTGCAGTTCGCAGGTATCCAAATCCAACTCAAAGGAGTGAAAACGCAGGCGTCCAGGCCTCTGTTTTGGGAACGCTTTCATGGCGGGCACTTTACACCAGCCTTGCCGTGCCTGCAAATTCCAAAGCCTTGCAACAACTTAGCTGTCCAGACGCGGTACAGATCAGGTTCAGCGATGCCGGACTAGAGTTTGTCCGTTGGGAAGGAGTCAAACCGGGCGACGAAGTAAGTGTGGGCTTGCTTTAAGGTTTCGTGAATGTCTTCGGCCAGCAGCGAGGCGCTCTTGGTGCGGTCTCTTTTTCGATAACCCAATCGACGAGCCAGCGATTTGAATTCCTCAGACGACTCGTCCGGTAGAACCAGATCGCTGGCGTCGCCGCGTACGATCCGGAGCGCATCAATCACGTTCCGCAGGAAGAGATATGAGGAATGCAGCAGCCGGTAGTCGGCCTCGCGAACGATTTGGAGGCGCCGCAAACGATCAAGGGCCTCGAGAGTGGTGGGAACCCGGACTTCCGGGTGTTCCTTGCCGTTGAGTAACTGGAGATACTGTACGGCATACTCGATGTCGATAATGCCTCCCGCGCTGTATTTCACATTGACTTGCCTGGGCTTCACCAATTCCTCCATCTGGCGGCGGCGCATATACAACGCGTTCTCCCAATCCCATCGCTCGCCGTTATAGGTGAAGGCGTCGCGACGCGCTTCAACGCGGCGGCCCAGGTCCTGGTCACCGCCACACCATCTCAACTTGATGAGAGCCTGCCGTTCAAATGGCTCTGCTTCTCCATTCGCGCTGTAGTACTTCTGGAATTGGTCGAAGGATGTGCACCAGGCTCCCGCGTCGCCGTACGGGCGGAGCCGAAGGTCAATGTGGAAAATTCCCTTGTCTCGAGTATCGATGAATCGGACCACGTGGTGCGCCAGCGATTCAAAGAATTCATGTTCGCTGCCGTCATGAACGAACATTAGTTCGAGATCGGACGCATAGCCCATTTCACGGCCTCCGAACTTTCCCAGGGCGAAGACCGAGAACCTGCCGGTTGGCCGACCGAGCATTTCCGCCAGCTGTGTGTAGCCGATTCTCGCCGCTTCATCGATGACGACTTCCGCCAGATCTGTCAGGGCCCCCGAGAAATCGAGGAGAGTCGCATCCGGCTGGAGCAGATGCCGAACATCGATTAGGAATAGCTGCCGGTCCTTGAATGCGTTCAGGATCGCTTTCCGATCGTCGCTGGAAGCCCGATCAAGAGCGGATCGCAATTCCCCCTGCATCGCGTCTTTGCCTGGCGTGTGAGAGCCGGTTTCAATCATGGGAATCAGTTCCATGAAATGAAGCCCCAGGAAATCGTCCCACAGGTAATCGCTCGAACCGAGCAGATGAGCGAGCTTGCTCATCCCCTCGCTGCCGGCAAGGAGCGAGACTGTACGATCGGGAAACTGCTCTTCTCCGATTTCGACAAGCTTGTCGAGGAACTGGTCGAAGTGGCGCATTGCCTGGGCGGGGTCGGGCGCGTCCGTGAGGAAATGAGTGAACTGCTTGATCATGCCCACCGCCATGCGCAGACGTTCCTGTTCCACCCCATCCTTGATCTTGTTTCCCCATCGATTCGCAATGAAGAATTGATCTGTTGCCTGGCCGCCGGCGTTTCTGATTTTCACCCTGTTGATGTAGACCCCCCGCATCGAGAGCGCGTTGGAGACCGCATAAAGGAAGGCGAACGTGTCCTGGGATTGCACCTCCATGACCGTCCACTCGGGGGAGATCTGGTTGTCAAAGGTGAGCGCAACAGGAGACAGCAGGCCGCTGAGTTCCTCATTCATCCTTTCGATGCGTTCCGTGAGAAAGCGATTCAGCCGCGCCCGGGCTTCCTCTGTTGAGCCTTCTGCAAGCAGGCGGGCGAGTTGCAGGAGTTCCTGCTCGAACTCGCGCTGTTTGGCTTCATCAAACGTCTCTCCATGTTTAAGCGCCACGCTGAAGACATCCACCACTTTTGAAGACAGGGACTGTTTTGAAAATGAATAGATATCGCCCGTGCGGATGTCCAAAGCGAACGCGGACAAAAGTCCACAGAAGAGCGAAAACTGCGCGAGGTAGTCGAAGCCGACGATCGTGATCTCGAACTCATTATCCCCGAGAGGCTTGATGAGGACTTTAACCCGCTGGTCGTCGGCGAGAGCGGAAGCCATCCGGATATGCGTTGCAATGGCCTCAGGTGGGAAAGTGGTGAGGTAGTCGTCCCCCATTCGAACGAAGAAATCCTCGATGAGGCGTCGGGAAGTTTCCGGACACAGAGATTGAACCGCTTGTTTTAGCTCCGGAACCGTCACGCCTTATCTTACTCTGACAGGGTATGGCGGAGTTTGACATCAGGGATCTACTGCTTGCGCCGCGGCTCGAAAGGCCGCAGGTAGCCGATTTGCTGGTGCCTTATGGGTTGAAGGACTTCCGGAAGGCCGACGCCAGCTTGCAGGCCATGGCAGGCGAGCCCAGCGATCGCCTGCTGCTCGCCGATATTCTGGAGGACCTGCTGGTTTGTGTCCGAGGGTCGGCAAATCCTGACCAGGCCCTCACGTATTTTGAGAGATTCGTCCAGTCCGCAGCCAACAAGGCGCACCTCTACTCCTACCTGAAAAACTCGAAGCAGGCGATCGAGACCATCGCCAAGTGCCTCGGCGGCAGCGTCTATATGGCAGAGATCCTGATTCGAGATCCGCACCATTTCTACTGGGTGACCGACTCCCAGGTTCTGAGCCGGTCTCGGAGGAAGCGGGATATTCAGCGCGAACTCATCCGAACGCTCAAAGTCCTGGAACAGCCAGACAAGCAACTCGACCATCTGCGGGCAGTGAAGCGAAGAGAAATGCTCCATATCGGGGTGCGCGACCTGCTTCGCCTCGCCTCAGTCGAAGAAACGCTGAGCGCCCTGTCTGTTCTTGCCGAGGCCCTGATCTCCACCGCGTATTGGATTTGCGCTTCAGCGTTAAGACGAACATATAAGATTTCTCCGAAGGCTTTTACGGACTTCACCATTCTCGCGATGGGCAAGCTCGGAGGTGGGGAACTCAACTTCAGCTCCGACGTGGACTTGATGTACGTCTACTCGTCAGCGCCATCAAGTCCATCCGGTCCATCAGGTGACATACAGGTGCCCGCGATTTCAGCCGAGGATTATTTCCGCAGGCTTTCACAAAAGATCACTTCCGGACTGAATGATTTCACGGGCGAAGGCTATGTTTATCGCGTCGACTTGAGATTGCGTCCTGAAGGAGATGCGGGAAACATGGCCGATTCCCTCGATGGATTCGCGCGCTATTATCGGTCACGAATGGGAACCTGGGAGCGGTTGGCGTTGTTGAAGGCCTGGCCTGTTGCCGGAAGCCGGTCCCTTGGACGAAGGTTCCTGGAGATGGCGCAGCCTTTTATTCACCAGCCGCTTTTTGACCAGCAGGCGCTGGCGGACGTGCGCGATATGAAGGCGAAAGTGGACCGCATGGTCGCCGGTCGCGGCCAGAGTGGGCGAAACGTCAAGTTGGGCGCTGGAGGGATTCGCGAAATCGAACTCATCGTCCAATCTATCCAAGTCGCTCACGGCGCGATTTTTCCCGGAATACTCGGACGCAACACTCTGGGCGCTCTCAGCGCGCTTCGCGCTCGGGCGCTCATCTCGGATGAGGAATTCGAGTCGCTCCACGGCGCCTATCTCTTTTTGCGCGATGTGGAAAACAAGCTGCAGATGGTGGCCGACGCGCAGACTCATTCCCTGCCTCGTGAATTGGAGGAACTGAACGCCTGCGCGCGGCTCCTGGGTTATTCCGAAACTGCATCGGAGTCTGCCGCAGATCAGTTTCTTTTTGATTTTCGAAATCACACGGGCCGTGTGAGCAGTATCTTTGAAAACATCATCGTTTCCGCCGATCTGCGTCGCTTCCCAGGGTTGCGCTGAGTTAGAATGGCGTGTTTATGTCGGTGAGGATGAGCGGCTGCGCATGAGCGGAGCGAATGTGAGCCCGCGCGAAGCGTGAACGCGGTAGCGCGAAACCCAAAGTAAAGGGCGCAGCCATCAAGTGGAGGAAGTAGCCCGTAAGAGCATGCCTACTGAACTTCGTCTGGGAATCCCGGGGTTCACCTATCCCGATCTCTTTAACCCCGATCGCCTGAAGGATCTTCACAACGTTTTCGATGCTGAGTTGATTGCGGCCAACCCCGAGCTTTTTGCCTCGTGGGATGCTTACCGCAAGAGTCCAGGGCAGACGAAAACGCCGGTGGAGATCTCCGCCCTTCTTGTGGGCGTCGCCGATCATGTCAGCCGGTTCGTTGTGCGCTTATTTGGTGTCGAGGCTGAGGCTGCAGCGCTGGCGACGGCAACGGCGGATCAGAATCCCGTTTTTCGCTTCAAGATCGACTTTGTGAGACGGCGCGTTCTGCCGGCGCTGAAAAAGATCACCGTTCCTGCAGACGCAGCCGGACGAGCGGCTCTCGAGACTAGAGTTGCTGCGATGAGGGATCCGCGAGTCGATGACGTCGAATTGGCCACGGCGATAGCGGCAGCGAAACTCATGGATGCGGGCAAGCAGCCTCCAGCCGACGTCGCGGCATCCATCGAATCCCTGATGCAGTGGTGCGCTTTACATCTTCACGATCCGGCCTACCGCCATTGGGTGAGCTTCCGTTTTCCCGAAGCCATCGAGCATTTCAGCCTGGTTGAAGTGCAGCGGCCGAACGCAGAACTCACCGAATTCATGATCGGTCCCGACAAGAAGTTGCGCCGCCGCGACGGCTTTGTCCTCACCGACAATCGCATGCAGCCTCGCGAGGTCCTCAGCGAAATCCATTACTGCATTCTGTGCCATGAACGCGACAAGGATTCGTGTTCGAAAGGCATTCTCAAGGCCGACGGAACTGTGACCGTGAACCCGCTGGATATCCCGCTGGCCGGCTGTCCGCTCGACGAGAAGATTTCCGAAATGCACTATCTGCGGAAGCTTGGAGATGCAATCGGAGCCCTGGCGTTGGTCATGATCAGTAACCCGATGTGTCCCGGAACCGGGCATCGCATCTGCAACGATTGCATGAAGGCGTGTATTTATCAGAAGCAGGAGCCCGTCAACATCCCGCAGATTGAGACCGCCGTTCTGACCGATACGCTTGATTTACCCTGGGGTGTTGAGATCTACGGTCTTCTTACGCGATGGAACCCTCTGAACATCGAACGTCCTTATGCACTGCCGTACAACGGAAAGAACATTCTTGTCGTCGGCATGGGGCCCGCCGGCTATACGCTGGCGCACTATCTCGCCAACGAAGGTTTTGGCGTCGCAGGCGTCGACGGATTGAAGATTGAACCGCTGAATCCGAAGCTCACGGGTTCCGGCGACACGCCTCCGGAGCCCGTCTATGCCTGGAGCGACATTTACAAGAATCTCGAGGAGAGAACTCTCGAGGGTTTTGGTGGTGTTTCAGAGTATGGAATCACTGTCCGCTGGGACAAAAATTTCCTGACGCTGCTCTATCTCACTCTTGCGCGACGCAAATCGATCAAAATCTATGGTGGCGTCCGCTTCGGCGGAACCCTCTCGATAGACGACGCATGGGAATGGGGTTTCGATCACATCGCCATTGCGGCCGGCGCGGGCAGGCCGACCATCATTGACATGAAGAATAATCTCGCGTGCGGCATTCGCAAAGCGTCGGATTTTCTCATGGCGCTGCAGCTTACCGGAGCGTTTAAGCGAACCGCGCTGCCGAATCTTCAGGTGCGTCTCCCCGCAATCGTCATCGGTGGCGGTTTGACCGCGATCGACACGGCCACGGAGTTGGCCGCGTACTATCCCGTTCAGGTTGAGAAGACACTCGATCGATACGAAGCGATGGCCACACAAGACGGTAAGGACGCCGTTCTCGCGCCGTTCAACCCGCTGGAACGCGAAATCCTTCGGGAATTCCTGGCGCACGGCGCTGCTGTACGGGCCGAGCGGGAGCGCGCTGCCTTCGTGGGAGAAAAACCGGACTTTGTGAAGTTGATCCGGGCGTGGGGAGGCGTATCGCTGGCCTATCGCAAGCGGATGGTCGATTCGCCTGCTTATCGCCTCAATCACGAGGAAGTGATTAAGGCGCTCGAAGAGGGAATCTTCTTCATCGAGAACGTCAATCCCGAAGAAGCAGTCGTCGACGAGAACAACCACGTGCAGGCCATGCGCTTCAGCGCTCCGGACCGCAAGGTTGAGTTGCCCGCGCGCTCCGTGATGGTGGCGGCTGGAACCACGCCGAACATCACGTACGAGAAGGAGCATCCCGGATCGTTCCAGATGGACAGCAAGAAGAAGTTTTTTGCTGCTCATAAGGTAGCCAGGAAACCGGATGGCTCGTTGGCGCTTGAACCGGCAGGCAAAGGCGTTGGCTTCTTTACGTCCTACAGCAAAGACGACCGTTTCGTGAGCTACTACGGAGACAATCACCCGTTCTATGCCGGCAATGTCGTGAAGGCGATGGCGTCGGCGCGAGACGGCTATCCGAGGGTTGTCGAACTGTTTGCCGATCAGCTCGCCGCGCTCGATTCGAAGAAACAGGCTGAAAGAGAAACCAAATGGCAGAAGCTCACGGAGCATCTCGATCGCGAGCTTGTCGCACGCGTTTCGGAAGTGCGGCGTTTGACTCCGACGATTATTGAGGTCGTCGTTCACGCGCCGGCGGCGGCTCGCAAGTTCGAGCCCGGACAATTTTATCGCCTCCAGAATTACGAAACCTATGCCGAACAGCGAAAGGGCACTCGCTTGCTGATGGAAGGCATTGCGCTGACGGGCGCATGGGTCGATCGCGAGAAGGGCTTGCTGTCGTTGATCGCCCTCGAACTCGGCGTGTCGTCCCGGCTTTGTTATCGACTGAAACCCGGAGAACCTGTCGTCGTGATGGGCCCCACGGGCACGCCAAGCGAAATCGGTCATTCCGAGAATGTGCTGCTATTGGGCGGCGGTCTCGGAAACGCGGTCCTGTTCTCCATCGCCAAGGCAATGCGCGACGAAGGTAATCGCGTAATCTACTTCGCCGGCTATAAGAAGGGTGAAGACCTCTTCAAGCAGGAAGAAGTCGAAGAGGGGACCGATCAGGTCATCTGGAGCACCGATATCGGCGCGGAGATCGCTCCCCGGCGTCCGCAGGATCATCACTTCCGCGGGAATATCGTGCAGTCGGTGCTGTCTTACGGCAAAGGCGAGATGGGCGAGCCGTTAATCCCGCTCTCAAAGATCGATCGCATCATTGCGATTGGATCGGATCGCATGATGGCTGCTGTGCGCGACGCCCGTCACGGCGTTCTCCAGCCATTGTTGAATCCCAATCACGTTGCGATTGCCAGCATCAACTCCCCAATGCAGTGCATGATGAAAGAAGTCTGCGCCCAGTGCCTGCAAAAGCACGTCGATCCCGCCACCGGCAAGGAGACCATCATTTTCTCCTGCTCAAACCAGGATCAGTTGATGGACCACGTGGACTTCAAAAACCTCAATACCCGTCTGCAACAAAACACCGTCCAGGAAAAACTCAGCAGCCTCTGGCTCGACCACGTCCTGAATAATTAGGGACAGAATAATTAGGGACAGAGAGCAATTTCGCGATCCCTCTCCGTGCCCGACAAGTTGCGAAAAGTTCGCGGAAAAGTGGATGTTTTCGTCTGGAAATCTCCGATTTCTCCGCCTCCTGCTACCGTAAACATTGTGTTTCCAACGGCTGCTCGAAGGGTCTCGCGCCTGCTTATGACACTCGCAGGATATGGAGGGCCACCACTATAATGACGTCCATGGGTCTCCCGTCGACAAGCGAAGTCCTGGACGCGATCGAACACTTACCCGACGGCGCCACGCTCGTCCTGCCTCAGGTCAGCTGGGATGACTACGAACTTCTCCTCGATGAACTTGCGGACCGTCACCTGCGTGCCACGTATGACTGCGGAACGCTGGAGATTATGAGTCCTCTGCGAGACCACGAAACCTACGCGCGTTTCATCGACGCCGTAGTCAACGAAACTTGCGACGCTTTCAATCTGGAAGTAGAACCGTGCGGAAGCGCAACGTGGAAGAGACGGGTGCTGGGTAAGGGTGCCGAGGGAGACTCGTGCTACTACATCCGAAATGCGCGAAGAATTATCGGCAAACGGAAGATCGACCTCGAGGTCGACCCACCCCCAGACATCATCGTTGAGATCGACACCACCAGCAAGTCACTGAAGAAGCTCTCCATTTACGCGGCCCTCTCCGTCCCCGAGATATGGCGCTACGACGGCCAAAGCGTGCAGATCTACGAATTGAAGAGCGGCAAGTACCTGAAGACCCGGGTCAGTCACATTCTTCCCCGTCTAACGGGAGCAATCCTGTCCGAGTTTATTGAAATGACCAGAGTCCAGGGTAATACCGCAGCCCGCCACGCCTTCCGCCGTCGAATTCTCGCCGGTTTGTGAACTCTGATTGGCACGGCTTCGCCGGGCCCCATCGCCGCCCGGCTTAGCACGCTGTTCAAAGAGCTCACTGAGCGAGAATGGACGCCGGTTATAGGATAGGAAGGAACGGAACCGCCACGCTCGCGATAGTCGATGCCGCAAACAGGGCAAGTAGCGACCTGCGCATCTAATTACCACGTTGTCGTGAGGGCCCTCTCGCCCCGGGAGAGGGTGGCCGGAGGCCGGGCGAGGGCGCGCGAATAAGCCCTCATCCCCTTCGGGGCACCTTTTCCCGGGGGGAGAAGGCCGCGCGACAATGTTTCCCTCTTACAACAAATCAGAGGCTCCCGAGCATGGCGCGCTGGCGTTCGATCCGGCTGGTGCGCTCGTCGGCAAAGCGTTTCACCCCTCTCAAAATCGATTCGGGATCGAGGTGTGCCTCGGCGATCACGTCGGATTCGAGTCCGCCGGTGAGCCATTGATTGTCCCAATCCGACGTGAGCGAATACTCATCGGTGAGGGGCCCCAGATTGCGGATCGGCCACACGCGGCGCGTGCCGCTGCTGACAACCATCAGATCCTGGCGCGCTTCCGGCGGCAGGACAGAGTTCTGGTAGGCTTCGCTTTGACGGTCGAAGAGGTCTTCGCTGACGACCGCGATCACTTTTACATTGATGCCGGCCTCGGCAAGCCTGGGCAGGATAGCCACCAGGTTCGAAGTGCAATTCGCACCTTGAGTCACGACATAACCGTGCCGGGGACCCGCGGCAAAATCCCGTATCACATAGAGCCCTTTGGCTGCGGCCGCGATGTCCTTATCGGCGAAGTTAGTGCGGTCGGCCACAGGCGAATCCGGCCGCGCCACTTCAATCGTGATGATGCCGACCTTCTTGTCGCGCGCGGCGATTTCTGCGGCGGCGAAGTATCCCGGTGCGACGTCGTTGTAATCCCAGAAACTCAAGTTGATGGCGTGACCGCGCGGAAACAGCTTCCAGACTTGCGGCGCGAAAATACCGAAGTGCGTTCTCGCGTCGGCTGCCGTCTCGGGGCCCGAATGACCTGCGAGGATATGTAATACACCCATTTGGAACCGGCTGTCCTGATTCTGCTGACTCCAGACGCGCGCCGGCAGGTACATCAGCGGAGTGAAGGCGCCGTAGGTGCCGCTGAAAGCCCACACTCCCGCGAATTTCTCCGGATCGACAGAAGCGCTCTGGCTCACAAGGCCAATTGCAGTTGAAACGTTGCCGGCTTCCTGAATCGCGGCCTTCAGACGTGTGCCTGACGGGTTTGTCTCCGGATCATAATGGCCCCACAGACTGCCGTGCTCCAGGTTGATCGACTCGGAAAGATCGGCGGCGACCGTGAGCATGCGGTTCTCTGTCACGACGTTCAGCCACTTGATGAATTCGGAAATCGCTCGCCGCGCGCCCATCTTCTCACCAGCTTTGCGGAACAGGCGGATCTCCACGTCTTTGGTCTTGCCGGACGTCGGATTCGTGACCGTAATCTTCTGCGGCTCCTGTGGGAGATTGGCGACGCGCAGACGATCGTCGAGAAAGGGATTTCGACTCGTATCCATGCGAAGCGGAAACGAATCCTTTACCGTATCGCCGATCTCCACCAGGCGGTCGGCCAGCCAGGTACCCAGGCCGTTTTTCTCGAGCACCGACATGGCGACATCGATATTCGTTTTGAACTGCAGCAGGCGATCGCGCTCGTTGGTGACCGGTCCTTTGTCCAACCCTTCAAAGCTGACGCCGAAGCGCTTTTCGAAAGTTCGTGCCAGGGCGACGATGTAGGGATCGTTCATCTTGAAACCGTGAGGATGGCTCGGATATCCGACGATCTGGCTGAGTTCCTGATCGCCGCCGGGGATCTTCCCGTTCGCTGCGCCAGGCCAGTAGCCTTTCGTCGTGTTCCCGAAGATAATCATCGGCCGGCGATCGGCGGGATCCCAGTCTTCCATTGTCTTAAACACGCGGTGGATCTGGTTGTAGTCGTGGCCGTCAGCCAGGGGCAGCACGTTCCATCCGTAGGACGTCCATTGGCCTACCAGGTCATAACCCTCAAACTTGCGATCGATGACGCCGCCGATCAGAGCGTCGTCGATACCGGCATTGTTGTACGAAAAGAAAACACGCAGACGCTTGCCGACCTTTAGTGCGAGAGCCTGCGTCTTGAGTTCCTGAGCGTGGCCGGCGCAAAGGGCGAATTCACCCTCCAATGCAACGATTTTCGGAGAGTCCATCGGCGCGCCTGCGATATCCCAAAACGCAGCTTTACCTGCGGCCGCGGCGATTCCTATGCCGGACGGCCCGCCGTTGACATCATTGGTGACGTCTGTGGACTCGATGTGTCCGGACAGCGCGCGAATCCCTCGTCCCTTCGCCTGGGCAAACGCGGGATGATCGACGAGGCCGGTCTTCTCGAGCAGCGGCTTCAACGCCTGTGCGCCTCGTCGGAAACCCAGGGCATCAATCGGCAACATGGCGTCGGTTGGGCTCACGTAGTATCGGCGATCCTGGGTTGCCTGGTATTTGCGATGGAGGGCCTCGCCCATGATCATCCAGAGCGCGTAACACGTGGGTGCGCAGTGACCCGCCGCCAGCATGAACTTGTCGCTGTACGGATGCTTGGGGCGGCGGTAGTCATATCGCAGTCCACCCTTGTCCGGACCGGCGAGATGTGTCACCACATTGAAAGGGGTGTAGGCAAGAGGCCCTCCGAAGTGTCCGGTTTGCGCATAGTTACACATGATCACGAGGGTCATGCACGTCATGAACCCGATGTCCTCCATGTGTTGAATGTCATTTGCTGTTTCCAAAACGTTGGCGGCGGCCTTGCTCATTGAATACATCCTTTTCTTAATGGCTGCGCTTATCGCTTAAGGTTTCGCGCTATCGCGCTCACGCTTCGCGCGGGCTTGCATTGCTTGATGGTTCGCCCTGTCGGGTTCATATTCGCTCCGCTCACGCGCAGTCGCTCGTCCCTTCTGGGGACAAACAGTACACGCGAGTTTACTGGGGAGTGTCCGTAGTGATCAATATGCTGTTGGCGTCCAGTTAACAAGTTTTTGCATCGAGAATGCCTGAATTCTTATCCAATGGGACAGGAGGATTGAAGAATGAAGACCCGAGAGAAGACATTTCGGATCATTGTCCTCGTGCTCACTCTGGCGGCGGGTACGGTTCTCGCCCAGAAGACAGTGCAATCCACACGCGATCCCGGCAACGGCGCAAGGGATGCCGGCGGTATTGAATTTGTGACGGTAAACCCCGGCGAATTCATGATGGGCTGCTCCGCAGGAGACGACGCGTGCAACAACGATGAAAAGCCGGCACATCGCGTCCGGATCACAAAAACTTTCGAAATCGGAAAATATGAAGTGACCCAGGCGCAATGGAAGGCCGTGGTCGGTTCGAATCCCAGCGTCATGCAGGGTGAAACTCGCCCGGTAGAATCCATTTCGAAAGGTGAAGCGCGGGATTTCCTTGAGAAGCTGAATGGGTTGAACGACGGGTATCACTATCGTCTGCCCACTGAAGCCGAATGGGAGTATGCCGCCCGCGCCGGAACAACGGGTGCCTATGCGGGGAAACTCGACGAAATCGCATGGTACGCCGGCAATTCGGAAGACGAGACCCATCCTGTCGGCAAGAAGAAGCCGAATGCCTGGGGTCTCTATGACATGGAAGGGAACGTTCGGGAATGGGTTCAGGACTTCTATTCTGCGAATTACTACAGCGCCAGTCCCGCGGAGGATCCGACGGGCCCTCCTGCAGGAGCGCGCGGTGGACGCGGCGGCCCGCGAGGCGGGCGTGGTGCCCGTGGGGGCCCGCCTCCGGGTGCCTTCCCTCCTGACGGTCCTCCTCCGGACGGCCCACGGGGTGGCCGCGGTCCACGGGGTCTTCGAGGCGGCCCTCCTGACGGCGACCCGGCGGCTGGCAATGTTGCGGGCGGTGGGCCCCGCGGCGGTCCAGACGGTCGTGGTGGCCGAGGCGGACGCGGCGGCGGACCCACGCAACTGCCGGTCATGCGCGGTGGCGGCTAAGATACCCGCGAATCTTTCGTCCGAGTTTCCGCTAGATACAACTATTACGGAGATACTTTGCGTGTGAGCGATGTAGGATTTCGCGCCGCTCGTGAGCGGAATGCGCAGTGAACACAGTTTTTCTGGAGGTCATTTCGATGAAGAAGATTTCACTAATCGTCGGTCTTTGCGCGAGCCTCTTGCTCCTTTCGATTTCGGCAAGCGCGCATCACTCATTTCAGGCGGAATACGATCAGAATCAGCCGCTCACTCTGGTTGGGAAATTGACGAAAGTCGTTCAGGAGAACCCGCATGGATGGATCTATCTCGACTCGAAAAATGCCCAAGGCAAAACCGTCAACTGGGCGCTGGAGATTCCGAACCCGTTCACGGTCCAGCAGAACGGGTTCGGTCGGGAGGTCTATCAGGACTTGGTTAACACCGGCGAAGTCGTCACTGTCACGGCATATGCGGCCAAGGACGGATCGAAGCACGCATGGGCCGGAGGTTTGACTAGGTCGGATGGAAGAACTGTTATCACGCTAAGTGGGATTCCTGGGCAGGGCGGTCCGCGCGGCGGTCGCGGCCAATAGTCTCCCCAATGACAAATGACAATTGAACATTGAACAATGACAAAGCATTTCTCTGCCCTGATTTCAAAGGGGATGGGTGCTTTGTCATTGTTCAATGGTCAACTGTCACTTGTCATTGGGGAACTTCCCGTTATTCGTTGGCTCCTTTAAACCTGCGGGAGTATAAAGAAGTCAGACTACTGCGAAGGAGACTTGGGATGAAGCGCTTCGGATTTGCGCTGAGCGCGGGCGCATTGCTGCTCCTGGGACTCACGGGAATCGCCTCTGGCCGCTTCGATCAGAAGCTTACTGTCGATAAACAGATCGTCCACGCCCTGAATCGTCTGACTTTCGGTCCACGCCCTGGAGACGCGGCAGAGGTTCGACGCCTCGGCGTTGACAAGTGGATCGACCTGCAGCTGCATCCCGAACGAATTCCGGAGAATCCGGATCTCGAAGCCCGAGTCAGGCCCCTGGCGACGCTGCAGCTCGCGACGTGGCAGATCAACGAGAAGTACTCTCCCCCTCAACAACAGGCGCGACCCCCAATCGAGTCTCTGCTGACGCCTCTTCAACTCAGCAAGCTAAGAGATGGCGGCTCTGTGGAGGAACGCCGCGAAGTGATGAACTCCCTGGCTCCAGGTGTGCGGCTGCAAGTGCTTGCCGTAGCTCCACCTCAGGCGCTTCAGGGGCTACCGGATCTTCAGCAGGAAGCCAGCAAAGGAGGCTTTGTTGATGTAAAGGTACAGCGTCCACCCCAGCTCAACGACCTGTTAAGTCCGGAACAACAACGCACACTACGTAACGGAACCCCAGAGGAGAAGCTGGCGTTGCTGGATGCGTTCGATGAAGCAAAGCGCAAGCAGGTGCTTCGCGTCGCCGGCCCACAGGCTTTTAACGGCGTCCCGCAGTTGCGCCGCGAAGCCATGGTGATCACGCAACCGCAACAGTATGTGAATCAGGAGTTGATCGAGAACAAGCTCTATCGCGCGATCTACTCTAACCGTCAGCTCGAGGAAGTCCTGGTCGACTTCTGGGTAAATCATTTCAACGTATTCAACGGAAAGAATCAGATTCGCGTTCTTCTGACCAGCTATGAGCGCGACGCAATCCGGCCGCACGTTTTCGGTCACTTCAAAGATTTGCTCCTGGCGACGGCCCATCATCCGGCGATGCTGATCTACCTGGATAACAACCAATCCCAGGTGCCTCGTGAAGATGTGCCGCAGGCCCCAAATGCGGCGCAAGTACGCCGTCCAGGCATCAACGAAAACTACGGTCGCGAATTGATGGAACTGCACACCCTCGGCGTTGATGGCGGCTACACTCAGGATGACGTCATTGCGGTAGCTCGTGCATTCACCGGCTGGACCGTCTACGATCCGCAAAAATATGCCGAATTCCAGTTCAACCCCGGCGGCCATGACAGGAAAGAGAAGGTCGTTCTTGGCCACACCCTGCCTGCCGGTCGCGGCGAGCAGGATGGCTTGGATGTTATCGATATCCTTGCTCATCATCCGTCGACGGCGAAGTTCATTTCGAAGAAGCTTGCGCAACGCTTCGTTGCCGACGACCCGCCGCAGGCCCTGATCGATCGTATGGCGGCAACCTTTACCAAAACCGACGGCGATCTTCGCGCTGTTCTTACAACCCTTTTCACATCGGTTGAATTCTCATCTGAGGGCGCGTGGCAATCGAAGTTGAAGTCGCCGCTGGAGATGGTTGTCAGCGCCGTGCGCGCGCTGAGCGCCGATGCCGCCGATACACTTCCGTTTGCTCAGCGTATTGCCGATATGGGTGAACCTCTTTATGGCAAACTCGAACCGACGGGTTATCCCAACACCGGTGACTCGTGGGCGAGCGCTTCAGGGATTCTTGGCCGGATCAATTTCGCGACAGCTCTGACCTCAGGCCAGGTCCCAGGCGTGAAGATCGACGTCAGCCGTTTCAACTTCAAGCCGCCCGCGGCCGTGGCCAGTGAACTGCTGGGTGTATCGCCGTCCCCGGAGACACTCGCGGCAATTGAAAAGAGCATTCAAGGAAGAGAGGCGACGCCATCGATGCTTGTGGCTACAATTCTGGGTTCGCCGGAATTCCAGAAGCGGTGAACCGCTGGAGAGTACACGCTAATGAAACCCTGCTCACATACGGATCAGATTCGAAACGTGGCTCCGCACACCCGTGGATGTGAAGAGTGCCTGAAAATGGGGGATACCTGGGTGCATCTTCGACTGTGTATGACCTGCGGGCACGTAGGTTGCTGCGACTCTTCAAAGAACAAACATGCCACGAAGCACTTTCGTGCAGTGAAGCATCCCATCATGAAATCACTTGAGCCCGGCGAGGACTGGGGATGGTGTTTCGTGGACGAGGTTGAACTTGATTTCAGCTGAATGGCCTGCTCTTGCTTTCGCGGATTGGGAAAAGACCTGCGACACCGTGCACATGTGGACCCAGATTGTCGGCAAGACGCGAATGGCCTTTGAGTCGCTGCAGAATCACTGGTGGAATGTCGCGCTCTACGTGACTCCGGTTGGCCTCACGACCTCTTCGATTCCGTACCGCGATAGCGCCTTCGTGGTCGACTTCGATTTCGTCCTGCATCGACTTGTCGTGCGGACGAACCAGGGCGGTGAACACGTCATTCGGCTGTATGCGCGATCCGTCGCCGATTTTTACCGGGAATACCTGTCGGCTCTTCAGATGTTCGGCATCGAATTGAAAATCGACCGAACGCCTTCGGAATTCGATGATCCGACGCCCTTCGATCTCGACGAGCATCATGCGTCTTACGACCGCGATCACGTGGAGAGGTTTCACCGGATTTTGGTGAATGCCGACCGTGTGCTGAAGAAATTCCGTTCCCGCTTTATCGGGAAATGCAGCCCGGTGCATTTCTTCTGGGGCTCCTTCGATCTTGCGGTCACGCGTTTTTCAGGCCGCCCGGCGCCCGCAAATCCCAGCGCGGACTCCATCACACGGGAGGGGTACTCGCATGAAGTGAGCAGTTGCGGATTCTGGCCCGGCGATCGCAAGTTTCCTCACGCGGCCTTTTATTCCTACGCGGCACCCGCCCCGGAGGGACTCGCCGCTGAACCGGTTCATCCCGGCGGCTGGGATGCTGAGCGTGGTTACTTTATTTTGAAGTACGACGATGTGCGGCAAGTGGAATCGCCCGCAACGGCAATCCTCGATTTCTGCCAGACCACTTACGAGGCGGCCGCAAGACTCGCCCATTGGGATCGCGCATCGCTGGAGCGTTAGGTAGGTGCGTTTCGAATGCGATCACTTATCCGGGCGGGTGTCCCCTCCTAAGTTAGGAGGGGTGGCTGCGACATCAAAAAAATATCCGAAGATCCTTTGATGGAGCAGACGGGGTGGTTCCCGATCCGAGGCGTTTCAAAACGCATTTCTAGAAATGGTCGCTCAGGAACCACCCCGTCTGCGCCGTTAAGGAGCTAGCGCGCCATTTTCTTGATGCCGCAGACTCAGGAGGGGACATCCTCACTTCAAAAACTCGCGAACGACCGCGGCGACATCGCGATGGTCGCCATCGACCTGATAGTTCAAGCGGCGCATGTCGGATTCGGTGATTTTCCCTGCCAGTGCGGCCAATGCTTTTCCTACTTCCGGATGTTTCCCGATAACTTCCTCCCGTACCAGCGGTACCGCGTCATAGGGCGGAAAATAGTGCCGGTCATCCTCGAGCGCAATGAGGTGGAGTGTATCGATCAGCCCATCGGTGGAGTTGCCGGCGATCACATCGACCTGTCGGCTGGCCAGAGCCTTGTACGTCAACCCGAGATCCATGACGCGCGGCGGCATGGGAAAACGCATATCATAGAGTTTGGCTAACCCGGGATAGCCATCCTCACGTTCGATGAATTCATATCCGAACCCGGCCGTCCATTGTTTGGCGTAAGGTGCCGCGTCGGAGATCGTTTTCAATTTAAGTTTCTGCGCATCGTCTCCGCGCACCACAATCACGAACGTATTGTTGAAGCCGAGAGGTTCAGTCCATTCGACTTTGAACTGCTCGTGATAGTCCTTCCGGACGGCATCGTAGACTTGCTTCGCGTTCGTATTGACGGGTTTTTTGAGTATGGCAGTCAACGCCGTTCCGGTGTACTCGACATACGCATCGATCTGCCCTGCAACCAGAGCCTGGTGGCAAATGAAAGTCCCTCCCAGATTCAGGCGCCGCTCGACAGGCAGGGAAGTCGTGCGCTCGATCTGTTGAGCGAGCAACTCTCCCAGAATTACCTGCTCGGTAAAATTTTTCGAACCGATGACGATGCGATCCGGACGTGCACAGGAAATCGCCACACTGGAGGCAAGCACAAGACCGAGAACAAAGCGATTCAACTTCTTTTCTCCCCCATGAAATGTTTCTCCACGACGCTCAGACCGAAGTCCGCCGTCAAAGCAATCGCCGCCGCTGGCAGGGCGCCGGCCAGTATCAATCGATAATCCAGCATGGAAGTTCCGCGAAAAATAAACATCCCAAGACCGCCGGCGCCGATCGCTGCCGCGATTGTTGCAACGCCAACCGCAATGACTGTCGCCACCCGTATGCCGGAGAAGATGACGCCGAGCGACAGCGGAATCTCAACCTGCCACAGTATCTGGGCACCCGTCATGCCCATTCCTCGGGCGGCTTCACGAACAGCGGAATCGACCCCCAGGATTCCGGTATAGGTATTTCGCACAATGGGCAGCAGGGAGTACAGCAGCAGCGCGATGACAGCGGTTCTTGTCCCGATTCCCCCGATATAGGGTACCGGTATGAGGAAGCCGAAGAGTGCGAGACTCGGTATGGTTTGAATGATGTTGGCAAACGCGAGGACGGGTTTTCCAAGCCTTGGTTTTCGAGTCATCAGAATGCCGAGCGGGACGCCGATGGCGATGGCGATCGATATCGCGACAAAAACCAGAAACACATGCTCGGCGCTCAAGCCAAGAATCTCGAATCGGGCGGACCACATGAATTCGAGGAACTTCATTGAAGGCTCCCGGCGAACGCCCGCGCCTCGGGCAGATCGAGCTTCAGGAATTCTTCCGATTTGACGATCGCCACCAGGCGGCCTTCCTGCATCAGTCCGATTCGCGTTCCCAGGAGCAGCGCTTCGCGAATGTCATGCGTCACAAAAATCATGGTCTTGCCAAGACGGTGATGCAGATCGCGGAATTCCCTTTGAATCTCCGATCGGGTGATGGGATCCAGCGCGCCGAAAGGTTCATCGAGCAGCAGTATCGGTGGATCCGCAGCAAGTGCACGCGCAACCCCCACCCGCTGCCTCTGTCCTCCGGACAGCTCGTGCGGAAATCGCCGCGCGAATGTCTCTGGTTGCAGGCCGACAAGCTGGAGCAAATCATGGACACGCGCGGCGATCCTGCTCTCCGGCCAGGACTCGAGTGACGGCACAAGGCCAACGTTTCGTTCGACGCTGAAGTGTGGAAACAGTCCCACATCCTGAATGACGTACCCAATCTGCCGGCGCAGCCGAATGGGATCCCATTCCAGAGTACTTTTTCCCGAAACCAGAATCCGCCCGGAGGTCGGTTCCAGCAGGCGATTGACGAGCTTGAGCATGGTCGTTTTTCCGGACCCGCTGCGCCCGAGCAGCACGAGCATTTCCCCCTGATGGACTTCAAGCGAAATGCCGCTCAACAGCTTTCGACCGCCGGGCAGAGCATATTCGGCTTTCTCGAATTCAAGAAGAACCTGGCCAGGAGTCATGGACGGCATTGTAGCCCGAACGTCTGCACGGGGTACGGTCTGTGCTACAGTGAAATAAATCACAACAGTAAGGTGGGCGGCGACGTGCGATCCATAGCAATTCATGGACACAACTGGCAGAGTCTGCGTTCTGAAATGCAAGCCGCGCGGGTGCGTTCTGACGAGATTTTCGGTCTGCTGCACCCCGGCGCACTCTATGAACGCCCAATCGCCGAACGTCACCGGCTGGTGTTTTATCTGGGCCACCTGGAAGCGTTCGAGTGGAACCTGATCTGCGCCGGTGGATTCGGAATGAAGTCCAGCATGCCGGAATTCGACCGTCTCTTTGCCTTCGGCATCGATCCGACAAACGGGTCGTTGCCCAGCGACTCTCCGGAAGACTGGCCGCGTGAGGCGGAAATCAGGAAATACAACGAGCGCGTGCGGGATGCCGTAGATAGCTGTTTTGAACCAGGTGTGGAGGATCATGTCTTTCGCATGGCTGTGGAACACCGGCTCATGCACGCGGAAACTCTCGCGTATCTCTTGCACCGCTTGCCCTATTCGATGAAAAAACGCCCAGCTGGGCTCAACGTCGTCGGGGGGGAGCCGGTGACGTCGCGCCAAGTGGACGTGCCCGCCGGAATTGCAACATTGGGAATGGACCGGAATTCGCAATCCTTTGGATGGGATAATGAGTTTGACGCCCACGAAGTGCATGTGCCGTCATTCGCGATTGATGTTTATAAGGTGACGAACGGCGATTTTCTGGAGTTCCTGGATGCTGGCGGGTATCAAGATCAGTCTTTCTGGAGTGCTTCTTCGTGGGAATGGATCAAGGCAACAGGGATCCAACATCCAAAGTTTTGGAAAGCGGCCAACGGAGAATGGTTGTGCCGAACGATGTTTGCAGACGTTGAATTTCAGCCATCCTGGCCCGTCTATGTGAGTCATGCCGAAGCCGAGGCGTACTGCCGATGGAAAGCACGGTCCTTACCCACGGAAGCGCAGTATCACCGGGCTGCGTTCGGAACTCCGGACGGTGCCGAGCGACGCTATCCCTGGGGAAACTCGCCGCCACAGCCCTATCACGGAAATTTCGATTTCCAACGATGGGAACCTACTCCCGTCGACGCGCATCCCGCCGGCGATAGCGCATTCGGAGTTGCCGGCATTGTGGGAAATGGCTGGGAGTGGACATCCACGGTGTTCGCGCCGTTTCGTGGATTCGAACCTTTTTCGTTGTATCCCGGCTACTCTGCGGATTTCTTTGATGAAGGTCATTATGTGATGAAGGGCGGTTCGCCGCGGACCGCAGCATCGCTGCTCCGGCGATCCTTTCGAAACTGGTTTCAACCGAGGTATCCAAACATTTATGCGAGCTTCCGCACTGTCCAAAGCTGAGTTGCTGCGGTATAGGCATTCGTTTCAGCCCATCGGTGACGCGATCTCTCTTGCCGAATTTGCTGAAGACGTTCGGCGCGGGCTCTCCAAACCCGGGCAAAAGGAGCTTTATTCGAAGTATCTCTACGATGAAGTAGGCAGCGCGCTCTTCGATACCATCACGGTGCTGCCGGAGTACGGACTGACTCGCGCGGACGCCAGACTGCTACGCAAACATTCCGATGATCTGGCGAAACGTTTGAATTGTCCCTCGCTGGTCGTCGAACTCGGCAGCGGTTCAGGATCGAAAACACGCTGGATACTTTCCGCACTCGCGGCGAAGCAGCCGGTGACGTACTGCCCCGTCGATGTCTCCGAATCCGCGTTGGAGAACTGCTGGCGGGAGTTGCGGCAACTGGATGCGGTGGAGATTGTCCCCCTCGCACAATCCTATCTGGAAGGACTTCAGCAGGCCGCGGAATTGCGGGTCGAAGGCACGCCGATGCTTGTTCTATTTCTCGGAAGTACTCTGGGAAATTTCAATCCGGAGCGCGCCGAGGAATTTCTTGCCGATGCTCGCCGGCTCATGTTGCCCGGCGACACCTTTTATCTGAGCACGGATTTGCAGAAGGAAATCCCGAGATTGATCGCGGCCTATGACGATGAGATTGGTGTGACCGCTGCATTCAATCTCAATCTGCTGGCGCGCATCAACCGGGAGTTAAAGGCGAATTTTGTGTTGTCGGAATTCGCACATGAAGCACGATACGACTGGAAGGCTCATCGCATCGAGATGCATCTCCGCTCACTCGTGGAGCAGACGGTTTCACTCGGAAACGAGTTCACAGTCGAACTGCGTCAGGATGAAACGATCTGGACCGAAAGCAGCTACAAATTCCGTTGCGAAGACATTCCTGCCCTCGCACGCCGGACTGGATATGACTGTGAGATTCAATGGGTCGACGAGGAGTGGCCCTTCGCCCAAAGCCTTCTCCGAGCGATTTAGCCGCCGTTTGCGCCTTACTCTTCCAGCCTGACGGTCGTTCGGTCGAGCAGGCAGACGAGACCTTCCGGCAGGAAGGCCCGTTTGTCCGCCAAGTTTGTCGCTACCCTGCCCGCTTACGAGCGGAAGGGCTCACTGGCTTGTTATCTGTCCTGGCACCCTCTTTGCGGTACCCGGTGCGATCGTCAGGATCACCGGAATAGCGAGCGGCGTGTTGGCGGCTCCTGCCGCCGCTACCTGGACGCTGCCGGTATACACTCCGGCCGCCAGCCCAGCTATGTTGAAAGACACCGTTAGAGTGCCGCCCGTATTGGCAGAGCCTGGAGACACCGAAAGCCACGTACCGCCCGAGGGAGTCGTTACAAGGGCTGATGACGTGAAGCCAAAAGCGGGTCCGCTACTGCTGTTACTGATTGTAAGGATCTGAGAAGTCGGATTAGCGCCCCCGGCCGTGGCCGATGTCGTCAAGATCGAACTCGAAGTTGACAGGAGCGAAGCGGGTATCACCGCGAGCGTGACGGGAATGACTACGGACCCGTTGGCAGCCTGAGGCGAAGTGATTGTCACGCTTCCGTTGTAGACACCGACTGCGAGTCCCGCGGTATTCATCGTGAGACCGACCGTATTGTTACCCGTGCCATTTGCAGGAGCAAGGGACAGCCACGAGCCACCCACAGGCGTTGTGACGCTGGAAGTCGCGCTCCAACTGAACACACCTGAGCCGTCAAGCGTTATCCCCACTCCGAATCCAGTTGAACTGCCGGCTCCAGCCTGGACATGAATACCACCGATGACGGAGGTGCTTAGTATGGCAGATCCGGCGGCCACCGCGTTCAGCCTGCGAACGACGTTATCGGAGCCATCGGCAAAATAGATGACCCCGCCAGGAGAAACTGCCAGGCCCTGGAGGCTCGTCGACGCATTGAGAGCAGCAGTTCCATTCGCAGATATTCCGGCGCTGTTGCCAGCGAGCGTCAGGCTTGTGCCGTTGGAAAAGAGCTGCTGTATCTGGGTCCCGGATGACGCGAACACATTGCTCCCGCTGACGACCACGTTTCCTCCACCAAGTCCGGAGACCGTGCTGATGGTTTGATTGGGGGCAATTTTTCGTATCCCGCCATTGGTCGCAATATAAAGATTGCCTGCGGAATCGAAGGCAAGGCGTCGAGGGAAATTCAATTGAGCGGAGGCTGCCGGCCCACCGTCACCCAGGTTTCCGGCCGTCCCTGTGCCTGCGATGGTATTGATAACGCCATCGGACGCGTTGATCTTACGCACGCGGTGGTTGTTCGCATCCGCGATGTAGATGTTTCCGGACGTGTCAAATGCAACCCCCATGGGCTGCCGGAATTGCGCAAGCGTTGCGGGTCCACCATCTCCGGCTGACCCTGTGACGCCGCCGGCTATGCTGTAGATCTTGCCATCAGATGCATTAACCTTGCTTACGCGCTGGTTTTGCTGCGCTATGTAGATATTCCCGGCGGCATCGATTGCGAGAGCATTGATGAATCCAATCTGCGCCGCTGTCGCGAGCGTTCCGTCCGGGCTCACACCGTTAACACCGGTGCCTGCAATCGTCGTGATCGTTCCGCCTGTATCTACTTTTCGAACCTGGTAGTTCCGGCTGTCTGTTATCAACAGATTTCCACTCGGATCGAAGGCGAGGTCACTGGGCTGGTACAGAACGGAGGCGCCGACGGGTCCGGCGTCACCCCCGAAAAGGCCGCCATTACCGGCAACAGTTGAGATCGCTCCAGATGTTGAAAGAAGACGAATACGATTGCTGCCCTGGTCTGCAAACAAAACGTTGCCGGACCCATCCACCGCGAGGCCAAGCGGATTTGACAACTGGATCGTTGTTGTTGGATTCGGGCCATCTCCATTGAATCCGATTCCTCCGTTGCCTGCGATCGTGGAGATGTTGCCTCCTGAAATCTTTCGGATGCGATTGTTTCCGGAATCCGAGATCAGAAGGTTGCCATTGGTATCCAGAGCGACGGCCCGCGGCGAGTTCAGCGTCGCGTTCACTGCCGGTCCATTGTCGCCGCTGAACGATGCCGTTCCATTGCCCGCAATCGTTGTGACGGTACCGTCGGAGGCGACTTTGCGAACCCTGTGGTTCGGCTGGTCCGGAATGTAAATGTTTCCGGAGCTGTCGATGGCCACTCTTGTAGTCTGTCCGTCGAATGAAAACTGGGCGGTGATCGCCGGCACGCCTTCTCCAGAGAAGCCGTTCGTGCCGTTGCCTGCCACAGTGGTGATCACGCCATTCGCAGCCACCTTGCGAATGCGACGATTGTTGACGTCGACAATGTAGACGTTACCGGCAGAATCGATTCCCAATCCTGACGGACCGGCCAATGTTGCAAATTGCGCGGGCCCGCCATCGCCGCTAAAGCCGAACGCGCCGGTTCCCGCGAATGTTGTGATCGTTCCATTCGGAGCCACTTTGCGAATGCGGTTATTGCCCGTGTCTGCGATCAGAACATTGTTGTTGGCGTCTACTCTCACTGCTCTCGGGACACTCAACTGCGCCGCTGTCGCAAATCCTCCATCGCCGGACGGTCCTGCAACGCCCGTTCCTGCAAAGGTCGTGATCACTCCGCCAGAAGTCACCTTGTAAATCTTGTTTCCGTAAGTCGCGGCGATATAGATATTGCCGCTGGCATCCATTGCAGCGTCGCTCACCAGAGGCAGGGCCTGCGCGGTCGCGGCGGCCCCTTCGGTGACGGAGGACTGGCCCGCATATGTCGAAATTGTGTAGCCCGTCGTCGTCGCCGGCGGAGCCGTTACGGTAAAGGGTAGTGCATTGGAGGTGCCGTTGGATGTGGTTACCGAGACGTTGCGATCACCGATAAGGATCGCTGGCGCCACTCCGAAGACCGCCGTGAGCGTCGTGCCATTGATGTAAGCCGGAGTGCCGATGAGGATGACGCCGGTTCCACCGATGTTCACCGTGTTGGGGCCCGAGGGGTTGAAGTTCGTTCCCGTCAACGTCACGTTGACGCTGGAATTCTGCGGGCCGCTCGAGGGCGTCAATGATGTAAGCGTTGGTGCGGCGCTCGGAGTGAGCGTCAACGTCACAGGAACGATGATTCCCGAGTTGCCGGCGGATGCGGAAGTGAGCTGGATGCCGCCGGTATAGATTCCCGAGCCCAACCCCGAAATGTTGAACGACACCGTCAACGTGTTTCCGGTGTTGCCAGAAGTCGGAGAAACCGAGAGCCATGTGCCGCCCGGGGGCGTCGTCACGACGGGAGCCGCGGTAAACGCGACGGGATTGTTGGTGACGCTGTTGTTGAGGACAAAGAGCTGGGAGACGGGATTCGCCCCGCCGACGATTCCCGACGTCGTTAGACTCGAAACTGTGGGAGATAAAAGCGCTGTTGGCAACACCGTCATCGTCACCGGGACAACGACCTGCGCATTTACGGCTTGTGCCGACGTGATCGTTACACTGCCTGCGTAAGAACCCGCCGCGAGTCCTGAGGAATTCATCGTGACCGTGACGGTTCCATTATTGGTACCGGCCGCTGGAGAAATCGACAGCCACGAGCCCCCAACAGGCGTTGTCATAGCGGAGGCTGCGCCCCAATTGAATACTCCCGAGCCATTCAGTACAACCCCCAGGTTGACGTTCGTCGAACTGGAGGGCGCAACACGCGAATAGATGCCTGTTGTGGAGGTACTGAGGACGGCCGAACCGGGGGACGAGGTCGTCAGTTTGCGGACGACATTGTTCTGACTGTCCACCATATAGAGCACGCCGGCAGGTGACACGCCAAGTCCGCCAGGAGTAAGAGAAGCGGTCAGGGCCGAGCCGTTGTCTCCGGAGAAGCCACCTCCATTACCAGCGATGGTCAGGGTTGTTAAATCCGAGAAAACGAGCTGTATCTGTCCTCCATTGGCGACGGCCATGGTTCCGCCGCCAAGAGCAATCGCGGCGACACCGAAATTGGAGAACGTGCTAATGGTTTGATCGGTAGCGATTTTCCTTATACGCGAGTTGTTGCCGTCCGAGGCGTACAGATTCCCTGCAGCGTCGAACGCCAGCTTGCGTGGAGTGTTCAATTGCGCGGCCGTGGCCGGCCCGCCGTCTCCGACAGAAACCGTGCCTCCGGCAGACCCGGCCGTTCCGGTGCCGGCGATCGTGCTGATGTTCCCATTGGACGCGGTGATTTTTCGAATTCGGTGATTACCGGCGTCCGATACATAAATGTTCCCACTGGTGTCGATGGCAAGGCCCTGAGGGCTGCTGAGCTGCGCAGAAGTGGCTGGCCCACCGTCCCCGCCAAACGCCGCTACGCCTGTCCCGGCAATCGTCGAGATGAGCCCATTGGTGCCTATTTTCCTGACGCGATTATCGTCGGTTGCGATGTAGAGGTTCCCTGCCGCATCGTAGGCCATGTCAAAAACGAAACCAATTTGCGCTGCAGTTGCCGTTGTCCCATCGGGACTTGTACCCGGTACGCCTGTGCCCACGATCGTTGCGATGTTGCCGCTCCCATCCACTTTGCGGATGCGATAGTTCCGGCTGTCTGCGATGACCAGGTTCCCTCCCGCGTCGAAGATGATGCCATTGGGATTCGCTAACGTCGCTCCGGTCGCTGCGCCGCCGTCTCCCGCGAAAACTCCGCCGCTACCGGCCACGGTTGAAAGTGCTCCCGCTGGAGACAGTTTTCGAATGCGGGTGTGGATCGGGCTCGCGATATACAGGTTTCCTGTTCCATCGAGGGCAAGGCCGATGGGTGGCGATAGGGATAGCGAAAGTGCGTTGGCTCCATCGCCGTCGAAGTTGTAACCGCCATTGCCTGCGATCGTGGTGATGGTACCGCTGGCGATCTTTCGAATACGGGAGTTGCTGCTGTCCGAAATGAACAAATTTCCACTGCCGTCGACAATCGTCGCCCTTGGCCCCGAGATAAACGCGTTTACCGCTGGCCCGCCATCGCCGCTGAAACAACAAGCCCCGGTGCCTGCGATTGTCGAGATGATGCCGTTAGTGGCGACTTTCCGAATTCGGTTATTGAAAGTGTCCGGGATGTAAAGATTTCCACTGCTGTCGACGGATAATTTTGGCGTGAACCCATCCCACAAGGACAACTGTGCCAGGATAGCCTGCTGGCCGTCTCCGGAGAAACCGATGCTGCCGTTTCCGGCCACAGTGGTGATGACGCCATTCGTATCCACCTTTCGGATGCGACGGTTTCCGGCGTCGATGATGTACACGTTGCCCGCGGAATCGATACCGAGTCCGGAGGGTGTAGACAACGGTGCAAATATGGCGGGTCCACCATCTCCCCCAAAGCTGGCGCTTCCGGTTCCTGCGATAGTGGTTATTGTTCCGTTGGATGCGACCTTGCGAATCCGGTGATTGCCACGGTCTGCGATGAGGACGTTCCCGTTGCCATCGACGATAACGGCGCCTGGCGAGTTTAATTGTGCGGCTGTCGCCGGGCCGCCATCGCCGGCAGACCCTGCAATACCTGTTCCAGCGAATGTGGAAATTGCACCCGCCGCCGTAACCTTAAAGACCTTGTTGCCGCCCAGTCCCGCGATGTAGACGTTGCCCTGGGAATCCAGCGCGGCGTCCCATAACCACGGCAGCGGCTGCGCCGTCGCTGTTCCGCCTTCAGTGATTACGGAGCGTCCTGCAACCGTCGATATGGTATAGCCGGTGGTCGTCGAGGCTGGCGCGGTCGAGGCAAAAATGACGCCGTTGGACGTTCCGCTCGGAGTCGTGACCGTCACCGTGTGATCGGCTGCCAGGGCGCCCGCCGCAACGGTGAATACCGCTCCCAATTGTGTTGGACTGACGAGACCTACTGTACCGACTGTCACACCGGTTCCGGAAACAGCTACCGTGTTGCCTGTCGGAGCGAAGTTCGTTCCTGTCAAAACCACCGTCAGGATTTGGCCCTGCAGTCCGCTTGAAGGGTTGATGGATGAGAGCGTAGGCGCGGCGTTCGGTGTCAGCGTCAAGGTGACCGGAACAACAACCGGCGAGTTGCTCGCCGACCCGGAAGCGATGCGAATCCCTCCCGTATAAACGCCGGAAGCGAGTCCTGTAGTGTTGTAGGTTACCGTCAGAACGCTGTTCGTGTTTGCTGAGGGTGGCGCCACCGAAAGCCAGGTGCCGCCAGGCGGCGACGTCACGACGTCTGCCGTATATGGAATCGAGGGGCCCGAGCCGCCATTACTCACCGTAAAGATCGCCGCCGCTGGGTTCGCGCCTCCCGCGGTGGCTGCTGGTGTGAGACTCGAAACGGAAGTCGACAAGATGGAAGGCAGCACGGTCAGAGTAACCGGCACGACGACAGAGCCGTTGGCAGATTGCGGAGATGCGATCGTCACGCTGCCTCGGTAAAAGCCGGCGGCAAGTCCTGCCGCGTTCACGGTCACCAGGAGGGGTGCGCCGCCCGTGCCGCCGGCCGGAGAGACAGTGAGCCACTGCTTGTCTGGCGCCGATGTCAGGGTTGGCGTTGCTGTCCAGGTAAACGTGCCCGATCCGTTGAGTGAGATCGTTGTTGTAGTCGATTGTGACGTGGTGTTTCCAAGACGCGTGTTGATTCCTGTGGGCGACACGCTCAAGACTGCGGAACCTGCCGACACGGGTGTTAGTTTGCGCACGACGTTATCCGCGCCATCTGCGAAGTAGACCGTTCCTGCCGGCGAAACGGCAAGGGCCGAAATACTGAGGGACGCCATCAGCGCCGGGCCACCGTCTCCGGAAATACCTGTAGTGCTGAAGCCCGCCAGCGTTGCCACGCTTCCATCGGACAAGACCTGCGTTATCAGGGATGGCGATGAGAGGTAAATACTCCCGCCGTTGAACGTCACTGCCGCTCCCCCGGCCGTCGAGAACGTGTTGATAGTCTGGTTCAGCGCGACTATCCGTATGCGGTTGTTGCCGCCATCGCCGATATAGAGATTGCCTGCAGAATCCAACGCCAGCTTGTTGGGGCTGTTCAATTGTGCGGTGGTGGCAGGGAATCCATCCCCGCTGAAACCGAAGGTACCTGTTCCCGCGATCGTGTTGATCACGCCGTCTGAAGCGTTTATTTTGCGTACGCGATGGTTGAAGAAATCCGCAACATAGATATTGCCGCTCGGGTCAATCGCAAGCCCGGAAGGATTGTTGAAAACTGCAAGTGTTGCCAGCCCGCCATCCCCCGTCGCATTTCCCCCTACACCGGTGCCGGCGATGGTGTTGATCTTGCCGTCGGACGCATTGATCTTCCGTATGCGGTTCGCCACGGTGATATAGATATTCCCAGCGGTATCCACGGCGATATCGTTGACAAACCCGATCTGCGCCGCAGTGGCAAGCGTGCCGTCTGGACTGGTGCCGTTAACGCCGGTGCCGGCAATCGTCGTGATGTTGCCGCTGCCATCCACCTTGCGTATCTGGTAGTTCCGGCTATCGGCAATCAGCATGTTTCCGCCCGTATCGAAAGCGATCGCGTTGGGTTGGTAAAGTTTCGATGCGCCGACGGGTTCGGTAGCGCCGTCGAAAACACCGCCATTACCCGCGATGGTCGTGAGTGTGCCGCCGGGCGAGAGCTGACGGATGCGATTGCTCCCCTGGTCGGAGAAATACACATTCCCCGCCGCGTCCGCGAAAAGACCCAGAGGATTCGAGAGTTGTCTCGCAAGAGGGGTTGCCCCATCTCCGTTGAAGCCATATCCGCCATTGCCCAGGATGGTGGAGATCGTTCCGCCCGTGATTTTCCGAATGCGATTGTTATTGGCGTCGGAAATTAAAAGATTCCCACTGGCGTCGAGAGCGACTCCCCGGGGAGCGTTAATCATGGCGCTTGTCGCCGGACCGTTATCTCCGCTGAAACTCGCCGTCCCGTTGCCCGCGACCGTACTGACGATGCCATTGGCCGCCACCTTGCGGATTCTGTGATTCGCGGTATCAGGAATGTAGATGTTTCCGGAACCATCAATGGCGAGTTTCGCTGCCTGACCGTCGACGTTAAACTGCGCCAACAACGCCTGCAGACCATCTCCGAAGAAACCAAACGTTCCGCTTCCCGCCACCGTTGTGATCACACCCGCTGTATCGATCTTGCGGAGGCGGCGATTGTTCAGGTCGTAGACATAAAGATTGCCTGCAGGATCGAGGCCCATGGCTGTCGGGAAGTTCAGCGTCGCAAAGAGCGCCGGACCTCCGTCTCCGGTAAAGCCCGCCCCTCCTGTGCCCGCGAGCGTGGTTATCGTTCCGTCGGTCGCAACTTTCCGGATGCGGTTGTTGCTCGAGTCGGCGATCAGGACGTTGTTGTTGGCATCGACAAGTATCGATCTCGGGAAGAACAATTGTGCGGCCGCGGCTGGGCCGCCATCGCCCGCGGGGCCTGCAATGCCCGTGCCTGCGAAAGTCGTCAGCACGCCTGCCGGAGTCACTTTGAATACCTTGTTCCCGTAGGTTGCCGCTATGTAGAGATTGCCCGACGAATCCATGGCCGCGTCGCTCATGAGCGGCAGCGGCTGCGCGGTTGCGGATCCGCCCTCGGTAATCACAGACTGCCCGGCATAGGTTGAGATCAGGGAATTTGCAGGGGAAGTCACGCCGAAATTAACAGTGCCGCTGGTGCCCGCGGGTGTGGTGACGGTTAATGTACGAATGCCCGGCGTGGCGTTTGGAGCGATCGTCAAGGTCGCGGTCCTTGCTGTCGTGCTGGTGGCGGCGACAACGTTGCTCACTGTCACCCCGCTTCCGGAAATCGAGGCCAGGGTAGCGTTCTGCGAGAAATTCGTTCCCGTAAGGGTGACGGTCAAGGTACGCCCAGGCGTGGAGTTATTCGGAGCCACCGAAGTCAGCGTTGGCGGACCCAGCACCGTAAACGCTTGTGTCGCGGTCGTGCCGGACGGCGTGGTTACCGTCACGGTTCCCGGAACTGCCGGAGCTCCGGGAGCGATCACCAACGTTGCTGTGAGCGAAACAGCACTGTTGACTGTTACCGCGGCAACACTGACGCCAGTTCCGGAAGGCGTGACTGTGGCGCCGTTCACAAAGTTCGTGCCCGTGAACGTGACGTTTGCAGTTTGTGCCTGGCTTGCATTAACCGGGGTAATCGATGTGAGCGTCGGAGCTGCCGAGGCTGTCAAGTTGAGGAAAACGGGAACGACGACGGGCGAGTTCACGGCGTCCGGCGACGTGATCGTAATGGCGCCGCGGTACGCACCTGCGGCGAGTCCAGCCAGGTTCACTACCGGTGCAATGAGGAACGTGTTGGAGCGCGGAAGAGTCAGAGACGTCGTCGTCAGTCCGGTAAACCAGGAGCCCCCGCCTGGCGTAATCACCGATGGAGCCAGAGTGAGATTCATATCGGAGGAGCCGGTGTTGATAACACCAAGGACTGCTGAGGTGGTAAGGAATCCCCCTGCTGTCCCCGCCAGCGTAAGGCTGCCGCTAGTGGTTCCAATCAGCGCGGGCATGATCGTTAATGTGACCGGGAGGACGAGGGGGCTATTGACTGCACTTGCTGCAGTGACGGTGATGCTGCCGTTGTAATCGCCCGGGGCAAGCCCTACGGGGTTCAGGGTGACCGTCGTCGCGCCGGTTCCTGTCCCACTGGCCGGAGACAAACTCAACCACGTGCCTCCGCCTGGGGTCGCGACATTGGCTGCCGCGTTCCACAGGAACGTCCCATCCCCATCGAGGGTGATGGGAAAGTTCAGTACCAGGGGGGCGGTTCCCTCGCCGGCACGGTAATAGACACCGCCAAAAAACGTGCTAAGCACTGCCGAACCCGCTGACACCGGGGTCAGGCGGCGAACGACCTGGTTATCCTCGTCTGTGAAAACGATGGCGCCCGAGGCGGTTACGGCCATCGAGTAAGGATTGACCATCGCCAGGAGGCCGGCGCCTCCATCGCCCGCAGTTCCGCTGCCGCCATAGCCGGCGATAACCTCCGCGCCTCCCCCGTCGATAAAACGAGTGATTCGGTTGGCGCTCGAAACGAAAACCGCACCGTTGCCCGCGGCTACTCCCCGGACTTCGGTAGCGGGCGTGTTGAACGTGGTGATGGTTTGGTCCGTCGCGACTTTGCGCACCCGGTTGTTTCCGTGGTCGGTGATGTAGAGGTTGCCGGATGAATCCAAAGCGAGCTTTTCTGGGTGAGATAACTGGGCAGTTGTTGCCGGAATGTTATCCCCGTTATAGCCCGGGACGCCGGTACCGGCGATGGTGACGATTTTCCCATCCGAGGCATTGATGCGTCTCACCCGGTTGTTGTCCGTGTCGGCTATATACAAGTTTCCCGCCGGGTCAACGACGAGACCATTCGGATTGTTTAGTTGGGCGGTGGTCGCCAACACATTTTCTCCGCTGAAAGCGGAGGTCGCGCCTCCTGCGACCGTTGAAATCGTCCCGTCGAGGGCGATTTTCCAGACGCGGCTGTCGGTTCCGCCGAGGTCCAGAGTTTCGGCGGAGATATACACAACGCCACTCGGTGCGACAGCCACGCCAATAGGAAGACCCAGACCGGCAGACACCGCGGGCCCGCCCTCGCCGCTTATAGTGACAGACCCGTTACCGGCTATGGTCGTCATCGTGCCGTCACCCGGATTGATGCGGCGAACGCGAGCGTTTGCCGCATCCGTAATCAAAATCCCGCCGCTGGCGTCCACTGCAACGCCTGAAGGGAAATACAAACCGGTTTGTGTTGCCAAACTACCGTCGGGGCTGAAAACGCCGGTGTTGCCGGCAATCGTGGAGATCGCGCCGGATGTCGCAACCTTGCGCACACGATTGCTGGCGCCATCGATGAAATAGACATTACCGGAGGTGTCCGAAGTCAGACTGAACGGATAGAGGTTTTTCGACGTTGCCGTTGCGCCATCGCCATTGAAAATAAAGTCGCCGGTCCCCGCAATGGTGTTGATGTTTCCATCCGTCCCGATCTTCCGGATGCGGAGATTTCCCTGATCGGCGATGTACAGGTTGCCGGCGCCGTCGATGGCGACGGCTGAGGGAAAGTTGAGCGCCGCCGCAACCGCAGCAGCGCCATCCCCGCTGAAAGTGCCCGTTCCCGTGCCCGCAATCGTTGCGATTTTTCCGTCGGCGGCCGTGACTTTGCGAATGCGATGGTTATTGCTGTCTGGAATGTAGATATTTCCCGCCGCATCGACCGCAACTTTGGTTGTATCAGTGTCTAGAGCCAACTGTGCGTCGGTGGCCGGTCCGTTGTCGCCGCTGAAGCCTGCGGTTCCATTCCCGGCCACTGTCGAGACGATGCCGGCGGGCGTTATCTTGCGGATGCGATTGTTCCCGGTGTCGGTAACGTAAAGGTTGCCCGCGGAATCAGAGCTCACGCCGCCTGGAGAGAACCACGCCCACGCCGCGGGGCCACCATCCCCGCCGAATGCCCCGCCGATCTGGGATGTGAACACCGTGGTGCTGCCCTTTCCGGCAATGGAAGTGATCGTGCCGTTCGTACTTATCTTTCGGAGCCCGTTTGCGTCGACGTAGATAACGTTATCGCTGGGATCGACAGTAATGGAGGCCACCGTCAGCACCTGGGCATTAACGGCAAGCCCGCCGTCGCCCGATGTTCCGGGTATCCCGTTTCCGGCAAAAATGGAAATGACGCCGGCCGGAGTGACCTTGTAGATTCTGGACGCGGCAGGCGCGGCGATGTAGACGTTACCTTGGGAATCGCGCGCGACATCCCGCATCTCCGGGAGTGTCTGAGCTGTCGCCGTGCCGCCGTTGGTCACTCCGCCTCCCGCAATGGTCGAGACGGTATAGCCCTGTGCGCCGACTACATTGAGCGTTAGCTGACCCGAAGGTCCCGACGGTGTGGTCACCTTCACAAGGCGGGGGCCGGCTGCAGCGCCGATATCGACCGCAAGAGAGACGGTGCGCGCTGTCGAGCTGGTGGAATTCACCACACTCACAGTCACGCCGGTTGGCGGTGTCACCGTTACATCGGTGGCGCCAAACACAAAATTTGTTCCGGTGAACGTATAGTTCGCCGTGGACCCTTTGAACGCGGTGTTGCTGCTCAGGGACGTGAGCGTCGGCGCGCCAAATACATTGAACGCGACCGTGGTCGGGCTTGTGCCTCCAGCCGTGGTGACAGAGACCGGGTGATTGCCCACGGTTGCGCCTGTCGGGATCGTCAGCGTTGCCGTCAGGGACGTGCTACTCCCGACATTTACATTGGAAACTCCGATTCCGGCGACGTTAACAACGGTTCCGCCCACCACGAAATTCGTTCCCGTTAACGTGATGCTGACAACCTGTCCCAGACCGCCGTTGGGGACGCTGATCGCTGTCAAGGTCGGTACAAGAACAGGATTCACGGTGAAGGCGGTCGGGCTGGAAGGGCCATCAGGAGTTGTGACTGTAACGTCGTGAGCGCCGGGATCGGCTGTAGCCGCAGATGCGAATGTGGCTACCAGGGAAGTCGCGCTTACCACCTGCACGCCGCTCACCGTCACGCCCGCTCCCGAAACTGCAACGCTCGTCGCACCCTGAACGAAGTTCGTACCCTGGACAATCACGCTGACACTTTGCCCCTGGTTCGCGCTCGCTGGAGTCACAGATACCACCGTCGGGGCCGCCGCGGGCATCGCTGCCCGAGCGGAAGAATGAAGCGGTAAAACTGTTAAGGCGACGATCAGTAAGAATAAATGAACAAGAAATGCCCTTCGCATAACCGCGACTCCTTCGCAAACCAATCGAGTAATCTGACGTGAAGATCCTTAAGACTTGCTGGTCAGCTGTCCCTGGAACTCGGTTGTTCCTGGTACGAAAAAAAATCAGGCGGTGTGGCCTTGGTTCTCAGCGGAGGGAGCAGTCTAAAGCAGAACTCTGAGGGCAGACATCGCCGCGAGAATAGGCGCCTGGAGCACCCGCGGGAGACCCTGGATAACCAATAGGCGTTCAACTGAACGCCGTAAAACGCTTTCGCCACCTTCGCAACTCCTTGCTGTAATGACAAGCCCTGGGAAACGTCTCGCCGGAAACTCGCGAGATTTCCTGCTCCGCCAGCTTCAATGTAAATCTGAGGGCGACATCTTAAGAGACTTGCGTGTGGTTTGCAACGATCGCGTGTTCGGAATGATTACGTTATCGAACTTGCAGAACGACTGCCGACCAGGGAACCCTCCGTGCGGAATTCCGGATCGCCGAGAGGAACCAGCGAGCGTTTCCGCAACTCCCGCGAGAAGCCCGCAAGCCAGAGCCCGCCGATACCTGCGAGCGTGACAATATCGAGCCAGTGAACGTGAACGGAAGGTTCATATGCGGGAACAATCAGCCACGTCAAATCGACCAGACGCATCACGACAACGGCGATGGCGATCGTCGAAAGGACCTGCTTGCGGCGTTTGTTTCGGCGGATCAGCAGGAGAAAGAAAGGAATAGCGAAATGAAACGCTGCCAGCGCGGCGGCGATCCACTGCCAGCCGCCGGACGACCTCCGGAGGTACCATGGAATTTCCTCAGGAAGATTCCCGGACCAGATGATCAGGTATTGAGAGAACGACAGGTAGGCCCACAACATGATGAATGCGAAGAGCAGGTTTCCCAGGTCGTTCAGAGTATCCGCGTCCAGAAACCTGGAAAGCGGCGGCGTATCTCCAAGCAACGCAAGAACAGCGACCACAAAGGACAGTGCTGTCAGCGTCTGTCCCACCATGAACATCATGCCGTAGATCGTCGAGAACCAATGGGGCTCGAGCGACATTACCCAGTCCGTTGAAGCAAAGGTGATCGTCAGGGCATAAATGATCAGCCCCGGACCGCTGAGGCGTTGAAAACGATGCGCGATCGCGACGTCGCCCGTGCGATCCTGTTCGCCGGACCAGCGGTTGAGGAACCACCCGAGCATCAGCCATGCGGCAAAGTAGAACGCCGCCCGCCCAATGAAGAAGGGCGTATTCAGGTACATACTCTTGTGTTGCAGGATGATGTCCTGCCGGACGATGTCCTGATGGGACCATTCGTAGAGGCGGTGGATTCCGAATAAAAGGGGTACGAACAATGCGGCCATCAGCGGCAGGGTCCGTGTGGCGGATTCCAACAGGCGTCGGGTCGCAAATCCCCACTTTCCCCCGACGAGGTGATGAATCATCAAAAGAGGCAGTGCACCCAGCGTGATCGCAAACCAGAACAGATACGCCAGAAGCCACGACCGAAAGAATTGGTCCGTTGCCGTAAAGGCGCCAAGCAGAGAAGCGAATATCCCTGCGGCTCCGATAATCAGAACCGGTTTCTCCCATTGTTGAAGGCTGGTCATCGGTCCGCCCCCAGTTGCTTCCGATCGTTTTCAGGGAGGTCAACAACAACGGTTGCCGAATTTGATTCGGCGAGGGTGTCCCCTCCTAACTTAGGAGGGGACACCCTTGCCGAGACGCTACAGCACTATGCTGAGCCCTAGCCGACCTTTTCCTTAACGCAAAAGCGGTCGAATGCATCTTTCAGATCGCTGGCGATCTGAACCGCTTCGCGTCCTTCAATCTGATGGCGCTGCAGCAAGTAGACGAGTTCGCCGTTTCTTAGCAGGCCGACAGACGGTGACGATGGGGGGAAACCCTTGAAGTAACCGCGAGCCCGATCCACGGCATCGATATCGGCGCCCGCGAACACGGTAACCACCCGGTCGGGCAGCGTTCCGTTTCTCAGGGCCATCGCGATTCCAGGGCGTGCTTTGCCTGCAGCGCAACCACAGACCGAGTTGACAATAACCATCGTGGTGCCGGGGGCGTTGACTGCGGCGTCTACTTCCTCGGGAGTGCGCGTCTCCTGAACACCGAGTTGTGTCAATTCGTCGCGCATGGGCTTGATCAAAATCTCTGGATAAGGCATGAAAGTTACCCTCCTTTGGGTAGAAGACGGGGACGGACGGTTGTCCAAACCCGGAACAGTAATAATACCGCGAGTACGATGCCGTATCGTACGGGTTTAGTGATGTCCAGCTTTACCAGCCACAGATAATGCAGGATTCCGCCGATCGCGGTGATGTAAATCAGTCGATGCAGAAGCTGCCACCGTTTGAAGCCCATTCGTCCAATCCATTTCTTGGTTGACGTAATGGCAAGCGGAATCATGAGGACGAAGCTCAAAAAGCCCACGGTGATGTAAGGCCGCTTCGCGATGTCGATTCCGATTTCCTTGAAGTTCAAAGCCTGGATGGACAGACAGTAGATTGTGAAGTGAAGAATGCTGTAGAAGAACGCGAACAACCCCGTCATTCGCCGGAAGCGAATAGGCCACTTCCAGCCCGTGAGTAGTCGGAGTGGGGTGATCGCGAGCGTGATTAGGAGAAAGCGAAGGATCCAGTCCCCGGTGGTATGCGTTATAGCCTCGACGGGGTTGGCGCCCAGGTTAGCGGTGAGCGCCCCCCAAACGAGGAGAAAGAACGGAACAAGGCACAGCAGGAAAACGACTGGTTTCAGGACCTTGATCAAAAATTCTTCCGAAGATCCAGACCGCTGTACATCTTTTCAACGTACTGCGTATAGCCATTGAACATTTGCGTTTTGATCGGCCTGATCTGATCGAACAACCCACCCGTCAAGCGGGTTTCCTGCGCCTGGCTCCACCGGGGATGATCCACAGTTGGATTGACCGAGGCATAGAAGCCGTACTCATTGGGCGCCGCTTCCATCCACGCGCTGACCGGCATCTTGTCCGTGAACTCGATCTTGGCAATGGCCTTCACGCCTTTGAACCCGTACTTCCAGGGTGTGATCAGGCGGATCGGCGCGCCGTTTTGTGCCGGACCTTCTTTGCCATAAACGCCGATCGCCAGCAGGGTGAGCTCGTTCATGGCTTCGTCCATGCGCAGGCCTTCCGTATAGGGCCAATGAAGGGTCGGGCGCCGTTGCTCCGGCATTCTGTCCGGTGCCAGCAAGGTCTGAATTTTGATGAACTTGGCGGACGGCAGCGGTTCCAGTTTGTTGATGAGCGTCGCCAGCGGGAAGCCATGCCACGGAATCACCATAGACCACCGCTCCACGCAGCGCATGCGATAGATGCGGTCTTCCATCGTGATGCCTTTGAGCAGATCGTCGAGGGCATAAGTGGCCGGCTTTTTGACTAATCCGCTGACGGCTATCGTCCAGGGCCTGAACCGGAAACCGACGGCGTTCACGGCCGGTTCGCCTTTGTCGGTACCGAACTCGTAATAATTGTTGTAAGTCGTCACGTTGGAAAGCGGAGTCTGCTTTTCATCGGTGTCGTACTTGCCTGCGGCCGAAGCGGTCGCCGGCAGCATGGATCCGACAGCCGCCGCTCCAAGTGTGGCTGTTGCCGCTTTGATGAAGTCTCGCCGGTTCCGATAGACGTATTCAGAAGTGATTTCGGACGACGGAATATCCGTTGCACGTTTTATCAGCATAAGGGCCCCCTGTGGGAAATTGCGTTACCCATTCTATACCTCAATAGGGAATGGGGTGAAGTTTGTGTCTCGGTCAAAATAATCTTCCTTCCTGGTCCGTTTCAAAGAAATTGACGATGAGGCAGGTAAATGGTGCGACAACCGCTTCCCATAAGCTTTGTCTTTCAGGATGGCATGCTCGCGGAAAAGGCTGGAACTCAAGCACTTGGAACTTGCCAAGGGGTGCAAGTGCGTTGCCTGGCCCCGCTAATTCGCCTATTCTCTTTCGCATGCTGAATTGGAAAATCATTCGCGCCTTTTCTTTCGCGCTGACCGCGTCACTCCTCCTTAACGCCTGTAGCGGCAAGCCGGCTGCGGCGGATCAGGCACCGGGAAGCAAACCGGAGCTCATTCCTGTTTCCTTCGTTTCAGACTGGAAAGCGCAGGCCGAGCATGGTGGCTTCTACGAAGCGGTGGCCGAAGGCCTTTATGAAAAGGCAGGGCTCAAAGTCTCTATCAAGCAGGGCGGGCCCGGCGTGAACGTACCGCAGTTGATCGCCGGAGGCGCCGCAGATTTCGGGATGGGTTCGAACGGTTTCATCCCACTGAACATGCTGAAGGCGGGCGTGAAGGTGAAGGCCGTAATGGCCGTGTTCCAGAAGGATCCGCAGGTCTTGATCACGCATCCCCGCAACGACATCCAACGATTGGAAGACATGAAGGGAAAGCCCATCATGATCTCCGACGCCGCGACGACGGCGTTCTGGCCCTGGCTGAAGGCGAAATACGGATTCTCCGATTTGCAAATCCGTCGATACACCTTTAACGCGGCCCCTTTTATCGTGGATCCCAAGGCGATCCAGGAAGGTTATCTTTCCAGCGAACCCTACACCGTCGAACAGGAAGGCCATTTCAAGCCGCAGGTATTCCTGCTGGCCGACAATGGCTATCCCGGTTATGCCAACATGGTGCTGGTCCCGCAAAAATGGATCGATACCAATCCGAAAGCCGTTCAGGCTTTTGTCGACGCGACAATTCAGGGATGGATGGATTACCTGTATGGCGATCCCACGCCTGCAAATATGTTGATCAAGAAGGACAATTCGGAAATCACTGACGGCCTGATCGCTCAGGCTATCGAAAAAATGAAAAGCTACGGCATCGCGATGAGTGGCGATGCCGTCAACCTGGGACTCGGGTCGATGACCGAGGCGCGCTGGAAAGCTTTCTTCGACACGATGTCCTCGGAAAAACTTTACGATCCGGCACTACCGTATTCCAATGCCTACGATTTGCAGTTCGTGAACAAGAAGCTTGGATTGGAGAAATTCCATCCCGCGCCATGAGCGCCCTCCTCACTCTCACCGGAGTTTCGAAGACATTCGAGAACGGCACCCGCGCATTGGAACGCGTAAACCTTTCGGTCAGTTCCGGCGAATTCGTTTCGCTCGTTGGGCCGAGCGGCTGCGGGAAGTCCACCGTGTTGCGTCTCATTGCCGGGTTGCTTCTGCCGGACGAAGGGTCTGTCGTCTTCCCGGGCGGGCGGCCTGAAATCGGTTTCGTCTTTCAGGAGCCTACCCTGATGCCATGGGCCAGGGCGCTCGATAATGCGCGGCTGCCGCTCGACCTTGCGGGCATGGATCGCACCAGTGCAGACAACGCGCGGCGCGCGCGCTGGCGCGTGTCGGACTTGCCGGATTCGAACGAGCGTTTCTGCGGGAGCTTTCGGGGGGTATGCGGATGCGCGTGTCGGTGGCGCGAGCAATCGCAGCCGAGCCGAAATTGCTGCTGATGGACGAGCCTTTCGCGGCACTGGACGAATTCACACGGCAGTCCTTGAACGACGATCTTCTGAAACTTTGGGCGGAAGACCAGCTTACGGTGATCTTTGTGACGCATTCGGTATTCGAGAGCGCCTACCTGTCTTCACGCGTGGCTGTGATGACACCGCGGCCAGGCGAGATTGCCGCGGACATTGCGCTCAGCAGTCCGCGCGGCCGCGACCCGGGATACCGGCTGGTGCCGGAATTTACGGCCGCGGCACGTCAAATCACGACGAGCTTGCATGGGTTAATGGGGACGGCGCGATGAACAAGTTATGGAAGTGGTTCATTCCTGTCGCGCTCGGCGTTGTGGTGCTGATCTCGTGGGAAGCCCTGGTTTGGATCGAGAATATTCCCGTCTACGTGCTGCCCGCCCCGTCTGCAATCTGGAACGCATTTGCCGGCGATTTCGCATCGCTGATCGCCTCGATGTGGACGACATTGCGTATCACATTGGAAGCCTTCGTTCTTGCCGTCGCCGGAGGCGTCGCGCTGGCCGTGCTGTTCTCGCAAAGCCGCATGATCGAAACAGCCCTGTATCCCTACGCCGTGATGCTGCAGGTGACACCTATTGTGGCGATCGCTCCTCTCGTGTTGATCTGGGTGGGATTCGAGCGAATCCACCTCGCGCTGCTCATTCTCGCCTGGCTCGTCGCATTCTTCCCCATTTTGTCGAATACCGCGTTGGGACTGCGTTCCGCCAATCACGACCTGATCGATCTGTTCCGCCTGCATCGCGCCTCACGCTGGCAGATTCTCGTCCGGCTGCAACTGCCGACGGCGCTGCCATACCTTCTGGGCGCCATGAAGGTGTCGGGCGGGCTCGCTCTGATCGGCGCCGTCGTCGCCGAGTTCGTGGCGGGTTCAGGAACGGCCACGGGCCTGGCATGGCGAATTGTCGAAGCGGGCAACCGGCTTCAGATCGCCAAAATGTTCGCCGCACTCGGATTGCTTTCCGCGCTTGGGATCTCGATATTCTTTGCTTTGAGTTTGCTGGAATGGGGGCTTCTGCATCTGTGGCATGAAAGCGCTCTCAAGAAGCAGGGGTAGACGCAGGGACATTTAGCGGTTTTCAAATAACAAATCATTCGGGGGGAATTCGGGGCCGTGCTACTCGAACCCCGGGGGGAATTCGGGGCCGGGGGGGAATTCGGGGCCGTGCTACTCGAACCCCGAATTCTGAAACGCGAATTCGGGGTTCGAGTAGCACGGCCCCGAATTCCCCCCGGCCCCGAATTCCCCCCAGAAAGTTCTTAATCCTAAACCGCCCGAGGCAGGGAACTTTGTGATCGGTGATTGACGACTTATGATTTGTTATTTGAAAACCGCTCACGTCGCGAGCAGCTGTCGTAATACGAACTGCAGGATCCCGCCGTTTTGGTAGTACTGCATTTCGTACGGCGTGTCGATGCGGCAGACCGCGTCCACGGATTTCATTTTGCCGCTCTCGTCGGTTGCCTGCAGCGTCAGGTGTTGGCCGGGCTTGAGCCCGTTGGCGATTCCCGGAATGTCGAAGGTCTCGAAGCCCGTAAGGCCAAGGCTTTCGACGTTCTGACCGGGAAGGAACTGAAGCGGAATAATTCCCATTCCCACCAGATTGCTGCGGTGGATGCGCTCGTAGCTTTCCGCCAGGACCGCATGAATGCCCAGAAGGCGTGGTCCTTTCGCAGCCCAGTCGCGCGACGAGCCCGAGCCGTATTCCTTGCCCGCGAGGATCATCAGCGGAATACCCTCCTGTTGGTACTGCATCGACGCATCGAAGATTGTGGTTTGAGTCTTTTCCGGAAGATGAACGGCAAGTCCTCCTTCGGTGCCGGGCAGCATGAGATTGCGCAGCCGTACGTTCGCAAACGTTCCCCGCATCATGACTTCGTGATTGCCACGGCGCGCGCCATACGAGTTGAAGTCCCTGGGTGAGACGCCGTGGGACTGGAGATACTTTCCAGCGGGGCCGTCAGCCTGAATCGAGCCTGCGGGTGAAATGTGATCTGTAGTGACGGAATCGCCCAGCACGGCCAGCACGCGTGCTCCGTGAAGGTCTTTCAGCGGCGCGGCCTGTCTGGGCATATCGTCGAAGAACGGCGGGCGCTTCACATACGTCGAGGTCTCGTCCCATTCGAAGAGTTCGCCCTCCGGCGCATCGAGAGCTTTCCATCGCTCATCGCCCTGGAGGGATTCCTCGTAGGCTTTCTGAAACATTTCGGCGCGCATCGTGGACTGGATGGCGTCCTGCACTTCCTTTTGTGTCGGCCAGATATCCTTCAGGTATACCGGCTGGCCTTTATCGTCATTGCCGAGCGGTTCCGTCGTGATATCCATGTCGACCAGACCCGCGATCGCATAGGCAACGACCAGCGGCGGCGACATGAGATAGTTGGCGCGAACCTGAGGGTTGATGCGTCCTTCAAAGTTGCGATTTCCGCTAAGCACGGAAGCCACGACCAGAGCGCCGTCCTTCACGGCCTTCGACACTGCGTCCGGTAGAGGCCCGCTGTTGCCGATACACGTCGTACAGCCGTAGCCGACGACGTGGAAACGCAGCTTCTCCAAATACGGAAGAAGGCCGGTCGCGCTGAGATATTCCGTGACGACACGCGATCCGGGAGCAAGACTCGTCTTCACCCACGGTTTGACCTGCATTCCGCGTTCGACAGCCTTCTTCGCCAGCAAACCTGCAGCGATCATGACCGATGGATTCGACGTGTTGGTGCAACTTGTGATCGCAGCGATCACGACGGACCCGTCGTTCAGATCGTATTTGGTGCCGTTGTCGGCTACGGCGACGGTGCCTGCACTCTTCGTTTTCATTAGAGTCGGGAGAGCTTCCCTGAAGACCTGCTTCGACTTCGCCAAGGGAACGCGGTCCTGAGGGCGTTTCGGTCCGGCCATGCTGGGCTCGACCGTTGCGAGATCCAACTCGATGGTATCCATGAAAATCGGGTCGGGACTGGATGCTGTTCTGAACAAACCCTGAGCCTTCGCGTAAGCCTCGACCAGGGCGGCCTGCAGCGGCTTGCGGCCCGTGAGCCTCAGGTAGTTCAACGTTTCATCGTCGATGGGAAAGAACCCGATCGTAGCGCCATACTCCGGCGCCATGTTCGCAATTGTTGCGCGGTCGGCGAGGCTGAGACTTCCAACGCCGGGACCGTAGAACTCCACAAATTTTCCGACGACCCCCTTCTTGCGCAGTATCTGCGTCACCGTGAGCACGGCGTCTGTAGCCGTTACGCCTTCAGGCAGCTGGCCTCGGAGCTTGAATCCTACAACCTGCGGGATGAGCATGGAAAGCGGCTGTCCCAGCATTGCGCCCTCGGCTTCAATTCCGCCGACACCCCATCCGACGACCCCGAGTCCGTTGACCATCGTGGTGTGGGAGTCGGTTCCAACAAGCGTGTCGGGATAGGCGCAGGCAACGCCTCCGCTCTGGCCAAGGTAGACCACGGGGGCGAGGTATTCGATGTTCACCTGGTGCACGATGCCCACATCCGGCGGCACGGCCCGGAAGTTCTTGAAGGCTTTCTGTCCCCATTTCAGAAAGATATAGCGCTCGCGGTTGCGTTCCAGTTCTCGATCGGCATTGAACGCGAAGGCTTCGGGTGTGCCGAATTGATCGACCTGAACCGAATGATCGATGACGAGGTCGACCTGCTGGAGCGGATTGATCTTCTTCGGGTCGCCGCCCATTCGCTTGATCACGTCGCGCATGGTTGCCAGATCGACAACTACCGGAACTCCGGTGAAGTCCTGCATGAGCACACGCGCAGGCCGGAATGCGATTTCCTTATCCTCGGGAGGCGAACCCGCAGACCGTGCCACCGCCAGCACATCGTCTTTCGAGACGGTGGAACCGTCTTCGAAGCGCAGCAGGTTCTCCAGCATCACCTTCAAGGAGAACGGCATTTTCGAAATCGCTCCCGCTCCCGCTTTTTCCGCGGCTTCGAGAGAAAAGTAGTCGAACCTGGAGTCGCCAACCGTCAGTGTCGATTTGGATCCGAAGCTGTTCATGGATGAATTCCTTCTCGTTGGAAAACAACAATTGTAGCGCGAACTGGGTTCAAATCTTCTTTGAACGCCAAGTCTTCTGAGTCAACATCCGCACTATGAGTTTGAAATCGACGCTACTCCTCGTTTTTCTGTCAGTCCTGCCTCCGCGGCCCGCTGCGTTCGATGGAATTCCGGGTGTAGTCGCAAAAAGTGAATCGGTCACCCTCGTGAAGGAGGGCTTTGTCTTCACCGAAGGGCCCGTCGGGATGGCGGACGGCGGCCTGCTCTTTTCCGACCTTCTCACGTCGGATCGCATTCACCGTCTCGATCCCAGGGGCGAGATCACTGTTTTCCGCGAGAAGGCGAATGCTTCAGGCGGGCTCGCGGTGGCGCGAACCGGAGAGGTGTTTGCCGTAGAGACCACAGGGAAGCGCGTCGTGAAGATCGCGAACGGACAGGTGACGACACTTACTGAGGGAAGCCCTGAGAAACCCTTGCTGGCTCCCAACGATCTCATCCTCGACGCGAAGGGAGGCGTCTACTTTACCGATCCCGGTCCCCGTCCCGTCGTTCCCGGCCGCATCGTCTACGTCTACTACCTGCCTGCCGGCGCCAGGGTACCGATCATGCTGGACGACAAGATCGCGAGGCCCAACGGCATCATGATCACGACGGACGGGCGCACTCTCCTGGTGGACGATACCGTGGGCGATACGCTGTTTGCCTACGACATCCAGGTGGACGGCACCGTCAAGAACAAGCGCCCGTTCGCGAAGCTGCAAAGCATTCCGGCGGGAATGGACAGCGGCGCCGACGGAATGGCGCTCGACCGCAGTGATCGCCTCTACGTCGCCACTGTCACGGGAATCCAAGTATTCGATAAGAGAGGCCGGTACCTCGGAACGATTCCCGTTCCCCGGCAGCCTTCAAACGTCGCGTTTTCCGGTACCGATAAACGGACGCTCTACATCACGGCGCGCGAAGGGCTGTATCGGCTGCGCATGCTCTCTCAAGGTCCCAATCGGGCGGGCAAGTAGCCGGCGAGAAAAGTCGCGGAATTGCCTGAAAAGAAGTCGGGTTTTCCGCCGAAACTAACCCGCGACACTCACGCCCAGCAGCCGGCCGACAAGGAACGTGACGCCTGCGGCCAGAGCGCCGATACCCACCATTCGAAATCCGCTGTAGGCCATGTTTCGGCCCGTGAAGAGGGAGATCAGCGCGCCTACGAGAAAAAGTGAGATGCCGCAAACGATGGCACTGACGACCAGGGCGTTTGAACTGTGAATCAAAAGATAGGGAATGACCGGAATCACAGCGCCGATCGCGAAAGCGACAAAGGAGCTGAGCGCTGCCATCCAGGGCGAACCCAGCGAATCGGGATCCAGCCCCAACTCTTCGCGCGCTAACGTCGCAATTGCCGTTTCAGGGTTGGAAAGAATCTGCCGCGCGAGCTCGTTGGCCTGATCGGCGGCAATCCCCTTCGCCTGGTAGATAAGGGCAAGCTCCTCGTGCTCCTCTTCCGGCGACGCTTCCAGTTCCTGCGCTTCGAGTGCCAGTTGCTGTTCGTACAGTTCGCGCTGGGATCTCACGGAAACGTATTCGCCGGCGGCCATCGAGAAGGCGCCTGCGAGCAGTCCCGCGACGCCGGTCATCAACACAAATCGCGGTTCGACGCTCGTTCCCGCAATTCCCATCACCAGCCCAAAATTGGAGAGCAACCCGTCGTTGATTCCGAACACGGCCGCGCGAAGGCTTCCGCCGAATCCCTGGCTGTGCCAGCGTTCGGATTTGACGATCGACTGCGCTCCGGCCGCGGCATTTTCCTGCATCATGACTTGCAGGGTTCGGCTGTGAGAGCGTTCCGCAGCGGGGAAACCTGTGGCTTCGGCCTGCCCGACGTACTCGCCCTGGTCACGCGACTCCAGTCCGCTGACGACCGGCAGGACGTGTTGCGTGCCGATGCTGTGTGAGAGCCAGCCCAGCAGGCGCACCCGGAAACTGGGTCTGTAGCTGGGGACCTGGACGCCGTTGTTTTCGAGAAGCTTTGCCCAGCGCGATGCATGACGTTCTTCGGCTTCTGCAAGTTTCGCGAAAATCTCCGCACGATGTGTTTCCTTTTCGGCCTTGGCGAGAGCTCGATAAAGCGCAATGCCGTCCTGCTCCTTGATGTAGTTATTCTTGTAGCGTCGAATGTCCGAATGCGTGGCGGCCACGGAGGTATCTTAACCCGTGGATTGGGGGAAAAGTTCGCTATAGTTGGCCCCGTGTGGAACGTCTGGAAGTGGAGACTCGCTATCGCCGCGGCCGCGATCGTTGCGTATGCGCCGGCGATCAACAACGGTTTTATCGCCGACGATTACATGATTCTTCACCGGATCGACCTGATCAGGGCGGATCCGCTTTATCTGCTCGACGTCGTGCCGGAGAACTTCCGTCTGACAAGTTATGCCGTCTTCGGAGTCTTCAAGTCGGTTTTTGGGTACGACTACCGCGCGTTCTACGCGTTCAACATTCTTCTGCACGTTGTGAATTGCCTGCTGTTGCGGTCGCTGGTTCTGGAAGTGACAGGAGAGGAACGGCTCTCGTCGTTGAGCGCGCTGCTGTTCGCTGTCTTTCAGGCGCCCCAGGAAGCCGTGATGTGGCTGGCTGCAATGAATGAAACGTTGCTCGCGCTCTTTGTTTTCCTGACCTTGCTCTTCTGGTCCCGGGAACGATACAGGTGGGCGGCTTTGTCGTTTTTCGCAGCATTGTTCTCCAAGGAATCTGCGGTGATTGTGCTCCTGCTCGTGCCCGTGGCGGACATTCTGAGACGCCGCAGAATCCAGTGGCAGAACTACGTCCTGTTGTTTTCTCCTTCGATTGTCTTCGGATCGATTTTCGTGTTGACCCTCGCGGGCAACTTTCAGGTCGGCAACGGAACCTATGTGCCAGGCTTCCACGCCGTTCTCGTTCTGCTCAAAAGTCTTCACCGCCTGTTCTGGCCGTGGGGGTATGTGATCGTGATCCTTCTTCTTGCGATCAGAAGGACGATTCCGGATTGGCGGCGTGCGGCGATGTGGTGTTCGCTGATCGTCGCGACGATGCTTCCGTATGTCTTCGTCACGTATACGGATAATGTTCCCAGCCGGCAGGTTTATCTGGCATCAGCCGCGTTTCTTCCGCTTCTGGCTGCAGGAATGATGCGGGTCAGCCCCAAGGTACTCGTTGCAGCGTTCCTGATCTTCAATATCGGCTACATGTGGATAGTGAAGGACAGGCAAATGGTTGAGCGCGCCGCGCCCACAACGGAATTGATTGGGGAGTTAAGACAGCGCCAGCCTGGCCCCCTCCGTCTTTCAGGCTTTCCCTATCCGATCGCGATCATTGCAAAAGCCGTGGCAGTCACGGTGCCCGGCTGGCGTTGGGATCAAGTGGATCTCGGAGATTCCTGCGCGCGCTGCATCCTTCTGAAGTGGGACCCGGTGTCGCGCCGCTACTTGGCGCTGTCCACTTTTCCCCGACTTTGAGTCGGCGGCTCCTTGAATTCCCGGCGGGCCTTCTGTTAGCGTAGTTCGTTTACTTTTATGCTGCTGGACTACAAAGGGAAACTGCCAAAGTTGGGGGAG
>Ga0134121_10000309_pt1 | contig 57760 bp, 31 predicted proteins | sample KB301_FD_96463 | JGI IMG/M metagenome (GOLD analysis project Ga0134121, IMG submission 96463) | Terrestrial soil microbial communities without Nitrogen fertilizer from Kellogg Biological Station, Michigan, USA - KB3-0-1 | ecosystem: Environmental > Terrestrial > Soil > Unclassified ...
CCGCTGTGGGACTTGGTGATGCTCAGGACGAGGCGGCCGGTGTCGATGCTGACGAAATCGAAGCCCTTGGCGGTGCCGACCGACCCGCCTCCGACCGCGTCCGCCTCGTTCGTCACGCTCGTCGGCGCGTTCGACGCGACGTTCACCGTCGCCGTGATGTCCGGGTAGGAGGCGGTGCTGGCCAGCGAGTCGCTGCGCGTGCAGACGTTGCCGGGCGAGGCGGGACAGGTCCACCCGGTGCCCGACATCGACACCAGCGTCAGCCCGGCGGGCGGGAGCTCGGTCACGGTCACCGTCCCGACCGTCGGCCCGAAGCCCTGGTCCTGGACCCTCAGGGTGAAGACCGCCCCCTGCTGTCCCTGGACGAAGTTCCCCACGTGGCTCTTGATGATGGCGACGATCGGATAGTCGATGGTCGTCGGGTCGTTCGCGCTCACGGCGGGCGCACCGCCCCCCGATGCCGTCACCTGGTTGGTGAGCGAAGGAATGGGGGCGTCGGGCGCGACATCGACCGTCACGGTGATGTCGGGGTAGGACGACCCGGTGGCCAGCGCGTCGCTGCGGGTGCAGGTGCTCCCCGGCGACGGGCAGCTCCAGCCGGTCCCCGACATCGAGACGTTCGTGAGGCCGACGGGAGCGTTGTCGACGACCGTCACGGTGCCGCTCGTCGGAGCGTTGCCGGTGTTCGACACCGTCACGGTGTAGAGGGCGCCCGTCTGTCCGCGGTGGAAATGCCCGCTGTGGCTCTTGGTGATCGCCAGGGTTGGCGCGAGCGCGACGATCGTGGTCGGGTCGCTGCTCGTCGAGGTCGGAGCGCCGCCGCCCGACACGTCCGCCTGGTTCACCAGCTGCGTCGGGGCGTTGGAGGCGACGTCGACCGTGACGATGATGGGCGGATAGGAGGCGCCGGGCGCGAGCGCGTCGCCCCGGTTGCAGGTGTTGCCGGGCGAGGCGGGACAGGTCCACCCGGATCCCGACATCGACACGAGCGTCAGCCCCGGAGGCGGAAGCTCGGTCACCGTCACCGTCCCGAACGTCGGGCCGGACCCGACGTTCGTCACCACCAGGGCATAGGTCGCCCCCGTCTGCCCCTGGGTGAAATTGCCGGAGTGGCTCTTGACGATCCGGACGGCCGGCGGCTCGGTGTTGGAGCAGGGACTGGAGTTGGGGATCGGCGTGTTGTTCCAGTCGCTGCCGATGCTCCCTTCGCCGCAGCCGGTCTCCTCCGAGACGAGGTAGTAGAACGCCGTCCCGACCGGAGGCACGGCCGCGTCGGTCGACACCTGGACGCCGTCGCCGTGCGCGTCGCCGAACTCGAAGCAGGTCTGGTCGTAGAGCGGCCCGGCCGGCGGGCGGCTCCCCATGAAGCGGTTCGGGATGGTGCCGCGATAGGCGTTGTAGAACGAGGCACCGGGCGCGGACGGCCAGTTGAACGAAGTCTGGCCGGAGAACTGGAGCGGCGGCGGCACTTCGGACAATTGGATCGACGAGTGCGAGCAGCCGCCCGTCGTGGGATCGCACGCGTCCGTCGTGCAGGCGTCGCCGTCGTCGCAGTTCACCGGCTGCGAGGAGCAGGTCGCCTGTCCGGTGAAGGGGTTGACCTGGCAGGTCCCGCCGGTGGTGCACAGGTCGGTGTCGTTGCACACCGCCCCGTCGGGAAGCGGCGTCGACACGCAGGTGCCGCCCACGCACGCGTCGGCCGTGCACGGGTTGGCGTCGTCGCAGACGATCGGCGTGTTGATGCACGCGCCGGTCGCCGGGTCGCAGCTGTCGCCGGTGCAGGCGTTGCCGTCGTCACACTTCGCCGTCCCCTGGCAGATCGGGATCGGGTTCCCGGGGATCGAGATGCAGGTGTCCCCGATGGTGCAGAGATCGCCGTCGTTGCAGGAGCTGCCCGCGGGGGCGGGGGTGAAGACGCAGCCGCCGCTCGCGGCGCTGCACGAGTCGATGGTGCACGGGTTGCCGTCGTCGCAGGCGAGCGGCGTCGAGGTACAGGCGCCGGTGGCCGGGTTGCAGACATCGCTCGTGCACGGGTTGCCGTCGTTGCAGGCGAGCGGCGTGCCGCACCTGCCGGATGTGCAGACGTTCCCGATGGTGCAGGCGTTGTTGTCGTCGCACGACGTGCCGTCCGGCACGGGCGTCGACTGGCACAGCCCGGTCGCCGGGGTGCACACGTCGGTGGTGCACGGGTTGTTGTCGTCGCAGTCGGCGTTGGTGGTGCAGACATCGTTCGGCAGCAGGGTCGCGCCGACGCCCGGGTCGTTGAGGCAGATCGTCAGGTCGGTGGCCAGGGAGGTCAGGACCGCGTCACCGGAGGCGTACAGGTCGCGCGCATTGCTGTCTGCCGGGCAGCCGGACTGGAAGGCGGCCGCGATCGCCGCGGCCACACCGGCGCCGCCCGCGCCCGCGGGCGTCGGGACGACGAGGTTGCACTGCCCGAGCAGCGACTGCTCGATGATCCGGATCGACCCGCCGGTCGCGCCGCCCGGGCCGGTCGCGAACTGGATCTTCATGCCGTGGAGGATGCCGCGCATCGCGTCGTCGAGCTCGCCGGCGGAGAAGCACGTCCCCATCGCCTGCCCCGGCATGATCCGCAGACCGGGGATCAACCTGCCCGGTGGGCCGGGGGCCCTGAGGCCGAGGCTCGGCGGCTGCGCGAACTCGTCCTCCACCTGGCCGGCCTGCGAGGCCTCCACGTCGGCCTGCACTCCGGCCGCGCGGCAGGCGCCGTCGCCGTTCACCAGATCCGCGGCGCGCTGCAGGATCACGTCCTGCGTCTCACCCGGGGAGAACGCCACCAGCGGCGCGCAGAAGATCTGCGATGTGCCGTCGCTGGTCTGGATCGACGGCAGCAGGGAGAACGATCCGCCGAAACCGGTTGGACCGGGTTGTCTTTCGCCGATTCGGAACCGGCCGCTGGGCGGGTTGGGAGTGCCCGTAGGCCCGGGATTCTTGAACACCGTCACGCCGCCACCGCCCCCTCCGACTGCGCCGCAGGCGACTTCGACGGCCGACGGCCCGGCGGTCCCCTGGACGCACTTCCTCATTTCCGTGTCGAGGCAGAAGCCGCGGGTGCAGGCCCAGACAAGAGGCAGGTCGGTGTACATCCCCGCCTGCGTGGTCGCGAGGTTGCCTGCGGCGTCGGTGTGGACAGCACCGCCGAGCGCGTCGGTCGCGCCCGAGGCGCAGACGCTGCCGTCGGCCGCCAGGACCTTCATGCTGCACGACAGGTTCGGCAGGAAGTGCTGCCCGAACACCGGCAGGTTGTAGCGGATCTCGGGACCGACGCGGATCGGCCCGTCCACCATCGTCCGGCCGATGGGGTATTGCGACCACAGATAGGCGCCCCGTCCGTGCGTCGCGGCGAACAGCAGGCCGCGGCTGGCGTCCGGGGTGATGGCGTAGACCGGCACGTTGGGCAGACCGTTGCTGGAGCGGTACCACGACCCGCCGGAGGTGTCGCTGCGGTAGATGCCGTGGTCGGTGCCGAGATAAAGCGTGCTGCTGGCGGCGGGATCGATGGTGATGGTGTTGGCCGGCACGCCCGACAGCTCCGCGAGCGACCCGGTCGGATTCCAGGTCACGCCGGCGTTGGTCGTCTTGAGGACGTGGATCCCCGGTGCGAACCCGGACACGGTGGCGTACACCGTGTCGGCGGAGCTCGGATCGACCGCCAGCCACGTGACCGGGGCGCTGCCGCTCGGGTTGCTCACCTGCGTCCAGCACGACACGGTCGAGCAGGCGGCGTTGGTGTAGAAGATCTTCCCGCTGTAATAGCCGAGATACCAGCGGCTCGGGTTCGACGGCGCCACGGCGACCGCGGTGATGGCGTCGGCGAGGGAGAAGATCTCGCTTTCCGGATCGCTGCTGAGCTGCGGGCTTCTCTGCGTCCAGTGGAAGAGCTGGTCCACGCTGGTGTAGAGCCGGTCGGTGGCGAACATCGCGTAGCCGCCGGCGACCACGAGCGGCGGATAGAAGGAGCGCGACTCGGTGTCGTTGAGGCCGAAGTCGTAGGTCACCGGTGGGACGCCCGGCATCGGCCAGGTGCCGCCGCCGTTCTCGGATTTGACCGGCAGGACGGCGAGATTGCTGAGCGAGTTCATGTTGGTGGTGATGTACATGTCGGTCTTGTCGTACAGGCCGCCGACGTTGAAGGTCTCGTAGGCCGCGAACCCGCCGTCGCCGCAGCAGTTGAGGTGCTTCCACTTCATCGTCCCGTTCCACTGGACGCCCGAGTTGTCCTGCGTCCCTCCGAACACCTGATCGGTCGAGGGCGAAGTCGCGAGCGACTGGAACTCGAAGCCGTCCAGGCCGTTGACGCTCGGCGTCCAGGTGGCGCCGCCGTCGGTGGACAACGCCACGCCGCCGTCGTTGACGTCGTAGGCCCGCGAGGTCGTGGTGGCGTGGAAGACGATGGCATGGTGGTCGGGGTGGAGGCTCCCTCCCAGGGTGTTGCTGTCGGTGTCGAACCAGCTCACGCCGTGATCGTTCGACTCGCACAGGTGGTAGCCGGTCACGAAGATCGTGGCGGGGTCGGTCGGCGAAACCGTCAGCCCGTGCATGTAGCGGGTGTAGGCCCTCGGACATTCGAGATCGCCGAACGAGGTCGCGGTCGTCGACCCGATGTAGCGCGCGGTCCAGTTCAGGCCGGCGTTGGTCGACTCGTACACCGACGGCTCGCAGTCGGCGACGAGGCGATCGGGACAGTTGCCGAAGGTCGCGTAGAGATGGTTGTGGTCGCCACGGTAGATGTCGATCTCGACGTGGTCGAACTGCGCCGGCAGCGTCGGCAGGCCGTAGGTCATCGGGCAGCCGGCCGGCTTCGCGATGCCGGGGTCGAGCGGGCACCAGTTGGCGCCGGCGTCGGCGCTCTTGAAGATGCCGCGTCCCAGGAACCCGGCGTAAAGAACGGCGGAGTTCGTCCGGTCCATCTCGAGGTCGGTCGGGCGGCCGCCCGGGTCGACGATGGTCTTCGAGCCGGGTACGGTCAGCTTCGTCCAGGTGTTGCCGTCATCGCTCGACTTGTAGATGCCCCAGCTGCCGAGGGGCGGAGGCGCGGTCACGGTCGACTCGCTGGCCGACGCGGTGACGCCGCTCGACACCGTGATGTAGATGACCTGGTTCACGCCCGAGGTGTTCGGGTCCAGAACGACGTTGTAGATGCTGCCGTGGGTGAAGTCGTACGCCGGCGGCCCGACCTGCCCCTTGTGCAGCGTCCAGGCCACGCTGTTGCCGCTGATGGTCCCTTCGAGGAGCCCCGCGCCGTAGTAGGTGTCGCGCCGGATGGCGTTCTCACCGGTCCCGGCGTAGATCTTCGTGCAGCCTGCCGGCGAGCACCCCGTCAGGGCCAGCGAGCCGATCGCGAGCGACGCCTCGTTGTCCGACATGGGGACCCATTTCCCGCTACTGAGGTGCCAGACACCGCCCCCCGCCGTGCCGATCCAGACGTCGTCGGGATTCTGCGGGTTGACCGCGATCGCGGTCGTCCGGCCGGTTTGGCCCCCCGGGTACAGACTCCAGCCGTCGGCAGGCTCGGGGCCGATCGAGGACCACTTCCAGCCGAGGATGGCGCCGCCCTGTGCCGGCGGGGCCTGGAAGAGCACCAGGAGAACGAAAAGACCCACGAGCCCCAGCCACACGAGATGTCGTCCCGGTTTGATCATGGCCATTCCCTCCCGGTTGGTTTGAGGCAGTCGGGTGCGCATTTCCGCTACCCGAACTACGCGATCCACGCCGAGAGGTCCAAGGACATGCGGGTGAAATCGATCTGACCGGTGAAGTGCAGCGGACAGAAGGGTTTGGGCCGCGTCATGACCTGGCGGTGCTATAGTTCGGCCATCACTCAGGCGGGTGCGGTCATGGATCGATCGGCGAAGGATTCGCAGATCATTCGGTTCGGTCCCTTCGAGCTCGATCGGACCGAGGGCCGCCTCACCAAGCACGGGCTGCCCGTCCGGCTGCAGGAGCAGCCCCTCGCCGTCCTGAAAGCGCTGCTGGAAGACCCCGGGTCGATGGTGACCAGGGAGGAGCTGCGCCGCAGTCTCTGGCCGGAAGGGACCTTCGTCGATTTCGAAGGCAGCCTGAACGCCGCGCTCAAGCGGCTTCGATCGACCCTCAACGACGATCCGATCCGGCCGCGATACATCGAGACGGTGCCCCGGCGCGGCTACCGCTTCATCGCCGCCGTGACGCGCGTCGCCCAGGTCGCGGAGCCGCCGGCCCTCGGGACCGCGGCGCCGGCGGGTGCCGGGGAGTCGGCCGCGTCCGACGGGACAGGCGCGGCGGGAAACGCGACCCGCATCGAGCCCGCGGGGGCGATCGATCGTCCCAAAGGGACGATCGCACGTCCCGCAGCGGGAATCCCGGTGCGCCGGGTGGTCATGCTCCTCGGCGTCCTCGTCGTCCTGTTGGCCGGAAGCGCGGGGCTGTTCCGGCTGCGCCGGGGGACGGCCACGGAGTCGCCGGCGATCGCGGACACGAAGCCGATCCCCGCGCGCCGTTCCATCGCGGTGCTCGGATTCCAGAACACCTCGGGCGATTCCGGGGACGCGTGGTTGTCCACCGCCCTGTCGCAGATGCTGAGCACCGAGCTGGCGGCGGGCGAGAGCCTGCGCCTCGTGTCGGGCGAGGACATCGCCAGCCTCCGGGCGTCGTCCCCGTGGTCGCCGGCCGACACGCTGGGACGGTCCACGACCTCGCGCCTCGGCACCGCCCTGAACAGCGACTGGCTCGTGCTCGGGTCGTACGCGGTCGCCGGCGAGGCGGGAAGCCGGAAGCTGCGGCTGGATGCGCGGCTGCAGGACGCCGAAACCGGCGAGATCCTCGCCACCTTCGCCGAGACCGGAAGCGACCGGGATCCCTTCGCGATCGTCTCGAGTCTCGGTGCGAAGATGCGCGACCGGCTCGGCGTGCCCCCGGTCCCGGAGGTGGACCGGGTGGCCCTGCTCGCCTCCGTGTCGTCCAACGGGGAAGCGGCGCGGTTCTTTGCCCAGGGCCTGATGAAGCTGCGCGAGTTCGACGCGCTGGCGGCGAAGGATCTCTTCCTCCAGGCGATTGCCGTCGACCCCGGGTTTCCGCTGGCGCATTCCATGCTGGCCCAGGCGTGGGGGCAGCTCGGCTACGACGGAAAAAGCCGCGACGAAGCCAAGAAGGCGCTCGATCTGTCCGGCGACCTGCCGCGAGCGGATCGCATGCTCGTCGAAGGGGCCTACTACGAGAGCCTGGCCGACCCCGAGAAGGCGGTCGCGACCTATCGCGCCCTGCACACCCTCTTTCCCGACAGCGTGGAGTACGGTCTGCGGCTCGTGGCCATGCTCGACCGCGTGGGGCGCCACGAGGAGGCGCTGGAGACGATCGCGCAGCTGCACCGCCTGCGTCCGCCGGCCGGGGACGACGCGCGCCTCGATCTCTGGGAGGGAAAGGAGATCAGCTACCACAGCCGGCCGGAGGCGGACATCCCGACGCAGCGCGGTCTCGACAAGGCGGCGGCCCGCGGCCAGAGGCTGATCTACGCCGACGCGAAGCTGGCGCAGTGCGCCTCGCTGCAGTTCAGCGATCATCCCAACGACGCCTTCCCCGCCTGCCAGGAGTCGTACGACATCTTCGCCGCGGCCGGAAACCGGGCGCGCGCCGGGGAGGCGGTCCGGCACCTGGCGGACCTGACCTCCCAGCAGGGGCGCCGGGGCGAGGCCCTGCAGCTCTACGAGCGGGCCGTGCGCATGGCGCGCGAATCCGGTTCGCGATCGACGCTCGCCGCGGCGCAGAACAACATGGCGATCGTGCTCGAGAGCGAAGGCGATCTGGATCGCGCCGAGCGCCTGTTCCTGGAGGTCCGGAAGAACTTCGAGGAGGTCGGGGACCAGCGGAACGTGACCACCGCGCTCGAGAACATCGGAGACATCCAGATGGCGCACGGCGACCTTCCCGCCGCCTCGAAGACCTTCGAGGAGGTGATCTCCCGCCTGACGTCGGCCGATCGGGACGGGTATCCGTTCTATCGCCTGGCGAGCATCCATCTGCTGCAGGGGAACGTGGAGCAGGCCCGGCGCGAGGCGGAGCAGGCCATCGGGATGTTCACCGCGAGGGACGCCGACTTCCAGTACTCCAGCGAGGCGATGCTGGTGCTGGGCGAGGTCCTCGAGGCCGGCGGCGACCTCGACGGCGCGCGCCGGCAGTTCCAGCAGTCCCTCGACACGCGCGTCAAGCTCGGCGATTCGGTTCTCATCGCCGCGAGCCGGGCGTCGCTCGCCTCCCTGTCCATCGAGGAGGGCCGTCCCTCCGAGGGAGAGGCGGCCGTCCGTGAGGCCCTCCCGGAGTTCGAGAAGGAGAAGGACGTGGTCGACCTGGTCAACGGCTACGTCAACCTGAGCCGGGCGCTTCTCATGCTCGGCAAGGCGGAGGACGCCCGCGCGGCCATCGGGCACGCTCGCGACCTGGCCCGCTCGAACCCGGATCCTTCGGTGAAATACCCGGTGACCATCCAGGAGGCGCGCGTCAGGAGCGCCGTCCCTGAGGCGTCCGCCGCGCCGGCCGAAGGACGCGCGATTGCGGAACCCCGCCGGCAGCTCCAGTCGGTCATCGCCGGGGCCCGCCGGCTCGGTTACTACTCGCTCGCCTGCGAGGCCCGCCTGGCGCTCGGCGAGGTCGAGATGCACGGCGCCTCGACCGTCGGCCGATCCGATCTCGAAGCGCTCGCGCGGGAAGCGCACGCGCGCGGCCTCGAGCTCATCTCCCGCAAGGCCGCCGACCTCCTGCACCAGCACGCACGACAGGCCTCGTGAAGCGCGCGTGAGCGGCCGGGATGACGACCGATCCGCGGCCGCGGCGAGTTCCATCGAAAGAGGAATACGCGGCGAGCGAGCGGCTCGCAACCGTTCCCGGCCCGGCGCCGGAGGATCTCGTCGCGCTCTTCGAGCGGCTGCGCGCGGCGCGGGACGCTGAAGATCGCGCCGGCCTGGAGGACGCCTGCCGCCGGATCCTCGAACGGCTCTCGGACGCCTGCGAGGTGTCCCGGCCGGGGTTGAAGCTGCTCGGGCCGCGACCGCATCGCACGCGCGAGGGCAGGCTGTCGTACGAGCTGTTCGGCGACTACACCTTCGAAGGGGCGCGCATCCGCCTGTGGACCCGGACGGCGATCCAGAAGCAGTGGGCGTCGAGCCGCACGCTCCTGTCCACCCTCTGCCACGAGTTCATGCACCATCTCGACGTGCACGGTCTCGGGTTCCCGAGCACCTTCCACACGACCGGCTTTTTCGAGCGGACGCACCGGCTGTACCAGGCGGCCCTCGGCCGGCCGCACTATCCCCTGGCGTGGCACGCGCCCTACCGCAACGGCGCGCGGATGATCGACTGGGCCGAGACGAATCGCCGCAAGGCGCGGATCGGGCGAACCGGCGGGTGAAGCGGCCGCGGTCGCGCGGGGCCCGAGCGGCCGTCCCGCAACGAACGGGGCGGGGCCACCCAGGAAGCGGCCCCGCCCCCGCCGACAGCCGGCGCGATCAGAGCGAATTCAGGAACGCGGCCAGCTGGGATTTCTCCTCGTCGGTCAGGTTCATCTGGAAGCGCTCGTCGTAGAAGCCCACCAGCTGATCGATGGTCGCGGCCGAGCCGTTGTGGAAGTACGGCGCGCGCGCCGCCAGTCCGCGCAGCACCGGCCCCTTCACCCGGTTGACGTCGGAGCACCGGCCGGTGATCAACGCGCGGCCCGGGTCGCTCGTGTAAATGACGTAAGGCGCATCCGGCCGGTTGGGATCGGGGTACGGATTCGAACAGCCGTCGATCTCGAAGACCGGGACATCCGGCGCCGACAGGTGCGAGAGGCCGGCGGCGACCTGGGTGTCACCCTCATTGATCAGGTCGTGGCTGACGCCGAGATCGAGCGGCAGCGGCAGCGAGTGGTTGCCGACGTTGGGCGTGTTGTGACAGGTGGTGCAGGTCCCCGGAATGGCCGCAATCGGCAGGTTCACGCCCAGCGCGGACGCCACGGCGGGATTGTCGTTCAGCCCGGCCACGCGCGTGATGGTCAGCGGGTGGGTGTTGAAGAGCCTCTCCCCCGCCGTGATCGCCTTGCGGGTCGCGGCCCCGGCGGAACGCGAGCGATCGCGATCTCCGAAGGTGTCGAACAGCGAGAACGCCGCCGGGCTGAACGGGGCGCCGGCCGGGTCTGCGCCGAGCGTGTCGTTGATCCCGGGATGGAACGGCTGCGCCGACAGCGACACCGGCCCGCCCGACGCGTCGCCGACCGAGAGCGACCCGGCGAGGTTGTCGAGCGATTGCGCGCTCGTCAGTCCGAGCTCGAAGGCGACGATGGCCCGCCGCTGCGCCATCGTGGGCGGCCGCGCGGCCTGCGCGTGCCCGAGGGTGGCATCGATGCTCTGCTGCATGAGGCCGGCCGTGAGGTTCTCGTCGTGCGTCGCCGGATCGCTCAAAGGGGCGACCGTCTCGCGGCCATCCCACATCACCGCGCTCAGGAAGCGCAGGTTGCTCGACGGCAGCGGGCGGCGGTAGACGGAGACCGTCCGTTTCCCGGTCAGAGGATCGGTGACCAGGGCGCAGCCGAACGGATCGCGCACCGTGCGGATGGTGAACTGGGGGCTGTCGGGCAGGGTGATCCCGACACGGAACAGGCCGTTGTTGAGGAGGGCGCTGTGGGCCGCGGCATCACCCGCGGCCGCATCGGTGCAGTTGGCGCCATCGACCGCGGCGAAGAGCGGATCGTGCCCTCCGGTTGTGTCGAACCGCTCCTTCACGCTCCTGACGCTCAGGCCGAAGGCGTCCCCCGCGAGGTGACAGGTGGCGCAGCTGCGGCCGTTCGTCCCCAGGCTCTGGAAGAAGGGATTCCGGGTGTCGATGGCCCCGGCGGTGTTGTACGTCGCGACGATCCCGGTGGGATCGACGAACGGCATCAGGTTGGGCATGACGGCGGCGCCGATCGCGGCCGTCGCCACACCCATCAGCCCCGCGGCGACCCAGAGCCTTCGTCCGTGCTTCCTTCCCGTCGGTTTCCGACCCGCTTCTCGGTGCATGGGACCTCCTCCTGGTGGAGGCATTCGTCGGCCTCTGTCAGGAGATGCGGAAACCCCCGGCGGATCGGCTCACGTGCGCTAAGATGCCGGCCGACCACTCGCGCGCCGAAAAGATGAGGTTTCCCGGATGACCGGCGGACCCGTCACCGAGTTGCTCGTCAGGTGGAGACAGGGAGACCAGGAGGCCCTCGAGGCCATCGTTCCCCTCGTCTACAAGGAGCTGCACGACCTGGCGCACGGCTACCTGCGCCGGGAGCACCCGGGACATACCCTGCAGAGCATGGCCCTGGTGCACGAGGCCTACCTGCGCCTCGTCGACCAGAAGCCCCTCGACATCAACGACCGCAGTCACTTCATCGCGGTGGCCGCCCGGCTGATGCGGCAGATCCTCGTCGACCACGCCCGCAGCCGCGGCGCGGCCAAGCGCGGGGCCGGCTTGAAGGTCGGGTTGAGCGCCGCCGCGGCGCGCGCCGATGCGCGCGCCGAATCCGCATTGGAGATCGACCTCATGGCGCTCGACGACGCCCTGACCGAGCTGGCGCGGCTGGACGAACGCCAGGGGAGGATCGTCGAGCTGCGCTACTTCGGCGGGATGACGAACGAGGAGGTCGCCCTGGCTCTTGGCATCTCGCCGGCCACCGTCAAGCGCGAGTGGACCGTGGCCAAGGCCTGGCTGTCCAGGCGGATCCGCAAGGGAGCGGAATGACCGGTCCGGAAACCTGGAGCAGGGTCAAGGAGATCTTCAGCGCGGCGCTGGAGCGCGATCCGGCGGCGCGATCGGCCTGGCTCGATGAGGCGTGCGCGGGCGATGCGGCGCTGCGCGCCGAGGTCGAGTCGCTCCTCGCGGCGCACGCGCAGCCGAACGTGCTCTCGAATCCCGCTTGGCCTGGAGGCGCCTCCGCCGCAGGCGGCAGTGCCGTCACACCGCCGGAGGACATCGGCCCCTATCGCTTCGTCCGCAAGCTCGGAGAAGGGGGCATGGGGCAGGTCTGGCTGGCGGAGCAGACCGCCCCGGTCCGCCGGCAGGTCGCGCTGAAGCTCATCCGGCCCGGCCTGTTCGATCCCGAGATCCAGAGACGCTTCGAAGCGGAGCGTCAGTCGCTGGCCATCATGGACCATCCGGCCATTGCCAAGGTGCTCGACGCCGGTTCGACGCCGCGGAACCAGCCGTACTTCGTGATGGAGTACGTCCAGGGGATCCCGATCACCGAGTACTGCGATCGGAACCGGCTGAAGCTGCGGCAGCGGCTGGCGCTGTTCCGACAGGCCTGCGACGGCGTGCAGCACGCGCACCTCAAGGCGGTCCTGCACCGCGATCTGAAGCCGGCGAACATCCTGGTCGTGGACGTGGACGGAAAACCGACGCCGCGCATCATCGACTTCGGCCTGGCCAAGGCGGTGACGCCGGATGGTCCGGGCGCTTCGCTGACGCGGGCCGGCGGCTTCGTCGGGACACCGGGGTACATGAGTCCGGAGCAGGCGGATCCCCGCGTGCGCGACGTGGATGCACGCACCGACGTCTACTCGCTCGGCATCATCCTGTACGAGCTGCTGACCGGATTCACCCCTCTCGATCCGTCCGAGTGGAGCAGCCGGCCCCTGGACGAGATGCTGCGGCACCTCAGGGAGGACGACCCGCAGCGACCCAGCGTCGGGGCGGCCCAGCGCCCGACGCTCGAGGACCGGGCCGCGGCACGCGGCGTGGATCCCGTTCAGCTGGTGCGACGGCTGCGCGGCGACCTCGACTGGATCGTCATGAAGGCGATCGAGAAGGACCGCGCCCGCCGCTACCTCTCCCCCGGAGAGCTGGCGGCCGACATCACCCGCTACCTGGAGGACGAGCCGGTGTCGGCCGGTCCGCCGACGGGGGCGTACCGCTTCCGCAAGCTGGTGCGGCGGCACCGGCTGGCCGCCGCGGTCTCGGTCGTCGTGGCCGGGGCGCTCGTGGCCGGACTGGCCCTGGCGCTGTGGGGCTTCGTGCGCGCCCGGCGCTCCGAGGCGGTGGCTCGAAGCGAGGCGGAGGCGGCCGAGCAGACGACCACGTTCGTGATGGACCTGTTCCGCATATCGCAGGCCAACACGGCGAAGGGACGCACCATCACGGCGCGCGAGATCCTCGACACCGGCGCGGAGCAGATCCGCTCGCGGCTCAAGGACCAGCCCGCCCTGCAGGCCCGCCTGATGAACACGATCGGAGAGGTCTATGACGACCTCGGTCTCTACGACGAAGCCCGGCCGCTGCTCGAGGAGAGCGTCGCCACGCTGAAGCGTCTGCGCGGGGACGATCATCCCGAGACGCTTCAGGCTCTGAGCACGCTCACGCTCCTGAAGACCCATCGCGGAGACTACGAAGGAGTCGAGGAGACCCTGCGATTCATCCTCGCGGCCCGCCGCCGGCGGAACGGCGACGATGCCCCCGAGACCCTGCACGCCCAGAGGCGCCTGGCGGAATTCCTCGCGCGACGGGGGAAGTTGGACGAGGCGGAGCCGCTGGAGAGCACGGCTCTCGAGAGGATGCGCGCGAATCCGAAGATCGAGCCGCGCGAGCTCTACGTCACCATGTCCCAGGTGGCGTCGATGCTCCAGGACCGAGGGCGGTTGGACGAGGCCGAGGCCCTCTACCGGGAGGCGATCGCCGGCTCGAACAGCGCCTTCGCCTCCGACGACACGGTGCTTCTGACCGTTCGGAACGACTTGGCGACGCTGCTCGTGTCCCAGGACAAGCTCACCGAATCGGAGACGATGTTCCGCGACCTGCTGGAAGCTCATCGCCGCATCTACGGCTCCGATCATTTCTCGACCCTGACGATGGAGAACAACCTCGGAGTCGTCCTCTCCATGGAGGGCAAGCTCGCCGACGCCGAGCCGTTCTATCGCGACACGCTGGAGCGCCGGCGGCGGCTCCTGGGGGACGACCACCCCGACACGATGTACTCGATCCACAACATGGGGGGTCTGCTGGCGGACGAGGGGAAGCTGGTCGAGGCGGAGCGCTACCGACGCGAAGCGTGGGAGCGCCGCAGGCGCGTCCTCGGCCCCGACCACCCCGACACGCTGGAGGCGGCGTCCAATCTCGGCGCGGTCCTGTCGTTGCTTGGCCGACTGCCGGAAGCCGAAGCCCGCAAGCGCGAGGCGCTCGAGGGGCGTCGCCGCGTCCTGGGCCCGCAGCATCCCGACACGCTCTGGTCCGAAACCCAGCTCGCCTTGACGTTGAAAAAGGCGGGCAAGGTCGACGAGGCGATCACCGATTACCGGGAGGTGCTCGCCGCGTACGAGAAGAAACGGCCCGAGGCGGAGGTCCAGTTGGGCATCGCCATGAGCGGCCTCGGGGAATGTCTCGGATCGCGCGGAGCGAGCCAGGAGGCGGAGTCGATGCTGCTCGACGGCTTCGGCATCATCGACCAGTCGAAATACACCTCGGCGATGGCGCGGCAGGAGGCGATCGAGCGCATCGTCGGCTACTACGAAGGAAGCGGCCAGCGAGCCAAGGCGGTTCCCTGGCGGGCCAGGCTCGATCCCGCGACCGCAGCGCCGGCCGCGAGCTGAAACGAATCGGCCGCGCCGGTTCCCTTTTTCGAGGCGACCGGCGCGGCCGGAGAAGCGTTGCTTCGGTTTGCGGTCCGGTTACTTCGGCTGCGGCACGATCCGGATGTACGGCTTCGGCGACTTCCAGCCGCCCGGGTAGGCCTTCTTCGCGTCGTCGTCGGAGACCGCGCCCGAGATGATGACGTCCTGTCCGACCTTCCAGTTCACCGGCGTCGCGACCTTGTGCTTGGCGGTGAGCTGGCAGGAATCCAGGATGCGCAGCACCTCGTCGAAGTTGCGGCCCGTGGTCATCGGGTAGGTCAGCATCGCCTTCACCTTCTTGTCGGGCCCGATGACGAAGACCGAGCGCACGGTGGCGTTGTCGGCGGCGGTGCGGCCCTCCGACGTCGTGCCGGCGTTGTCCGGCAGCATGTCGTAGGCCTTCGCGACCTGGAGCTGCGGGTCGCCGATCATCGGGTAGGTCACCTTGTGACCCTGCGTTTCCTCGATGTCCTTGGCCCAGCGGTTGTGGTTGTCCACCGGGTCGACGGACAGGCCGATGATCTTGCAGCCCCGCTTGTCGAACTCGGGCTTCAGGCCCGCCATGTAGCCCAGCTCGGTCGTGCAGATCGGCGTGAAGTCCTTCGGGTGCGAGAAGAGAATCGCCCAGCCTGAGCCAATCCAGTCGTGGAAGGTGATCGGCCCCTGGGTCGTCTCGGCGGTGAAATTGGGTGCTTCGCTGTTGATGCGCAGTGCCATGGTTTTCCTCCGTTCCGGATGCGGAAGGGTACCACCGGACCCGCGTTTGGCGAAGCGGATCAGTCCGGAACGGCGTAGTCGTCGCCGTAGAACTTGCTGGTCGTGCGCGTGTGGAACTGGATGGCCTTGATGGGCGGGTAACGCGGCTGGCCGAGGCCGGGAAGGACCTCAAGGATCTCGTCCTCCCAGACGTACACCGCCATCGGGAACGAGACACGCGGGCGGCGCCGCAGCGCCGGGTCGCGCGGCTTCACCACGCGGTGCGTCGTGGACGGCAGGATGTCGTTGCTGATCCGCTGCATGTAGTCGCCGGTGTTCAGGACGATCGTCCCGCGCGGGGCGTTCAGCCGGACCCATTTCATGCTGGCGCGATTGAGCACCTGCAACCCCTCGATGGCGGGGGCCGGCAGGAAGGTGAACAGGTCCACGTCCTCGTGACCGAGGATGCGGGCGGCCCCCGAGGCTTCGTCCGCCTCGGACAGCGGCGGGTAGTAGTTGAGCCGCAGCCCGAAGTTCGTGCCGGTGAGGCGGCGATCGTACAGGTGCGGATCGCACCCCAGATCAATAAGGATGCTCTGCATCACGGGGAAGATCAGCGCCTCGTGCTCGCGACACAGCCGGCGGAAGAATGGCTCCATCTCCGGACGGGGCCAGTAGTCCTCCAGCCGCACGCGGGTTCCTTCGCCGAGATCGAAGGCGCGGCGACAGAACACCCAGCCCTCCACGAGATCGGGATGGATGTCGCTCGTCTCCCGGATCGGGAAGTAGCCCTGGTTCACCGAGCCGTGCCGCGCGGCCTTGAAGCGCCGCTTTTCCTCGAGCGGAACCGAGGCGTAGAACTCCTCGACGCGCTGCGCCGCCTCGTCGTATAGGCGCGGGTCGATCGGGTGCCCCTCGAGGATGGCGAAGCCGATGCCGCGCAGCGCCTCGCCCAGCTCGCGCGCGAACGTCTTGCGGTCGGCCGACGAACCCTTCAGGAAGCGGCCGATGTCGACGGTGCGGACGCGGTACAGCTCGTCGTACGCGTCGGGTGAATCTCCCGCGTCGGAGAGGCGGTACTGCTGCTCCTTGCGCACCTGGTCGTAGCGCGTGTACTCCTGGTTGGTAGCGTCCACGCCGTGCGTTTTCTTGTCGTCCACGACCGTTCCTCGTGCCTGTAGGATAATCCACTCCGAAGGGGGACGCGCCTTGGACGTGACACTGGACGCGGGATGCCGCGTGGCCGGCCTGCGGCAGGGCGAGCCCGAAAGCCACGGCCCCCTGCGCATCTGGAACCGGTTCGGCCATCGGACCGGCGCCCGCGCCCTGTCGCTGCGCATCCTCGAGGTCGCCCCCGGCCTGTCCCCCGGGCTGCGCAACGCCGGCTGCGACGAGGTTCTCTACGTCCTGGAGGGGACCGGAACGGTCTATCTCGACGGGCATGCCCTCGGCATCGAGCCGGACTGCGGGATCCATCTTCAACCCGGGGTCTCGCTGGCGCTCGAAAACCCGGGGCCGCAGCCGCTCGTCCTCGCAAGCGCGCGCTGCCCCGACCAGGGCGCGACGGCCCGCTTCGAAGCGGCGCAGACCCGGCCGGCCGGCGGCTCGCCGACCCCGCCTCGCGACGCCGTCGCACGGCTCGTCGATCGTCCGGCGGAGCAAGCCTCGGACGGACGCTCGTACCAGGTCCTCATCGACGCGAGCGGCACCGGCGCCCCGGTGACCCAGTTCGTCGGCGTGATCCCGCCGGGCCGCGCCCCGGATCATTTCCACGAGTACGAGGAGGTGCTGATCGTCCTGACGGGACACGGACGGATGTGGGCCGACCGGGACAGCGCCCCGATCGAAGCCGGCTCGTGCGTCTTCCTCCCCCGGAAGCAGCTCCACTGCGTCGAGAACCTCGGGCAGGACCGTCTGCGCCTGATGGGGATCTTCTATCCTTCGGGCAGCCCCGCCGCCGCGCGCCGTCTTCCCACGACGTAGAGAAGCGCCCCCACCGCACCCCAGACCGCCGACAGCTCCACGGCGGTGAGCGAGCCGGATGCGAATCTCTCGCCGATGCTCCGGGTGGCGAGCGTCCCGAGATCCGCCTTCACCTGCAAGAGGAAGATGGCGGCCATCGCGACGATCGAGATCGCGGCGGCGGCCGCCTGCACGCGCCGCGGGATCGCCACGGTGACGCTCCGGAAGAGCGCCGGGTTCATGGACGGCAGGAGCAGCAGCGCGACACTGTGAATGAGGTACAGCCCCACGAGCGCGAACACGGCGATGTTCAACCCGAGGGCGATCTGCCCGCCCGCGAGCAGGAGCGCCGCGGCGGCGAAGGTCAGCGTCAGGGCTGCGATCGGCGTTCCGGTGCGCGGCGACACGGCGCCGAGCCAGCCCGGCACGAGGCCGTCCCCGGCGAGCACCACGGCGAGACGCGAAGGGACGAGCATGGTGGCATTCAGCGAGGTGGTGATCGCCATCAGCGCCCCGAGTGTCACGAAGGCCGCCGCGCCGACCGGGAGATACGCCGACGCCACCTCGGTCATCGGAGCGGCGCTCGCCTGCAGCCGGTCCCCGGAAAGCACCCCGAACGTCACGACCGACATCAGGAGATAGACGATCGTCGTGCCCCCGATCCCGAGGAGGAAGATCCGCGGCAAGCGGCGCGTGCTGTCCCGGACCTCCCCTGCCGTCTGCGCCAGGGACTCGAATCCCGCATAGGCGAAGAACAGCGGCGGGAGCGCCCTGGCGAAGCCCGCAACACCGTGCGTGAAGAACGGGCGGTAGTGGTCCCGGTGCACGGCGAAGAGTCCCGGCACGACGAGGACCACGATCGACAGCCCGAGGAGCGCCAGCATGCCCACTTGAAGCCGCCCGAACCAGCGCACCCCGACGACGTGGATGACGTACACGAAGACCAGGCTGAAAAGCGCGGTCGCGGTGCGGACCTGCGCTCCCGCGAGCGCGCCGGGGGCGAGCGAGGCCAGGTAATCGGCGAACGTGGCGGCGAGAAAAGCCAGCGCGCCGATGTAGGAGATGCACTTGAGCCACGCGCCGACGAAGGCGACGCCGCGGCCGCCGAACGTCCGCGAGATGTGCGCGTACTCACCCCCCGGCTCGAGCCCGAGCGGCGTGGAAAGGAACACGCAGTACGGGACGGAGGTCGCCAGGACGAGCAACGCCAGCACGAGGTGGCCGAGGATGACGCTGGGCCCGGTGAGCGCCCACGACTGGCTCGTCACCTTGAAGATGCCCGCGCCGATGAGAATGCCGATCAGCGCCGCGTAGGCTTCGAGCGTTCCGAGATCGCGGCGAAGACGGGCTCCCGGCGGCACGAGCGGACGCTAGGCGCGCGGCGGGAGCGGCGGCGTCTTCAGATGGAACCCGGTCTTGTCCTGGTAGGCGCGGGCCAGCGCCAGGAGCTTCGCCTCTCCGTAGAGGCGGCCGATGAACGTCAGGCTCGCGGGCGTGCCGGGGCCGCCGACGTTGTCCTGGATGTCGGCGCTCTCGGGCGCCTTCGGCGCGTCGTCCTCCCGGAAACCGTTGGGCAGGATGAGCGCCGGATGGCCGGTGAGGTTGGTGGCGACGAGCTGCGTCGAGAAGCTCGGCGCGACGACGACGTCGACGTTCTCGAACGCCTTCGCGATCTGCTCCTGGGCCAGGCGCCGCGCCCGGCTCGCCTGGATGTACTCCACCGCCGGGATGAAGCGCGCCGAGCGGAAGGCGTTCGGCCAGTCGTGCGGCCCCTGCGCGGTGAGCAGCTTGTCGCGCCCCGAGCGGGTCAGGTCGTCGAACGCCGCCGCCGCTTCCGCGAGCAGCATGCTCACCATCGGCTCGTACGGCAGGTCGGGCAGGGTCACGGGGACGAGGTCGATCCCCATGGTCTTCAGCTTCAGAAGAGCCGCCTGGTCGAAGCGGCGGTCGTACTCGCCGCGCAGGCGCCGCGCCTCGCGCCGGGCCTTGTCGGCCTCGGCCTTCGCCGCCTGCTGCGGCGTCGGCGGAGCCACGGCCACGCCGTCCCCCGGCTTCGGTGCATCGGCGGCATTCTGGGCGGGGGGCTCGGGAGCCGGCTCGAAATCGGCCTTGAGATAGCCGACCCGCAGCTGCCGCCAGTCGAGCTGCGCATCCCAGGTGAAGCCCGTGCCACGCACGGTCCGGTCGTGACCGTCCGGCCCGGCGATGCTCTCGAGCACGAGGGCGCAGTCCTCGACCGCGCGGCAGATCGGTCCGAGCTTGTCCATGCTCCACGAGAGCGCCATCGCGCCGGTGCGCGGCACGCGGCCGAAGGTGGGGCGCAGCCCGGTCGTCCCGCAGCGCGTCGAGGGGGACGCGATCGATCCGAGCGTCTCGGAGCCGATGCTGAAGGCGAGGCAGCCGGCGGCGGTGGCCGAGGAAGGGCCGGCGGAGGATCCGCTCGACCCCTGGGACGGGTTCCACGGGTTGCGTGTCACGCCGCCGTACCAGACGTCGCCCATCGCCAGCGCCCCGAGAGTCAGCTTGGAGACGAGCACGGCCCCCGAGGCATCGAGGCGCTTCACGACCGTCGCGTCCTCGTCGATCGTCTGCTTCTCGAAACCCCCCGCACCCCAGGTCGTCGGGTAACCCTTCACCGCGAGGAGGTCCTTCGCCCCCCAGGGCAGCCCGTGCAGCGGGCCGCGGTAGCGCCCGGCCGCCTGGTCGCGGTCGCACTCCTGCGCCTGCGCGCGGGCCCGGTCCTCGGTCAGGGTGACGTTGAACTTGAGGAGCGGGTCGTAACGTTTCAGGCGCGCCAGGTACATGTCGGTCAGCGCCGTGGCCGAAACCTTCTTCGTGCGCACGAGCTCGGCGAGGGCGCGCACGCTGTAGAAAGCCACCTCCTCCAGATCCTTCGGCACGCCGCGCGCCGCCACCGCCGGGGCCGCCGACATCCGGCTGGTCGCACTCCCTTTGATCGGCGACATGCCCGGCAGGAGGGGATCGAAAAGGAGGCACGGCTCGACCGAGTTCGGCAGGTGCAGGGCGTAGATCGCCTCGTACCCCTTGGCGTTGTCGTTCAGGTTCTCGAGCATCATCGCGCGCGCGTCGTCGGACAGCTCGACCCCGGCGATCGACTCGGCCTGCTCGATCATCGCCTTGGTGATGGCGGGCTTCCCCTGCGCCAGGGCCCACAGGGTCCCCGGCAGGAGCGTCGACCCGAGTCCGATTCCGGAGAAGGCGGCGAGAAAGCGACGGCGGTCGATCATCGGAAGACCCTCCAGCACGCTGCGCCGAAGTATAGATGCCGGGCGTGCTACGATTCGCCCAACATCGCTCGGCCCTGGACGAGTTCGTGCAGGCGAGTTCGAGCGGCAACCGCGGGGGTGCCGCCCCCCCGCCAGGGATCCCATGAACCTCAGGCCCAGGGCGGCTTTTCGTGAAGTTCTGCTTAAGAATCCGGGCCCAAATCGCCTAGAATCCTCATGAACTGGCCTAGGGGCGGCCCGCAAGGCCGCATGTGGGAGCCCGTGTCCTTGCAGACCTTGCTGTCGTCCTCCATCCTCGAGCCCCACAGGTGAGCCTGTCCAGGGCCATCTTCGGGAACTTCGGCGCCACACTCCTCAGCTACGTGCCGACGCTTCTGACGGGGATCCTGACGGCCCGCCTGCTGGGGCCGGAGGGAAAGGGCGTCTACGTCCTCGCCTTCCTGGTCTCGTACCTGGTCGTCAACGTCTTCACGCTCGGGGTCGGAAGCGCCAACATCTATTACATCGCGCGCGGCGAGCGCGACGCGCGCACGGCGCTCGGGACCACGCTGGCCATCGTCCTGCCGCTCGGCGCGCTGGGCGCGCTCACGATCTGGGCGTCTCTGGCCACGGGCCTGTGGGTCACCCCGCACGCGACGTTCATCGCGGTGGCCGCCTGGAGCATCGTCCCCATGATGGGCGAGGCCGTCGTGCGTCACACGCTGCTCGGGATGCAGCGCTACGCGCTGGTCAACTGGCTCATCGTCGCCGACCAGGTGATCCTCCTGGCGTTCCTGGCGCTCGGAAGCCTCCTCTGGGGAGGCGATCTCTTCCGGCTGTGCGTCCTCCAGGTCGCGGCCTGCGTCTCGAGCTTCGCTCTCGCGCTCGGCTTCTTCCTGCGCTCCGCCGGGAATCCCTTCGCCTTCGACCGCGGGTACGCGGGCCAGGCACTCCACTACGGCCTGCGCGGACACGTCGGCTGGCTGGCGCAGATGCTGAACTACCGGCTCGACATGCTGTTCGTCGATCGGCTCGCCGGCGCGCGCGCGCTCGGTTTGTACTCGGCGGCCGTGAGCCTGGCGGAGACGCTGTGGATCCTGCCCTCCTGCGTGTCGCTCGTGGCGACGCCGCGCCTGGCGAGCACCAGGCGAGACGACGCCTCCGAGGTCACCGCGACGCTGTGCCGCCTGCTCGTCCCGCTCGTCGTCCTCGCGACCCTCGCGCTCTCCGTTCTCGGCGGGCCGCTGATCGGCCTGCTGTACGGCAGCGCGTTCCTCCCGTCGTTCCGCCCTCTCCTGCTGCTCCTCCCGGGCGTGGCGCTGCTGTCGATCGTCAAGGTCCTGTCTTCGGACCTGGCGGCGCGGGGACGCCCGGGTCTCGTCAGCGCGGTGTCGTGGATTTCGCTCGGCGTGACGATCGGGCTCGATCTCGCGCTCATCGGGCCGTACGGCGCCTCGGGCGCCGCCGCGGCCAGCAGCGTGGCCTACGCGGCCAGCACCGTGGTGACGCTCTTCTTCTTCTGGCGGCTGACCTCCCTCAAGCCGACGGCCCTCCTGGTGCCGCGGCCGCCGGACATCCGGGTGGCGCGATCCGCCCTCGAGAGACTCCTCCGGCGTCCGGGCGCCGAGGATCCCGTGATGGAGCGATAGCTTGGATTTCGCCACACCGACCGTGAGCGTGGTGATCCCGGCCTACAACGCCGGGCACCTCGTCTCGACCGCGATCCGGAGCGCCCTCGCCCAGACCTTCCGCAACCTCGAGATCGTCGTGGTCGACGACGGATCGACCGACGACACGCTGGCGCGGATCCGCGCCTTCGGCCATCCGGTCCGCGCCGTCAGCGCGCCGCATGGCGGCGTCCCGCGGGCCCGCAATCACGGCATGCGCGCCGCCGCCGGACGGTTCATCGTGTTCCTGGACGCGGACGACGTGCTCGAAGAAACGCTGATCGCCCAGGCGGTCGATCTCCTGGAGCGGCGTCCGGAGCTCGGCTTCGTCTTCTGCAATGCACGCCTGTTCCGCGACGACAGTCCTCCGACCGCGCCGTGCATTCCGTCCGAGTTCTTCAAGGGCGAGGCGTCGGCCATCGTGGAGCACCCGCTCATCCAGATCATCGGCGCCGGGCATTTCATTTCCTCCTCGGGGCTGTGCGCGCGGCGCGACGCGCTCCTCGAGGCGGGAGACTTCGACGAGTCGCTCTGGGGATCGGAGGACTTCGAGTACTGGAGCCGTCTGTATCTCAAGCGGCCCGTGGGACTCCTGGCCGAGCCCCTGGTGCGGATCCGCCACCATGTCTCCAGCATGACGCGCCAGCCGGTGAAGATGACGCCCTGCATGGCCGCGTCGCGTGACAAGGTCATCGAGAATTGCCGGAAGAACGGACGCGACGATCAGATTTCCATCGTCCGGGAATTCGCCCGGAACAGCATGCTGAGCGCCCTGCGTCACGCCATCGGGGACGGAAAATCGGTCGAGGCCCGGCAGCTGCTCCGGCAGTATCGGGGCGAGCTCTACGGAACCGCGTGGCTCGGCCTCATGACCTTGTCCCTCTGCCCGCCCGCGACCCTGCGCTGGGCGGCGCGCCTCTCGCACCGGCTGGCGCGCTTCTAGGACCGGCCGGCGCCCGGGGCGGACGACGACTTCGACGCCGCGCTGCGCGCCTGGGCCAGCGCCAGCTCGCGCGTGAAGGAGGGATTGGCGGGGAACTCGCGCGCCAGCTCGGCGAAGAGCGCCGAGGCTCGGTCGAACCGTCCCTCCCGTTCCAGGGCAAGGGCCAGGAGCGCCTTCGCGTACGCCCGGAGATATCGGCCCTGGTCTGCCGCCATCTGCAGCTGCCGCATGCCGCGCTCGCGATCCCCGCTCACGCCACCGAACCAGAGGAAGAAGCGCTTGTAGCCCGGCAGGCTGCCGATGATGTAGTTCGCGGCGCCGAGCGCAAGCGAGGCGTCCTGGAGATCGGGCCGCACCTCCAAAAGCAGCGTCGCCGTCTTCTCCGCCCGCTTGATCGAGGACAGGGCGGCAAGCTGGCGCTTCTCGATGATCGCCTCGAAATCGCCCTGCATGCCGTTGGCGAGAGTCAGGACGAAGAGTCCGTCGGGGTCCTTCGGGTTCGCCTTGAGAAGGGCGTTGGCCCTCGTGCGGGCCGTGTCGATGGCCGCCAGGAAGCGCGATCGGTGCCCGGGGTCCGGCTTCCCCTGGATGCCGCCCAGGAAGAGGTCGTCGTCGAGGAAGAACGCCGACGTCAGCACGCCCTGCCGATCGAGCTCCTCGAACAGGTGGCTCGCCGCCTCGGCGGCCGGGCCGAGCGGGTCGTCCGGGTGCGCCGTCCGCCAGGCGAGGATCCGCTCGCGCGCCAGGTCGAAGCGCAGCTCGTACATCGCGTGGAAGGCGCCGTCGAGATCCGCCCCCGGCGCGATCGGCTCGCCTGCAATCGCCGGCGTCGCGATCGAGGCAACGCACAGCGTGAGAGCCTGGAAAATCCTGGTGAGCGCTCTCACTCGCGGAACCGCGCGATGCCTAATCCTCGTCCAGGTACTCCTGGGGAACATCGTCCTCCGGCACCTGGCGGGTTCGGACCCGGCCCTTGTCGGCGTCGGGAGCGTTCTCGACACCGCTGATGATGCCCGCCTCAAAGGGCTGGCCCTCCTCGACGAGCTGCTTCACGCTCTCCGAGTCGGCGATCGCGACACCGGACAAGCCCTCCGTATCGCCGGACTGTCCCGCGGCACCCGGTCCCGGGCCTCGCTCCCGCAACGCCTGGTTCGTAACGCTGCGGGCCGGCCTCGTGGCTTTGCGGGAGGACCGGGCGGGCTTCGTCCGTGTCCGGCCACTGACCTTCCTGCGTGCGCGGGCCTTCACGCGGAGCCTGGGCGCGGCTTTCCGGGAACGCCGACGCGCGCTGCTCTTCTTTTTGGCCGTCTTCTTCTTGGTGGTCGTCTTCTTCTTTTTCATAAAAACCTCCGAGTCATCAGCATACCCCCGCACGCTTCGAGCCGCCCGCGGATCAGGCCGTGAGCGCTTCGACCGGGTCCGGCTGCGCCGCGGCGCCACCCTCCTCGTCGCCGAGGTAGTTCCGCTCGGCACGGCGGATCGCCCGGTACCGATCGAAGGCGGCGCGCTCGTTTCCGAGACCGAGCAGCGCCCCGAGGCCGCTGCCACGGTACGTGTGGCGCAGCATCTCCATTCCGTGGCGCAGGACGAACAGCGGGCTGTGGCGGATCACCGTCGGCAGGTGGCGCACCTTCATCCAGCGCTCGGCGCGCCAGCGCCGGAACTCGATTTCCCCGGCCTCCAGGTGCTCGCTGCGCACCACCGCCGTCGTTCCGTCGTACTCCTCGAGACTCTCGCTCGTGATCAGGCCGCGATCCCGGAACTCCGACGTCATGGGGGTGCCGGGGTACGGCGTCGGGTGCTGGATGTAGGGCCAGTCGACGTGGCGGCGGGCGAACTCCAGGTTGGCCTCGATGGACGCGGGCGTATCGGTCGGATTGCCGACGATCAGGCCGCCGACGACGCTCATGCCGTTGCGGCGCAGCGCCTCGATCGCGGCAAGCGTCGCGTTCCCGACGACCTTCCCGTCCCGGCGCTCCCGGTTCTTCGACGCGGCGCGCAGGAAGGCCAGGTCGTCCTCGAGGATGTTCTCGATGCCGAGGAAGACATAACGGAAGCCGGCGCGGCGCATCAGCGGCGCGAGGGTGGCCGCGTGGTTGGCGATCGAGGAGGTCATCGCCTGCACGATGTAGTGCGTCGTGTTCAGCCCGGCCTCGATGAGGGCGCGGCACAGGCTCTCGAAGCGCCGGACGTCGAGGGTGATGTTGTCGTCGACGAGAAAGAGCGCGCGCGCCCCGTGGGCGCGCGCGTCGCGGATGTCGTCGAGGACCCGATCCAGCTCGAAGGTGTGGAAGTTGCGGCCGCGCATGGCGATGATCGAGCAGAAGCTGCAGTCGAAGGTGCAGCCGCGTGAGGTCTCGATCACGTCCACCGGCCGCCCGAGGAGCGTGTAGCCGCCCAGGACCCGGGCGCCGCGCTTCGGCAGGCGCAGGTCGCCACGCTCGAGAAGGTGCACGGGTCGATCGGGGTTGCGGCGGACCACGTCGCCGTCGCGCCATGTCAGCCCTTCGATGCGCTCGTATCCCCTCCCCGCCTCGAGGGCGCGCACCAGCTCCCGGAAGGTGACTTCCCCCTCGCCGCGCACGATGAATTCGGCGCCACCCGGACCCGCGTACGCCTCCGGAGCCAGGCTCGGGTCGTAGCCGCCGACGACGATGCGCGCCCCGGGGCGAAGCGACCGGACGAGCGCGATCACCTTGAGCGCTGTCCGGCGCTGGAAGGTCATCACCGAGAGTCCGACGACATCCGGCCGCCGTTCGGCGATGAGGCGGCGCAGGGCCGGCCCGACGCGATCCTGGACCAGGACCAGGTCCGCGACCGCGACATCGTGGTGCGCATCGATGTTCCCGGCGAGAGACGTGAGCGCGCCGTTCGGCATGCGGATCCCGACGGTCGGCATGTGCTCGAACGAATCGGGCATGGAGAGAAGAAGGATGTTCACCGTGGCGCCTCCCACCCGGTCCGTCCGGAGAAGGTCCGCAGGCTATCACCTGGGAGGAGCGGGAACCATGCGATGCCGGGACGGTGCGGCCAGGGTGCCGCAAGACCGGGCCCCGGGTCGGTGCCTCACGTCACGTTCCTTGCTGCTTCGCCTCGAGCTCGGCCCAGCGGGCGTAGAGGCTTTCGACCTCGCTCGCGACCTCGGCGAGGGCCACGTGACGCCGCTGCAGCTCCCCGGCGTCGGCGACGATCGCCGGGTCCTCGGCCTGGCGCCGCGCCTCCGCGAGCCGCTCCTCGGCGTCCAGCACCTTCGCCTCGAGGCCGTCCCATTCCCGCTGCTCGAGATAGTTGAGCCGGCGGGCGGGCCGTCGCGGCTCGCGGGTCGTCAGCGCGGGCGCCTCGTCCTTCCGCGACGTCGGCCGCGCCGCCTGCACCTGCGCCTGCCACTGATCGAAATCGGCGAAGTGCGTCGCGCCGCCGCGGCCGTCGAGGACGAGGATCTGGGTCGCGACCCGGTCGAGCAGGTGCCGATCGTGGGTCACGAGGACGATCGCTCCGGGGAACTCGAGGAGCGCCTCCTCCAGCACCTCGAGCGCCGGGATGTCCAGGTCGTTGGTCGGCTCGTCGAGGACGAGCAGGTCCGCGGGCTGGAGCATCATCCGCGCCAGGACGATGCGGGCCCGCTCGCCGCCGGAAAGGCGCGACACGGGGGTCTCGAGCTGTTCGGGGCGGAAGAGAAAGCGCTTCGCCCAGGCGGCGACGTGCAGCGGCGCGTCGCGGAAGATGACCTGGTCCCCCGCCGGCGCCAGCGCCCGCTTCAGGGAGAGGCCCGGGTCGAGCGACTCGCGACTCTGCTCGAAATAGACGACGCGCAGCTTGTCGGCGCGCTCGATGGCGCCGGCGGTCGGGGCGATCTCGCCGACGATCAGCCGCAGCACCGTGGTCTTGCCGGACCCGTTCGGGCCGATGACGCCGAGGCGCATGCCCGGCGCCAGCACCAGGTCGAGCCCTGCGACGATCGTCCGGTCACCGTACGCGGCTTTGAGGCCCGCTCCGACCCACAGCCGCCGGGTCCGCCGCCCGGAGGCGGTGAAGTCGATGTCGGTCGTCCTGACCTCGGCGCGCGCCCGGCTCTCGGCGAGCCGCTCGATGCTCTCCTCCGCCGAGCGGATGCGCGCCTTCGATTTCCGGGTGCGCGCCTTCGCGCCGCGCCGCAGCCAGGCGACTTCGCGCCGGACGAGCCCCGCCAGCGTCTCCTCGTACGCCGCCTGGTGCCGGAGCGCCGTGTCGCGGGCCTCGAGGAAGTCGGAGTACGAGCCATCCGCCTCGAACAGCCCCGAGGGGTACATCCTGTTGATCTCGAGGACGCGCCCGGCGACGTTCTCGAGCAGGTAGCGGTCGTGGCTGACGACGACGAACGCCCGGGAGTCGTCGAGCAGGAGTGTCTCCAGCCACTCGATCGACGCGATGTCCAGGTGGTTCGTCGGCTCGTCCAGGAGGAGCAGGTCGGGCTGCTGCGCCAGCTCGCGCACGATGGCGAGGCGCGCGCGCCAGCCGCCCGAGAGCACGTCGGTCTCGAGCGCGGGGTCCGTGAAGCCGGCCTGGCCGAGGGCGCGTTCGACGATGCGATGCCGCTCGCGCTCGTCGAACCTCCCGTTCGAGGCGACCGCCGCCGTCACGACGGCCTCCACCGTCGTCCCCGCGGCGAACGACGGGACCTGGGGGACGTAGCCGACCCGCAGCCCCTTGCGGCGTGTGCAGATCCCGGCGTCGGGGGTCTCGACGCCCGCGAGAATCTTCAGGAGAGTCGACTTCCCGGCGCCGTTGGGACCCACGAGCCCGAGGTGATCCCCCTCGTGCAGGACGAAGCGGAGCCCCTCGAACAGCGGCGCCGCGCCGTACGCCTTGGTCAGATCGTCACAACCGAGAAGGGACCGGGGTGGCATGGAGAGCGGGAGTGTATCGTCCCGGTCCGTCGTTGGGAAAGGTGAACGCGCAACCACCGGCCGGTTCGCTGCGTTACGATGGTGTCAGGGACGGACGGGAAATGCTCAACGACCTTCGTTTCGCCTTCCGCGTGATGGGGCGCAGTCCGCTCTTCAGCGTGACGGTCGTCTTGACCGTCGCGCTGGCGATCGCCGCCAACACCGCGATCTTCAGCGTGGTGAACGCCGTGATGCTGCGGCCGCTCCCCTTCCGCGAGCCGGGCCGGCTGGTGCAGATCGCGGAGAGAAACGACAAGCTGAACCTCCCCACGTTCAGTGTGTCGGTGCTGAACTTCCTGTCGTGGCGAGAAGCAGCGCCGAAGAGCTTCGAGCAGACCGCCTCCATCGGTTTCATCAGCTTCACGCTCACCGGCTCGGGAGAGCCCGAGCAGCTCACCGGCAACCGCATCAGTCCGTCGCTCCTGCCCATGCTCGGCCTGAAGCCGATCGCGGGGCGCGCCTTCACCATGGACGAGGAGAAGCCGAACGCGGCCCCGGTGGCGATGATCGGCGAAGGCCTGTGGCGGCGCCGCTTCGGCGGCGATCCGGGTCTCGTGGGCCGCACGCTGGTCTTGAACGACCTCCCGACCACCGTCGTCGGCATCGCGCCCGCGGCGTTGAACCTGATCTCCGGCGGCGACCTCTGCACTCCGCTGACCATCGATCCGGCCAACGAGAACCGGCTGAACCACGTGCTGCTGGCGTTCGGGCGGCTGCGGCCGGGCGCCACGCTGCAGCAGGCGCAGGCCGAGATGGACGGCATCGCCGCCGGCATCGGACAGCAGTTCCCCGATGTGAAGGACTGGGGCATCCGCCTCATCACGCTCTTCGACACGTTCGTGAGCGCGCAGCTCAAGACCGGCCTGCTGATGCTCCTGGCCGCGGTGGTGTTCGTGTTGCTGATCGCGTGCGCCAACATCGCCAACCTGCTGCTGGCGCGCGCCGCGACGCGGCAGGCCGAGCTGGCGACGCGCGCGGCGCTCGGCGCCGGACGAAGCCACCTCCTGAGACAGCTGCTGGTGGAGAGCGTCGTGTTGTCCTGCGCCGGGGGCGTCGCGGGCGTGCTGGGAGCGTTCTGGGCCGTCAACGCCATCAACGTCGCGCTGCCGCCCAACACGCTGCCGGTCCCCACGATCGGCGTGGACTCGAGCGTGCTCCTGTTCGCCGCCGGCCTCACGGTGTTGACCGGTCTGCTCTTCGGCATCGTGCCCGCCTGGCGGATGGCGAAGACCGATCTGAACGACGTGCTGAAGCAGGCGGGCCGCGGCGAGGCGGGCCGCATGCGCGCCGGGATGCGCAACGGCCTCGCCGCCGCGGAGATCGCGCTGGCGACCATCCTTCTGATCGGGGCCGGCCTGCTCATTCGCAGCCTCGGTCAGCTCCAGAGCGCCCGGCTGGGATTCGAAGCTTCGGGCCTGATCACCTTCCAGCTCGCCCCCCCGGGGACGAAATACCCGACCGGCAACGGCCGGGCCTCTCAGCTCTATCGCGAGCTGCGCGCATCCCTCGAGACGCTCCCGGGGGTGAGCGGTGTCACGGTCTCGAGCGGGCTGCCGTTCGGCGCGGGCAACTACACGCAGTCGCCGTTCATGACCAACGATTCGCAGATCCTCTCGCCCGAGCAATCGACCCAGATCGACTGGCGGCTGGTCAGCCCCGGCTACTTCAAGGCGATGGGCATTCCCCTGATGCGCGGCCGCGAGTTCACCGACGCCGACGGCCCCGACGCTCCGCTCGTGGTGATCCCCAGCCAGGAGGCGGCCCGCAGGCTCTGGGGCGACGCCGACCCGCTCGGACGGACGGTGCACCGGCCGACCGGCACCCAGCAGTTCGCCGTCGTCGGCATCGCCGGCGACGTGCGCAGCGCCGCGCTCAACCAGGAAGCGCCGGCGCTCTACTTCCCGCTGCCCTGGCGCGCCTTCCCGCTCGCCGACGTCGCGGTGCGGACGACCGGCGATCCCGAGGCGCTCCTGCCGGGGATCCGCGGCAAGGTGCACGACCTCGACGCCGAGCTGGCCCTCGCCAACGTCCGCAGCATGGATCAATGGATCGCCAACAGCGCCGCGCAGCCCCGCCTGAACGCGGTGCTGCTGGCGATCTTCGCCGCCGCGGCGCTGCTCATCGCCGCCATCGGCATCTACGGCGTGCTGGCGTACTCGGTCACGCAGCGGACCCGGGAGATCGGGGTACGCATGGCGCTCGGCGCCACCCCCCGCGAAGTGATGCGCCTCGTCGTCGGCCAGGGACTCGCCGTCGTGTCGATCGGTCTCTGCCTCGGCCTGCTCGGCGGTCTCGCCCTCGGGCAGGCCGTGTCGAGCCTCGTCTACGGTGTCACCGTGCGGGACCCGATCACATACGCGAGCGTGTCCGCCGTCCTCGGCGCCGTGGCGCTCGCCGCCTGCGCTTTGCCCGCCCGTCGCGCCGCCCTGGTGGATCCCATCGTCGCGCTACGCTGCGAGTAAGGCCTGTCGCCCCGGTCAGGCGCCGACGCCAGGCGGCGGGGCGGGCCGCACTCGCCGTTCACGGCACGCCACATTCCGCCTGGCGCCGACACAGGTTGATTCAGGATCGAGCGGGGCAGGAGCGAGCTCACTCGCTCCTGCCCCGTTACGCCGACTTATGGAACCGGATGCACCGCGATCGTGAATGCCGTCCAGTCGTCGGAAGCGGAGATGGTCCACGCTCCGGGATCTTCTGAGCTGGCATTGAGACTCCGCGATGCCGACGCGAGACGGCAATTAATGGTTGCGGTGCCTGGACCCGTGCTTGCAGCAATCTTGTTGTCCACGTAGTTCGTGGGGTTGCCCGCGGGGGGCGAGGTCTGGGTGCCTTCCCACCCGCCGAGCCAGATCCACAGGTAGTACTTCGCCCCTCCCGTCGGACTGAGGGAGGCCGGATTCGGGCTCGTGCTGGTTCCTGTCGCCGCCGTCGAAACCTGCGGGGGCTGGATCGCCGGATCTGCGGCGCCGGCGATTCTCCACGAGAGGCACCCGAACTTCAGGCTCGCGCTGCCGTTCACGGTGACCGACGAGCCCTAAGACCCGGTCGCTTTCTTGTACCAGAGGGACGTCCGGTCGTCGGAAGCGTCGGCCGTGTTGTTCAGGACCAGTTGCGTCCATCCCGAAGGCGTGACGTGGGTGTCGTTGCCGGTGCTCCTCAGAGTGAGCAGGAGGAGGTCGCCCGAGACAATCCCGCTGGGCAGAAGACAGACCTTGTTCGTGGCCGCGGTGAATCCATCGGTTTGCTGGGTTGCCGCCACGTTGGCCGTATCGCACGCGTTCCCCACGCCATCGTGGTCGGTGTCTTCCTGCCCGGAGTTCGAGACCGTCGGGCAGTTGTCGTTCACAGAGTTGTAGCCGTCGAGGTCGGGGTCGAGGTCGGTGCAGTCACTTGTCTTCGACCCGAACGAGGCGCATTCCACCCGCCTCGGCCTGACCTTCAGCACGTCGTCGAGGTAGGCCGGGTCGTAATTCGGCCAGGTCTTGTAGATGCCGAGCTCCTCCTTGACCCCCGGTACCTGGTGGCGCTGGAAGGTCTCGAGATCGATCGTGGGCGAGAACGGAACCGGTTCGCGGAACAGGTTGCGTCGATCGCCGATCTTGAGACAGCTCCAGTTCAGAGGGGGAGTCTGAGACGCACTGTGGTAGAGCCAGGCGTTCGCGCCGATCCCGATCGTCGCCGGCGGGATGGGGAAGTTGATGTCGTTCTCGCGTCCGACCTGGCAGGTGTTCTTCGAGAAGTCTCCCCGGGTCGCCGACAGCAGGAGGTTGCTCTGGATCCCCTGCGTCGGAAGGTCGCCGCTCGCGTGGAAGCCGAGCGGGTTGGTCTCGTCTTCATCCGATATGGACGAGATGGTGTCCCCGATGAAGGTGTTCTTCGACCAGAGTTGATTGCGCCAGTTCCGGTCGGTGCCGATGAACAGGACCCCGTACTCGCGGGCGCCGGGCACCTCGAGGAAGGTGTTCCCCGAGACACGCAGCCCCTTGGAGTCGTGCAGGGCGAAGAACAGCCGCGTTGAGAAGTCGCTGCCCGGCCAGTGCTTGACCCGGTCGATCACGTGGGCCGCGTAGGGACTCATGACGAAGGTGTTGCCGTCGACCGCGACGCTGCGGTTGGGGGAGTCGCCGGCATGGTAGATGAGCGGAATTCCCGGTTCGGAGTTGAAGTTGACGTTGTCGATGAAGCTGTAGAAGCCGTACGCCGCCTCGGCGTCCACCTCCTCCTGCCCGGTGAGATTCTCGAAGTGGTTGCGCTGGATGCGGTCGTTGTAGAAGCGGCTCTGCAGCCCGGTCGAATTCATGACGATGTTGTCCGTGAACAGTCCCTGGCGCACCGTGCCGTGGCTGCAGACCCCGATGCCGTCCGAGCCGGGTGAGCACGTCGGGCTGACGCCGATCTTGGACGGATCGTTCGTCAGGGGGCCGAGGCCCCCGCCTTCGTCCCAGAACGGGATGCGACAGTCGGCGTTGACGCGGCAGGTCGGCTTGTTGCAGAGAGCGCCTCCCGTGCAGACGGTCGGAGCGGGCGCTTCGGTGAGGCTCCCGTTGGGCAGATCGGGGTTGAAGTTGAGCGCCAGGGTCCAGGCCTTGCTCCACACATCCGAAAGCGTGTTGTTGGTCAGGACGAAATCAGGCTTGTCGCCGTCGTCCGTCTGGAATCCCCCGGCGACCGTGGATGGGCCATAGAGGTAATTGTCGGAGAAGACGACCTTCTTGGTCCCGAGGGCGGCCGGCGTCTTGTACTGGTAGACGAACAGGATGCTCGGCGAGACGTGGCGCGGCGAGAAGCCCTGGTTCCCCGTGACCGAGATGGCCCCTGGATCCGCCGACCAGATCGAGCTGGGGAATCCGCTGAACCTCAGGCCCCGGAACGTGAGGTCGGAGGGACCGTCGTAGAAGTTCGCGTAGGTCTCCTTCGAGCCCTCGATCCGGTAATTGGGCGTGGCGCCGGTCGGACTGGTGCCCGGAGGCAGCTTGACGAACAGTCCCTCGGGTCCGTCGACGTCGAGCTCGCTGACCGATGAGATGCCTCCGAGATCGATATTGCAGGAGCCCTCCGGAGAATTCACCCAGCCGCGCAAGGTCTGATAGCCATGCGCCCAGAACCCGTACGGCGCCGGGTACTGGTCGTCCTTGAGCCGGGTGAGCAGCTTGTCCAGCTGCGACCCGGTTCCCCGGTAAGGCGAGTCATTCCACTGATCGCACGCCGTGTTGCGACACGTGTTCGGATTCTGGGCGAAGTTGCACTGGCTGGTCTCCGGACCCTCCAGCAGGTCGAGAGGCGTCATGGGGCCCGAGGGATACGGACCGATGCGGGCGGCGAACAGGAACTGGCGGCCGCCCGCCCCCTTTCCGTGATCCGGCCACCACATCCTCCAGATGTTCTTCACGGCGTCGACCTGCACCCATTGGCTGGTGCACGCCCCGCCGGTGCAGTCGAACGCCGCGCTGGCGTTGGTGCCGAGGCACACCTTGCTGTTGTTGTAGAGACCCGAGGGATCGACGATGCAGGAGTAGCCGTCGCAGTCGGCGTCCGTCGAGCATGGCGTCGGGCGGGAACAGATTCCGTTGTCGGGATCGCACGTGTACCCCGTGGCACAGTCATCCTTGCTGGTGCAGGACTTCTTGCACTGCGGGACGACCACCCCGCCACTTTCTCCGTAGTTGCAGACCCAGCCCGGATCGCAGGCGGTTCCTCCGATCGCGCATGTATGGTTGGGATCGGTCTGCGCCTGGCGCCCCTGAGCGATCGGCAGGCAGGAATTCGTCGCGGACTGCGGCCCTGTCCTCTTGTCGCAGATCCCGTGGCTCAACGGACAGACATAGTCCTCGAAGATCGGGGCGCACGTGTTCGCGTCCTTGCAATGATGCGGGTAGGTGCAATTGCTGGCATTGCAGCCCGCGACCGTGAAGGTGCCGAGTCCCTGCGTCTTGCAGGTCTCGACGGTCATCGGCAGTCCGGTCGGCGGAAGTGGCATGGTGCCGACGTAATCGGCGGTCCCCGTCCCGCCGTCCGTCGCCAGCGAAGCAGGTTGGATGACGATCGGCTTGGCCGGAAGCGGGTCGGGACCCGATGGATCGTCGGGGCCCCGGTAGTTGACCGCTCCGGCCGCAGCATGCACCCCCGCCGCGAGGTTGATGGCGACCTTTCCGGAAGGGATACAGATCAGCTGACCGGAATCCACGGTCGTCACATAGGTCGCCGGACACTGGGCGGCGGACGTCACGACCATCCGCGTCTTTTCCTCCGGTGCGCATCCGTCGCTGCCGGCGGCCGCGCAGCGGTAGGCGTCCTCGACGACGCAGGCCGATCGGGTCGGACTGCTGCCGACCGGTGTGACGACCTCCTGGCAGAAACTCAGGAGCTCCTGCGACCAGAGGCTCTGGTCGTGCCGGCAGCGGTATTGGCCGTTCGGGCACGCCGCGCTTCCCTCGTTGGGACAGAGAGCGCAGGAATAGCCGGCCGGGCAGGTGATGTCGGGCAGGTTGCAGGCTTCGGTGTCCTTGGCCGCCAGGAACTTGTCCGGACAGTGATCCTCGGGCGGGAAAGCGAGCTTTCTGCAGAAAGGGGTAGGGGCCGCTGGGTCGACGCTGATCTTGGCGACGACGTCCGTCGGGGCCTTCGGCACGAGCATCACGTGACCGAGGAAGTGGTACGGCCCGTTCGCGTCTTTCGCGTATCGCTCCTTGAATCCGTACGGCTGGTTGATCACCGTGGGGCGCACCGGCAGCCAGAGCTCTCCGGCAGGCTGGAGATCGGTGCGGGCGCCGGAGCGAACGTCGCTCGTTCCGGCGGGAGGCACCGGCACCTGGACCGTGAACCGTCCGAGCGGCGTTCCGGAATCGCAGGTCGAGCCGATCGCCTGGGCGAAAGGCGTGCTGCAGAAGACGTCGTAGCGATCGCCGGCGACCAGCTGGTCGTAGACCATGACGTGGATGCGGTTCGTGTCCTGGTCGATCCACGAGACGACGCCGTCCACGTTCGCGCCGCTGTTGGGCGGCGACGGCTTGACGACGATCGGGGCGGCGTTCGGGTCGGCGATCCCGCACGTAACCGGGCCGTTGTAGACGAGCCGGAGATGCGGACGGTCGGGCAGCTGCGTCGGGTAGCCGGCGACCCCATCGGTGCGCGGCGAAGGCAGGAAGGAGGCGAGGCTTCCGGCCGGTCCGGTCCAGGTATTGAAGGTCCATTCGAATCGGTGCGGCTGCGTGGAGAGCAGCCGGATCGCCGGCGGAATGGGCACCGACGTGCCGTTCACGGTCAGCGCGACCTTGTAACGCTTGGCGGTGGCAGTCGGCGGGCTCGTCCAGGTGAAGGTGCGCGCGGCCGCGTTCCAGGTCGGCGTGACCGTCACCGCGGTTCCCGGCTCCAGGTCACCGCGGGTGATGTCCTGCAGGACCATGCGGTAGTTGCTGCTGCTGGCGCCGAGGTCGCGGTCGAGCGTGAGGGTGATGTTCGAGCCGGCCCCCGAGTTTCCGCCCGGAGCCGGCGAGACCTGTTTCGGCACGGCGTAGGCCGTGAAGGTGGAAGCCAGGAAGTTGTCTTCCATCACACAGTGGCAGACGCCCGGGACCTGCGCCGCATTGCAGTTGCAGGCGGAGTCCGGATCGGCGGGAGGAGCGGACACGGAGGTGCAAAACCCGAAGCCCACGCCCACCGGTGGAGCGTTCGTGATGCCGGGGTCATCGGTGCCCGACTTGAGGTAGTAGTTCTCGTCGCAGGAGTTCTGCCAGGATCCAGACGGTTCGAGCAGGAAATCCGATCGGTGGCTGGTACACCAGTCGGAGGACCAGTTGTCGGTCTGCTGCGAGACGCAGAACACCGACTTTGTCCCGCCGGTCATGAAATGAATGCGCCGCATCTGCGTCGGGTCTGAAATCCCGAGCGAAATCCTGAGGAAGTAGTCCGCGGCGGGATCGAGCCGGTTCGCGGCGGTCGCGGGGGAGGCCAGGACCACGAGCGAATCGTTCGGTGAGCAGAAGACCTTCAACGGCACCTGATGGCCGACCCGGTCGTACAGACGCACGCCGTCCTGCAGAGTGACCGGATTGCACGACGGGGCCGACGCGAATGTGATGGACATCACAGGGAAGCGCGAGACATCCATGGATCCGTTCGCCGGGCTGATGAAGGTTACGGGTCCGCTGGACGGTGCGCTGCACGCCGCCCAAACGGCGCTCCGAGTTGAGGCCACTCCCAGAAGGAGCCAGATGAGGGCGAGCCGGATCCATGTCGACAGAGGACGACTTGTCGTGCGACACGTGACGCCATTCGACATGACAGGTTGCATGAATGGGCCTCCTCTCGTGCGTGAGCTGATCGGACGACGCGCTTTCCTGGTCTCTGGAGTTCATTAGGATTTCGCTCACTTCCGGTTCCACGCTTTTTTTGTCGATCGATTGTCGAAGAAGGTTCCGCGCTCCCCGCTCTCGCGGTATCTTTTCGAAGCAGCGGTGTCGTCCGGGGGGGATCAATGTCGGACATATCGCAAAGACAGATGTGCGCCGCTTCGCGGCTGATTCGGCGCGCGGCACTGGCTCGCTTCGCAATCCTGGTGGCGTTGTCCTTCGCGCTCTCATGGCGGGGGGCATTCGCGAGTCCGTCACCGGCCGGGAAGACCGGTCCGGCTCCCGCTCCGGCATCCACATCGCTCGCGGCGGTTCACAAGACATTCGACGACGGCCTCTATGCGAAGGCCGAAGCCGCGGCGCGCGCGTTCATCGCCACAGAGCTGCAAGGCGGCCGGCAGGGGCCCGCGGCCGAGGCGATGGTCGTTCTCGTCGAAGCCCTGTGGCGGGGAGGTAAGACCCAAGACCCGGAAACCCATCGCCTTGCCGAGCAATCGGTCGAATTGTCCCGCGACGCCTTCGGGGAGCGCTCGGCGCAATACGCCGACAGCCTGGCGGGGCTGGGCAATTTCCTGTCGCACGTCGATGAGTTCGCGGCCTCGAGGGATGTCCTTCAGAAGGCCCTGTCCCTGCGGGAGACGCTCTTCGGGCCCGACTCCGAAGAGGTCGCAGTGACCTTGAATGGTCTCGCCGCGGCCGAAGGACAGATGGGCCATTTTCCGGTGACGAAGGACCTCATGGCGCGCGCCTATGCCATCTGCGAGAAGCAGCAACTGTGGAATGCCCGGACCGCGGTCATCCTGAACGACCTCGGTGTCATGAACGATCATCTGGGCGATTTCGAGGCCTCTCGTCGGTTCTACAGGCGGGCTCTCGAATTGTGGGGACGAGAGCGGCCCCCTGGACATCCGCTGACCTTGTCGGTGATGGACTCTCTCGCCATTGTCGAAGCCAAGCTCGGCAACTACGCCATCGCGCGACCGCTCTACGAGCAATCGCTGGCAATGCGCGAGAAGATGCTCGGCCCCTCCCATTTCCAGGTCGGTGAGAGCCTGACGAACCTGGCGGCGCTCCTCGCAAGACAAGGTCGCTATGCCGAAGCCAGACCTCTCCAGGAGCGGGCGCTCGGGATCATGGAGCGCGGCCTGGGCCCCGATCATTCCCGCGTTCAGGAGGGCCGCGCGGATTTGGCCTGGATTCTCAAGAACCTGGGCGATCTCAAGGGTGCGTATTCCGTCGAGCAGAAAGTGAGCGAAACGAACGAGCGGGTGCTGGGTCCGGACCATCCTCAATTCGGCCGGAGCCTGAACGTCAAAGGCGACATCGAAGTTCTGATGGGCCGACTCCCGGAAGCCGAGCAGGACTACGCGCGCGGCCTGGCGATCCTCGAGAAGGCCTACCAACCCGGCCATCCGGACACCAGTCCGAGCCTCCTGGGCCTGGGTGACGTCCGCTACCGCCAGGGCCGGCTCGGAGACGCGGAGGATCTTTACGCGCGGGCACTTTCCATCCGGCGAAACCGGTTCGGAGAGAGCCACCCCGCAGTGGCCGAGTCTTTGATTCGCCTGGCGCAGCTGCACTGGGCCGGACGGAAGTCCGCCCAGGCCTTCCAGGAAGCCATGGACGCCGAGACGATCCTGCTGGCCCACTTCGGTCTGTCCCTGCGGGGACTCTCCGAGCGGGAGGCGCTGGACATCGAGCGGGCGCGAGAGTCGGGCATGGATCTCGCGCTGTCGATTCTCGCCGGAGCTCCGGTGTCCGACCTTCCCGACACGGCGCTCGAACAGGCGTGGACGGCCCTGCTCCGTTCGCGCGCGCTGGTGCTCGACCAGGTGGCGTCACTGCATCGGCCGGCGACGACCGAGCAATCGCCGGAGATCGAGCGTCTTTCGCGCGATCTGCGCTCCGCCACCGGCCGGCTCTCCGGACTGATGGTGCGCGGCCCTGATCCCGATCGTCCCGACGACTTTGCCAAAGCTCTCCAGGAAGCGACGCAGCGCAAGGAGGAGATCGAACGGCGGCTCGCAGAGAAGAGCCCTGCCTTCCGCGATCGCCTGCAACGGAGCAAGCCGTCGCTGGCCGAGGTCCGCCGGACCCTTCCCTCCGGCACGGCCCTGGTCGCTTACGCGCTCTACTCGAGGGTCGATCCGAAGCCGCCGGCGGCGACGTCGCGGAGCGTCGAGGACCGATCGGCGCGTGTCTACCTGGCTTTCGTGGGACCAGCGGGCGATGACCGTCCCGTCCTCGTTCCCCTCGGGTCCCAGGCTGAGATCGACTCCCTGATCGAGAGTTGGAGGAAGAGCTCGACGTCTCCTCCCCCTGCGCTTCCGGCGGCGGCGGAGCGGGCGGAGATCGATCTGCGCCATGCCGGGAATCGGCTGCGCGCCCGGCTCTGGGATCCCGTGACCGCGAAGCTCGGGAGTCCCGGGCAGGTTCTCGTCGTTCCGGACGGCGCGATCAACCTGGTCAGTTTCGCGACGCTGCCCGCCGGTAGCGATCATTACCTGGCGGAGGATGGACCCCTCCTGCACTACCTGTCGGCCGAGCGCGACCTCCTGTCGGATGCGGAGCGGAGCCGGGAGCCCGGTGCCGGCGCCCTGGTGGTCGGCGGTCCCGATTTCAGTGCCGATCCCCGCGCGCCGGCTCCCCGGCCGGAGATGGCTTCGTCGGAGATTCCATCGACCGGTGACGCCGGTCTCGCCTACCGCGGCGTGGCTCCGGCGTGCGAATCCTTCCGCTCCGTCCGTTTCTATCCCCTGCCGGGAGCGACGAACGAGGCCGCGAGCATCCAGGAGATCCTCGCCTCCGACACGGCGCGGCCATCCTTTCAGGTCCTGCAGCTGACGGCCGGCAGGGCGACCGAGGAAGCCTTCAAGTCGCTCGCTCCGGGGAAGCAGATCCTCCACATCGCGACGCATGGATTCTTTCTGGACGACCGTTGCGACGCGCCCGGCGCGGCGGGCGCTCGCGCTGGCGCGGTCTCGGGATCCGAGAGCAATCCGCTCCTGCTCTCGGGTCTGGTCCTGGCCGGAGCCAACCGGCGGGCCGAGGCGGGTCCCCGGGAAGAGGATGGCATCCTGACCTCGGAAGAAATCGCCACGCTCGATCTCTCGAGCGTCGATTGGGCGGTGCTGTCGGCCTGCGAAACCGGCCTGGGGGCAATCCAGCCGGGAGAGGGGGTTCTCGGCCTGCGCCGCGCCTTCCAGATCGCGGGCGCACGGACCTTGATCATGAGCTTGTGGAAGGTGGACGACGACTCGACCCGGAAGTGGATGAGGAACCTCTACCAGAATCGTCTCGCCGGGATGTCCACCTCCGAAGCCACCCGGCGCGCCAGCGTGAGCCTGATCCAGGCGGCCAGGGCGGCGAAGAGCAGCACTCTTCCTTATTTCTGGGGGGGATTCGTGGCCACCGGAGACTGGCGCTAGAGCGATTCAGCGCGCTCCAGTCAGCTCCACTTCGACGCGGTAGAACGGCTCTTCGCGGCTTCCCTCGCGGCTCAGCGTGAACTCGAAATGCCCGGGAGGCAGGGACGCGGCCGGCACGAGCAGCACCACCACGCCCGCCGGCCCGCCCAGGTGCTCCCGGATGGATCGAGCGTTCATGGTCGTCGACCAGACGACGTTCCCACCCGCATCCTTCATGACATACGCGTAGCTCTCTTCGGGAGAGGCCTCCTCCGGAACCGGCGCGGGACAGGCCACGACCACGAAGCCCGCAGCCCGATATTCGGACTCGACCACCCTCTCCGTCGAGCCTCTCTGGAGACGCGGCAGGACCAGCATCGGCCCCGCGACCGAGGCGGGCGTCGGCACCCCCGGTGCGCCCGCCGGCCGGGAATGGATCGCCATCCTCGCGAATGTCGCCAACCCGAGACCCAGGACCACGCCGGCCGCGAGCGGCCAGACCATCCTCCTGATCGCGTCCCTCTTATCGATCATGCTCCTTCCGGGCATCGCCGCCCGGGTCCAGCCATCCACTTCGAGCCGGCAGGCCGCGCAGCTCTCGAGATGCCGGACCATCGCCTCCTGGCCCCCTCGCGTTCCGCGGCGCGCGTGCTCCATCAGCGAGGCGGGAGACGGGTGGGCCTCGAAGAGGGTTTCCCCTCCGTCCCGGAGCGTCTGCCCGAACTCCTTCAGCAGGGACGCCATCTCGCGACACTCGTCGCATTCCTTCAGATGCGCCTCCAGGCGCAGGCGAGACTCTCCTTCCAGCCGTCCGGCGGTATAGGCGGCGAGCTCGAGCTGGAAATCCCGGTGTTCCGTCAAACGTCCCCCGATGTTGATTCGGCAAAATCGGTTTGCGGTTTCATCAAATCGATTTCCCCGGTTTCTGATGACGACTTCGAAACCGGCCGCCGGGCGGGGAGAGAGCGACGAAGGCGCTCTCGAGACAGCGGAAGAGCCGCGACTTCACGGTGCCGACCGGAACGCCCGTCGCCGAGGCGATCTCCTGGTAGTCCTTCCCTTCCAGATAATAGAGGCGGAAGAGCTCGCGGCACTCCTCCGAGGCCAGATCGAGGACGCAACGCGCCATCTGTCGATCGATCATCTGCCCGGCCGTCGTGGTCGCTTCTCCTGGATCCGGGATGTCGCCTGAGATCTCGCGCTTCTTCTCCTCCGCCTGCTCCCCGACCGCCTCGAGGCAGACGATCCGGCAGATCCCCTGCATGTAGACCCGGAGATCGCGCGCGGGATCGAAGTGTCCGCTCCTCAGGCTCCTGGTGACCCGGAGCAGGATCTCCTGCATCAGGTCGGGCCACTCGCGGCGCAGCATCCAGAAGCGCGGCGTGGTCAGCGCCGTGGAGATCCAGCGCATGACCTGCCCGACCGCCTCCGGATCGTTTCTCAGGAAGCGCTGGGGCAGGCTGTTTTCGGGATACGGCACGCGGCTCCCCGAGGAAACTTCGGGCAAAACGGCGGGGAGGATAGCACCATGCCGCGATCCCGCGGCGCTCCGGCCGTTTCGTGGTAAAAGTCCTGCGCTTTCCTCGAGCCGATCGCGGCGTGCCGCCGGCCGAGTCGGAGGAGGTCCCATCAGTCCCTGCAGGTTCCCGCAGGACGGTCCGAGGGCGCGCGAGGCGGCCGTTGCGCGAAGGCGGCGCGCTCGCGCCGGATTCCTGATCGCCCTGGCGTTCGCAGCCGCGCTCTGGACGCAGGCTCCCGCTTATGGACAAGGCGCAGGCGAGCCTGACACGGGCGACGCATCAGGCCAGGCGCAGCCCGAGGCACCATCGGCCGAGGCACCGGCCGCTCCCGTCGCGACGCCGGCGACCCCCGCGCCGCCGCCGAAGCCGGAGCGTTACCAGGACGGGATCCTCATCTGGCAGACGCCCGACGACGCCCAGTTCCCGTTCCTGCTGAAGTTCAACCTCAACACCCAGATCAGCTACCTGAACACGACCGACTCGGAAGACGTGTTCATCGACCACCTCGGGTTCGCGCACGACGTCAACCAGCGCAACGACATCACGGTGAACCGGACGATGTTCATCCTGAGCGGCTACGTCTTCGACAAGCGCCTGCGCTGGAGCAGCACCGTGTGGACCTCCGCCGGGGCCGCGTCGATCGTCGTCGCCGGGACCATCGGCTGGCAGTTCGGCCGCGGCTTCACGCTGACGGGAGGCTACACGGGCGTTCCGGGAAGCCGTTCGCTCGTCAACACCTTCCCCTTCTTCGCCTCCTCCGACCGGACCATGGCGGACAACTTCTTCCGCCCCGGCTTCACCCAGGGCGTCTGGGCCACCGGGGAGCCGGTCAAGGGACTGAACTACCTCGCGTTCGTGGGCAACGGTCTGAACACCCTGAACGTCTCGGCGTCCAAGATCGACACGAACCTGCTCTATTCCGGCAGCGTCTGGTGGGAGCCGATGGGGGACTTCGGGCCGCCCGGGAAGTCGCGCAACATGTATGACGACTACTTTGCCGAGAAGAAGACCCGCATCCGGGTCGGCACGGCATTCACGCATTCCGTGGAGGACCGTTTCTCCAACCTCGATCAGTCGAGCCCCGAGAACACCTCGCTGCACAACTCCGACGGCGTGCTGACCTTCGCGACCGGGGCCTTCGCACCCGGGGTGACCGTCCAGAACGCCACGTACGAGATGTGGGCGGTCGACGGTGGACTGAAATGGAACGGGCTCGCGATCAATGGTCAGTACTACGTCCGCTGGGTCCGGAGCTTCGTGGCCGACGGCCCGATCCCGATCGACTCGATGTACGACCACGGCTTCGAGGCGTCGGTGAGCGCCTTCGTCGTCCCGAAGAAGGTGGACGTGTACGGCCGCGGATCCAAGGTCAACGGCCAGTTCAACGATTCGTGGGAGTACGGCGCCGGCGTGAAGTGGTATTTCGCGCCGACCGAGCGCGTCTGGCTGCAGGGGGAGCTGATGAACGTGCACCTGTCGCCCTACACCGGCACGTTCACCCCCTACGTCTCCGGCCTGGACGGCTGGGTCCCGATGGTCCAGGCCATCCTGGCGTTCTGAGCCTCAGCCGGCCGCCAGCCGGGCGAACAGCCGCTTAAACCTGTTGACCCGCGCCAGATAGCCGCCGATGTCGTGGTCGCCGCAGCGCTGGCCGCCCGTGCGGAAGCCGCGCACCGCGTAGGCGTCTCCTCCTCCCGGCCCGCACAGGTGAATCACCGCCGCCAGATCCTGCTGCCGCTGGGGCGTCGTGGCCGCGATGCGATGACGCGCGAGAATGCTCTCGACCTGGCGATCGAGCAGCGCCGAGGTCATCTCGATGGCGTGGCTCGGGACGACGCGGCTGTAGAGCGCGTTGAACCAGCACGAGGACGAGTCGAGCCCGGGCCCATCCTCGACGACCACGTGGTCGTGGATGCAGTAGCGCTTCGCCTCGTCGAACGTCGCATCGGTGATCTGGTACATGCCGACCGCGCTCGATGCCGGCTTGTACACCTCGAACGGATTGCTCGCCGGCCGCCAGCGCCAGTACGTCCGCGCCACCGGATTGCCCGACCCTTCCACCTGGGCGAGAGCGGCGAGCAGCGCCGGCGGGATGACGGAGGTCGAGTGCTCGACGAAGAGCGGGCCGTAGCTCTGCCAGGTCTCGGCGGGTGTCTTGCCGAGCGACTCGCTCACCGGGAAGAACAGCTCGGTCGGCTTGCGGACCGCCTGGTACACCCCGTTGGCCACCGCCCAGCAGGCCAGGAGGACGATCGCGAATACCACGACCTGGGTCCGGGGCGACGCCCTGCGCCATCGCCGAAATCCGCGGCGGGCCGATCGGGCCAGGCGACGTCCCGATCGCCTCGCTCGGCGGACGGTTCTCCGGAGGAAGGTCCTGCGCATGGTGGAGGCGCGGCAGGAGTCCAGGCCGCACCCCGGCATTGTAGTCGGGCGGCGCTATCGATGAGACTCGTTTCCTGCCCGCGTTTACCGCGGCGCGCACTCCGGGCAGCGCGTGCTCGAGCAGCGTGGCTCGCCGCCGTTGCAGCTCGGACAGCAGATCTGGCCCGCGTTGCAGTGATGCTTGCCGCAATCGACGCCGGCCGCGACGTCGGCGCCGGCGGGTGCGGCGTTGCCGGCCGGCACCGTCAGCCAGATCGCGGCCGTGGCCACGACGAGGAAGGAGAGAAAGAGCCCGATCGACATCCGGCGTTTCGTCATGGAGCACCTCCCTGGGGGGTTAAAGCACGAGAGCCCCGGCGGCGTCAAACGAAGCGTCCCGAAGGAGCGGCTCACTATAATAATGATGCGTCCGCCGCGCCGGCCGCGGCGCCGACTCGTTGGGGGAACGGGTCCTGGCCTTCACACCCGGACAAAGCCTCGGGCATTACAAAATCGAACGCCTCCTCGGCGAGGGGGGCATGGGCGCCGTCTATCTCGCCGAAGACACGACGCTCCACCGCAAGGTGGCGCTCAAGGTCCTGCCCGAGGACATGGCCTCGAGCCCCGACCGGCTGGTCCGCTTCCAGCGCGAGGCGCGGGCGGTCGCCGCGCTGAATCATCCCAACATCGTCACGCTGTTCTCGGTGGAAGAGGCCCACGGCACCCCCTTTCTGACGATGGAGCTGGTCGAAGGCACGAGCCTCGACCGGGTCGTGGCCGCAGCCCCCGTGCCGCTGGCCAAGGTCTTCGACATCGGCATCGCGCTCGCCGACGCTCTCGCGGCGGCGCACGAGAAAGGGATCGTCCATCGCGACCTGAAACCGGCCAATGTCATGGTCACGCAGGAGGGCCGGGTGAAGGTGCTCGATTTCGGCCTTGCCAAGCTGGCGCAGGCGGGCGCCGAAAGCGAGGCCGGCGCCCCGGGTGCCGCCGCTCGCGGCACGGATGATCTGCCGACCCGGGTGCCGTCCGGCGGACTGACCCGCGAGGGGCTCGTGATCGGGACGGTGCCCTACATGTCGCCGGAGCAGGTGCGCGGCGAGGCGGTGGACGCGCGCACCGACATCTTCTCCCTGGGCGTCCTCCTCTACGAGCTGGCGACGGGCCGGCGTCCGTTCCGGGGGAAGAGCGACGCCGAGACGATCTCGTCGATCCTGCGCGACGCGCCGGGGCCGCTTGCGGAGACCCGGCCGGACGCGCCCCGTGACCTCCAACGGATCCTTGATCACTGCCTGCGGAAGGATCCGCAGGAGCGCTTCCAGACGGCGCGCGACATCGGGAACGAGCTGCGCGCCCTGCACCGGGAGGTGGAATCCGGCGTCGCTGAGCAGGGGGCGCCCAAAAAGAGCGCTTCGGCGCGCAGGAGACGCGGGATCGGCCTGGTCGCCGCGGTCGTCATCCCGGCCGTCGCGACGCTCGTCTTCGTCGCCAGGAATCGTCTGGCGACCGAGGCCGCCCACCCACCCGCGACAACCGCGGCCGGCCCCGCTGCGGCCGCAGCCGCGGAAACCGATCCCCACTCGATCGCGGTGCTGCCGTTCGTCAACATGTCCGCCGACAAGGAGCAGGAGTACTTCTCCGACGGCATCTCGGAGGAGCTCCTGAACCTGCTCGCGCGCATCCGCGAGATCCGGGTCGCGGCACGCACGTCTTCGTTCTCGTTCAAGGGGAAGGATGTCGAGGTTCCGGAGATCGCGCGCCAGCTCCACGTGGCGCACGTGCTCGAGGGCTCGGTGCGCAAGTCCGGCAACCAGGTGCGCATCACGGCGCAGCTCATCCAGGCTTCGGACGGCCTTTCCACCTGGTCGCAGACCTACGACCGCACGCTCGACGACATCTTCAAGATCCAGGACGAGATCGCGGCGGACGTCGTGAAGGAGCTCCAGGTGAAGCTCCTGGGTCCGACGCCGCACGTGCGCGCGACCGACCCGCAGGCCTACGCCCTTTACCTGCAGGCGGTCGAGTTGGGGAACCAATTCACTGCCGCCGGGTTCACGAAGTCCGACACCCTCCTTCGGCAGGCGCTGGCGATCGATCCCCGCTACGCTCCAGCGTGGTACCGGCTCGGCGCCAATGCCGACAATGAAGGCACCATCGGCGCGCTGCCCGGCGCGGAGGCGGCGGCGCGGGCACGGGAAGCCTGTCAGAAAGCGATCGCGATCGATCCGGAATACGCGCCCGCCTACAGCGTGCTGGGTGAAATCGCCGCAACCTACGACAACGATCTGGCCGGCGCGGCGAGGCACCTCGAGCGAGCCCTGGCGCTCGACCCGCGAAGCCCGACCACCCTCGGGCTCGCCGGTTCCCTGCTCTACCTTCTCGGCCGCGAGGATGAAGCGCTCGCGCTCATGGAAGCCCAGGTCCGCCGCGATCCTGTCAACCCCGCGGCGCTCACGAGGCTGGGCATCTCACAACGCTGGGCCGGCCGGCTCGACGAAGCGATCGCCACATTCCGAACTCTTCTGAACCTGAATCCCGGCCGGGGCAGGACGCACGAAGACTGCGGAATGGTGCTGCTGCTGAAGGGGGACGCCGACGGCGCTCTGGAAGAAATGAAGCAGGAGCCGATCGAAGCCTGGCGCCTGATCGGCCTCCCGATGGCTTACCACGCGCTCAGGCGTCAGGCCGACTCCGACCAGGCCCTCGCCACGCTGATCGCGAAGTATGAGAAGGACGCCCCCTACAACATCGCTTATGTTTACGCCTACCGCGGCGATGCGGACAAGGCGTTCGAGTGGCTCGACAAGACGGTGAAGTACGAAGATCCCGGCCTGTCCGAAATCGCGGTGGAGACCTTCTTCGACAACATCCACCCCGACCCGCGCTGGCTGCCGTTCCTGAGCAGGATCGGCAAAGACCCCGGGCAGCTCGCGAAGATCCCGTTCAAGGTGACGCTGCCCGACGAACGCTAGGCGGGCAGGCGTCCCTTGAGCGTCTTCGCGTCGAACGGGCCCGGCTCGCCGATCAGGCGTCTGGCGTTGTCCACCTGCTCCCACACGTTCCACAGCAGGACGCCGCGCACGCGGCCGCCGCGCAGGTAGTAGACGACTCCCTCGCGGAACGGATCCTTCCAGTCGGCGACCGTCTCGAGACGCGGATCGAGGTCGCCCACCGCCTCGTAGCCCCGGTCGAAGAGATCGGAATAGAACGAAGGCAGGTGATCGTAGGAGACCGCTTCGCCCGCCATCGAACGCCCCGCGAGCCGCCCCATGGTATTGGCGTTGTCCTCGTGCTCGACGCGCATCCAGCGGTCGAGCGCGGGGTTGTGGAAGGAGGCGACGTCGCCCGCCGCGAAGATGTCCGGATGCGACGTGCGCAGCGTGGCATCGACCCGGACGCCGTTCTCGATCGCGAGTCCCGCCGACTGCGCCAGCTCGACGTTGGGCTGGACGCCGATGCCTGCGACGACGGCGTCCGCCACGACGGTCTTCTCCTGGCCCGCGCCTGCGTCGCGCACCGTGAGCACGGGCTTGCCGCCGGACGAGGTGAGGCCGGCGACGGTCGTGCCGCTCATCAGCTCGACCCCCTTCTCCCGGTAGTAGTCGCGCATCGCCCTGGAAAGGTCTGCCGGGAAAACACGTCCGGAGAGGCCGTCGTCGGGGAAGACGAGGATGACTTCGCGGTCGTTCATCGCCAGTGCCGCGGCGACCTCGGACCCGATGAATCCCCCGCCGATGACGGCGAAGCGGCGGCCTTTCTCCGTGAGCGCGCGCAGGCGGCGGTAGTCGTCAAGCGTGCGGTAGTAGATGACCTGGTCCCCGCCGAACGGCAGCCGGCGCGGCGTCGCCCCGGTCGCGATCAAGAGCCGCTCGTAGGTGTGGACGTTCCCCTGATCGTCGGTGACTCGCTTGTGCCGCGGGTCAAGGGCGCGCGCGGCGCGGCCGCGGTGGTATGTCACGCCCTTGTCTTCCTGTTCGCGCCAGATCTTCTCGAGCGGCTTCCCCTTCCAGAGCGCCTTCGACAAGGGCGGCCGGTCGTAGGCGGGATGCGCCTCGGCGCCGATCACCGTGATCGGGCCGTCCGGGTCCACCTCGCGGATGCCGTGCACCGCCGCGTCGCCGGTCATGCCCCCGCCGATGATGAGGTATTTCGTGGTCGTCATCTTCCGCCTCCGTGAGCAGCCCGCTCTCTCTGTGCCTCCACCCTATACCGAGTGATTCGAGGGGGCGAGGTGACAGGCACCGGCCCATCGGGGCGCCCAGACCGGCACGGACTGTCGGGTTCCGGCCCCGTTCCGTGATCTCTTCCGTGAGGGGGAGCGATCGGCCCCCGCGGAGGAACACCATGTCGAAGTCCGGTTGGCTGCCCGCAGGACCCAACGCATCGAGAGTCGTTCTGTCCTGGCTGCTGCCGGCCTTGATGCTCGCGGCGCCGGGAACGCTCGGCGCCGTCGAGCCCCCCGCCCTGCTCAACTACCAGGCGGTGCTGCGCGACGCGGCCGGGGCGCCCCTGACCGGCTCGTTCGACATGACCTTCCGCTTCTTCGACTCCGAGACGGCGGGGAACGAGATCCTGCTCGACCGGCACATGGTCCTCACCGGGAAGCCGGTGACGGTGGCCGGCGGGCTGCTCTCTGTCGCGCTGGGAGACGGACTGGTGGTGGACGGGGCCGGCCCGGGCGTCTACACGTCCCTGGCGACTCTCTTCCGCGACTGCTCCGCGGTCTGGCTGGAGATCACCATCGGCTCCGAGACCCTCGCGCCGCGCACGCGGGTGCAGTCGGCCGGCTACGCGCTGAACGCTTCGACGGCCGAGTCGGCCGGCTTGCTGAACGGCCAGTCGTCTTCGTTTTTTCTCGACACCTCGTCGACGGCGCAGACGAAGAACGGCAACATCACCTTCCGCGCCGCGACTCCGGGCACGGCGGTGATGGACGTCATCGCCGACCCCGGATCCCCCGTCGCGCTGTACGCCGCCAGCGGCAGCACCAGCTGCAAGCTCGGGTACGGCAACACCGGAATCGAGTGCTACGCCGGCAGCGTCGGCGCCTTCTTCGGCGACAAGATCACACCGATCTCGGCCTACGCGTACAACGCCTACAGCGGCTACGGCGTGTATGCGGGCGGCTCGGTGTTCGGCGGGCACTTCGAAGCGACGCGCCCCAACGGAAGCGGCGTCGAAGGAGTCGGTCCCTCGACCGGCTCCGGCGGCGTGTTCCGCAACAGCAGCAGCGGGGCCGTTGCCAACCTCGGCAAGGGGAGCTATGGGATCGAGTCGACCAGCCCGATTGGCGGACGCTTCCTCCAGACTGCCACGAACGGCTACTCGGACGTTTATCTCGGCTATGTCGGCTACGGCCTCTACGCCCAGTCCACCAACGGCGTCTACACCCTCGATGGCGCGGACGGCTCCTGGTCGCAGATCGGCTTCGGCGCTTACAAGGTGCGCGGCACCGGATCGGTCTCGTTCGTGCAGAACCATCCCGACAAGGCGGACGAGGTCATCGTCTACCACTCGCCCGAGTCGTCCGAGGTCAACGTCTACACGCGCGGCAGCGCCCGGCTGAAGAACGGCATGGCGCGCGTCGATCTCGACCCGACGTTCGCCTGGACCGCCAATCCCGATATCGGCCTGACGGCGTCGGTGACGCCGCGCGGCGCCGAGCCGGTCGCGCTGTCGGTCGAGCGCGTGAGTACTCGCGACCTTGTGGTCCGTGGACCGGCGGGATCCGACGTCGCGTTCGATTTCTGGGTGACCGGCCTGCGCATCGGCTTCGAGGAGATGCCGGCGGTCACGCCGAAGGAGCACGAGGCGGCCATTCCGAAGCAGGCCGCCGGCTCGGAGGTCTATGCGGCCGATGCGGGCCTGCGGACATTCAACGCGCTCGAGCGCTACCGGGCGATGGACCGTTCGAACGGCCGCGCGGCCGATCCCGAAATGAAGGCGTCGAACGACCTCGTCCGCCGCATCGGCCACGGCCGTCCCGTGAAGGACACGCTCGCGACGAGTGACCCCGGCGCCGCGCACGCCGCCCGCCCGGACCAGCCCACGGTGCAGGCCTCCGGCTCCCCCAAAGCCCAGGACGCTCCGGCCGATGGGTCGGCCGACGGGCGTGCGGAATCTGCCTGGACGGCGGCGGACGATCAGGCCCGCGCCGCGGAGGTCCGCCACCGGCTGACCGAGTTCTTCCCCGCGACCTCATGGATCGAAGCGGGCGATGTCGTGATCGTCGATGCCCAGGGGAGCGGCGCGGTCCGTCGGTCCGACCAGGCGGGAGACCGCGCCGTCGTCGGCGTTGCCGTCTCCCCCGCCACCGCAGGCCGGGTTGAGGTGGCTTATGGATCCATCGTCGAGGTGCGCGCGGATGCCGGCTACGGCCGCATCCTCGCCGGAGATCTCGTTGTCAGCTCGCCGACTCCCGGGGCGGCGATGAGCGCCGCGGCCGGGCAGCCCGGAACCATCCTCGGCAAGGCGCTCGAGCCTCTCGACGCCGGCGTCGGAATGATCCGCATCCTCGTCACGCTGCGCTGATTCGCGTTGACGCCCTGAAAGACGGTGCGTATCGTCGGGGCGTGACCGACCGGGACGCGTGGGCCAGGATCAAGGAGATCCTCCAGGCCGCGCTCGACCTCGGGCCGGACCAGCGCGCCGCGTACCTGGACCAGGCGTGCGCCCGGGACGAGGCCCTGCGTGCCGAGGTCGAGTCGCTGATCGCGGCGCACGGGCAGGCGCAGGCGCTCTCCGAGCCGCCCTGGCCGGCACGGGCGCTGCGACAGTCGCCGGAGACCGGGCCGATCGGACCCTATCGACTGATCAAGAAGCTGGGCGAAGGGGGGATGGGCGAGGTCTGGCTCGGGGAGCAGACCCATCCGGTGCGGCGGCACGTCGCGCTCAAGCTCATCCGGGCCGGCATGGACACGAAGGAGTTCACCGCCCGCTTCGAAGCCGAGCGCCAGGCGCTCGCCATGATGGATCACCCCGCGATCGCCCGGGTCTTCGACGCGGGAGAGACGCCGAACGGGCTCCCCTTCTTCGCCATGGAGCAGGTCCAGGGCGATCCGATCACCGACTTCTGCGACGCGCACACCCTGGCGCTCGAAGACCGCATCGCGCTCTTCCTGCTGGTGTGCGACGGCGTCCAGCACGCGCACGAGAAGGGGATCATCCACCGCGACCTGAAGCCGTCGAACGTCCTGGTGGCGATGCAGGGCGACCGGCCGGCGCCGAAGATCATTGACTTCGGAGTCGCCAAGGCCACCGCGGGACGGCTCACCGAAAAGACCATGGCGACGGAGCTCGGGGCGCTCATCGGCACGCCGGAGTACATGAGCCCCGAGCAGGCCGACCTGCGCGGGCTCGATCTCGACACCCGCTCCGACGTCTACGCGCTCGGGGTGATGCTCTACGAGCTGCTGACGGGGGCGCTGCCATTCGACGCGAAGGAGCTGCGCGCCGGCGGCTTCGACGAGCTGCGCCGGCGGATCCGCGAGGTCGAGCCGCCGCGGCCCTCGACGCGGATCCGGTCGATGGGTGACGCCGCGGCGGCCAGCGCCAGCCGGCGCCGCACCGATGCGGCTCACCTGGCGAAGCGGCTGCAGCGCGATCTCGACTGGATCGTGATGAAGGCGCTGGAGAAGGACCGGGTCCGCCGCTACCGCTCCCCGTCCGAGCTGGCCGAGGACCTGGGCCGCTACCTGCGGCTGGAGCCGGTGCAGGCGCACGCCCCGTCGGCGCGCTACCGCGCCATGAAGTTCGTGCGGCGGCACCGCCTCGGCGTGGCCGCGGCCGCGGCGATCGCGCTGAGTCTCGCCGGCGGGGTGGTCGCCTCGAGCGTGGCGCTGGTGCGCGCGCACCGGGCGGAGAGCCGCGCGCGGGCGGACGCGGAAGCCAAGAGCCGCGTGGCGGACTTCCTGAAGGACCTGTTCAACGTGTCGGATCCGAACACGGCGAAGGGCAACAGCGTGACGGCGCGCGAGCTCCTGGACAAAGCCGCCGGAGCCATCGAGGGGCCGTCCCTGTCGGCGGAGCCCGCCGTGCAGGCCGAGCTGGCTGAAATCATGGGCGAGGTCTACCTGAACCTGGGCCTGGCGGCCCGGGCGGAGCCGCTGTTGCGCAAGGCGGTGGAGGTCCGGACGCGCATTCTGGGGGCCGAGCACGTCGAAACCCTGGAGTCGATGCGCCGGCTGGCGATCAGCTATGCCCACCAGGATCGGTTCGCCGAGGCGGGAGCTCTCAACGCCCGGACGCTGGAGATCAGCAGGCGCACGCTCGGCCCCGAGGATCCGATGACCATCTCCTGCGCGATGGACTGGGCGAGCAGCGCCTACCGGCAGGGCCGCTTTGCCGACGCGGAACGGCTCTATGGGGAGACCCTGGCGATCCAGAAGCGCGTGCTGGGACCGGAAAACGCCAATACCCTGGCATGCATGTACGACCTGGCCACCGTCTACCTGGACCAGAACCGTTATCCCGAAGCCGAGCGGCTCCTCGCACAGACCCTGGATGCCGAGAAACGCGTGCTGGGGGCCGATCACACCGCCACGCTCAGGACGATGGGCAGCCTCGTGAAGGCCGCTCTGCGTGCGGGTCGCGCCGCCGAGGCGGAGCCGCTGGCGCTCGAGGTCGTGGATGCGAAAAGACGCGTGCTCGGATCGGAACACCCCGACACGCTCAATGCCATGACGGACCTGGGGCTCGCGTATCAGGGGCAGGGCAAGTACGCCGACGCCGAACGGCTCGATGCGGAGATCCTGGCGATCCAGAAGCGCGTCCTGGGGCCCGAGAACGACGAGGTGCTCTGGACCATGAACAACCTCGCGCTCGCCTACCAGAGCGAGGGCCGGTACGACGAAGCCGAGCGGCTCCATCTCGAAACGCTCGCGATCCGCAGACGAGTGCTGGGCCCGACTTATCCGGATACGCTCGCCTCTCTCTACAATCTCGCCTGTGTTGCCGCGAAGCGCGGCCGGCGCACCGAGGCCATGGACTGGCTGCGACAGGACGTCGAGGGGGGCGATACCGACGCCGATGCGATGGCCGCCGATGCGGAGCTCGCGTCCCTGCACGGACCCGCCTTCGACGCGCTCCTCGCGCAGGTCCGCGAGAATGCCGCCGCGATCCGCGCGCCGGCCCCCCCGCACTGACCTTTCTGCCACGCGATCCCCTCTGAATTATCGAATTTCAATATTAGACTTGACGATATTCGATAAATTACGTATCGTTAGTCGATATTCAAGAGGGAGTCCACCATGTCGAAAGCCGTTCCGTCCTCAGCCGCGCTGCCGATCGCCCACCTCGTGCTGCGGGCCCTCATCGTCCTGAACTGGATCACGGGTGCCGGGATCCTGGCGCTGCTGACCGTCATCCCCAACGAGCGCTGGATCCTGTCGTCGTTCCACCTCGCGCCTTCGCCGGACGCGGACCAGCTGGTCCTGGGCCTGCGCGCGGTCGCCGTGCTGGGCCTGGTGGCGGTCCCGCTGAACTTTCTCGTCCTGAAACGGCTGCTGGCGATCGTCGGGACGGTTCGCGCCGGCGACCCGTTCATCGCCACCAACGCGCAGCACCTCCGGGTGATTGCCTGGACGCTGGTCGCGCTGCAGTCGCTCAGCCTGGTCATCGGCGCCATCGGCAGGATCGTCTCGTCTCCGGAACATCCCGTGCACCTGGACGCCGGCTTCTCGATCAACGGCTGGCTCGCGGTTCTCCTGACGTTCCTGCTGGCGCGCGTGTTCGCGGCCGGCACGCTCATGCGCGACGACCTCGAAGGCACGGTCTGACATGGCGATCGCCGTGAAGCTCGACGACCTGCTGCACGACCGGCGGATGACCCTGACCGAGCTCGCCGACCGGGTCGGCATGACGCTGGCCAACCTTTCGATCCTCAAGACCGGCAAGGCACGGGCGATCCGCTTCTCGACGCTCGAGGCGATCTGCGAAGCGCTCTCCTGCCAGCCGGGTGACCTGCTGCGGTTCGAGGCCGGGCACGCCGAACGCGAGCCGCCGGCGGTGGGGAGCAAGCGGAGCGCAAGCCGATGACGCCTCTGCCCTCGATCCAGAGCCAGGCCCGGCGCGCCGGGTTGCTCTACGCGCTGGCCAGCTCGCTCGCGCCCTTCGCCTACCTCTACGTGCCCGGGGTGCTCCTCGTCGAGGGGAGCGCTCTCGAGACCGCCGATCGGGTGCGCGCGTCGGAAAACCTGCTGCGCGCCGCCGTCGTCGCCGAGCTCTACGGAGTGACCATCCTCCTGTTCGCGTCCCTCGCCCTGTACCGGTTGTTCAGCGACGTCGACCGGAAGAACGCGATTCTCATGGCCGCGATGATGCTGGTGTCGGTGCCGATCTCGTACGTCAATGCTCTCTTCAACATCGCGCCGCTCGTTCTCATCAAGAGTCCCGCGATGGCGGCGGCCCTCGAACCGGGCCAGGTGGCGGCGCAGGTGATGTTCTTCCTGCGGCTCCACAACTCCGGACTCATCGTCAACCAGGTCTTCTGGGGGCTGTGGCTCTTTCCGATCGGCGCGCTCGTCCTCCGCTCGGGCTTCCTGCCCCGCTGGCTGGCGTACCCGCTCTTCTTCGCCGGAGCCGGTTACGTGCTCCATTCGTTCGGAGCGCTTCTGCCGCCTTCGTGGCGGACGATGACCCAGTACGGTCAGATCCTCGGGGTGGGAGAGATGCCCTTCACCTTCTACCTCCTGATCTGGGGCGCACGGGGCTGTGCCACCGATCGCCTTGCCACGCTCCTGGTCGTGCTGTCGACCGCGTTCGGAGCCGCGGCGCTCGTCCTGCTGAACCTCGGGCGCATCGACCCGGCCCAGTACGGCGTCGTCGTGCTGGCGGGCCTGGTCGTCGTCTTCGGGCTCGTATTCCGCTGGCGCAGGCTGGAGCTCTCGACAGCCCCGGTCTGACGCCCGTCAGCGAAGCTGCTGGTACTGGAAGCGGACTCCGTATGTGCCCGGCGTCGCCGACATCTCCGCAGCCGGTCATCAGAGACTCTCCAGCCGCAGGGCGCACTCTTCTTTATGCCGTTGACCCATCGCGCGGCGATCCCTATACTGCGCGGCAATCTGACGCCGATCTGAATCGCAGGCGCTCACGAGAGTTTCAAAGGGGGCGGGCTCGAGCGACCGGGGGGTCGACACCCATGACGGGTGTGTCTTCCCGACACGTCGCGCCCGATCGACGTGCCGCCGGCGTCGCCAAGCGACCGAGTGGGCAGGGGGGGGCAACCGTGTATCTCCGATCCGAAGTCATGGAGTGGTGTCGTCATCGAGGCGCGCGTCTCCTGCTGGCGGTCGCGTTCGTCGCCATCGCCTGCCTGGGGCTCAGCGCCTCGCAGGCCCTCGCCAGCGACTGCGGCGGAGCCGGCCAGCGCGCCTGCTGCGTCATCGAGGGCAAACCGGCCTGCAATGCCGGCCTGACCGAGGTCAACGGGTGCGACGGTGTCGGGGACTGCAAGTGCGGCGAAATCCTCGGCGGCCCCGTCTACTCCAACAGCCGCTGCGAGCAGGCGAGCCATTGCGGTGACGGCGGCGAGCGCGCCTGCTGCGGCGGGGAGCTGATCAACGGCATCGCCTGTGCCCCGGGGAACATCGCGCTCGCCGGCTGCTCCGGCGACTGCCTGTGCGGCGGCAGCGCCAATCCGGGCGGTCTGAGCTCCATCGCGCACTGCTTCACGCCCTCCCACTGCGGCGGCGACGGCGAGCGCGCCTGCTGCGCCGGCACCTTCGAGTACGCCAAGGACACGGTCGCCGGCATCTGCGAGTCGGGCATGCAACCGGTGTTCGGCTGCATCGGAGACTGCCAGTGCGGCGCCGCAGCCGGCGAGGGCGTGAACTCGCTGCAGACCTGCATCAAGATGGCCCACTGCGGGGGCGAGAACGAACGCGCCTGCTGCATCAGCGAGCGCATCAACCCCTGCGACGACGGTTACGACAACATCCCGGGCTGCACGGGGGACTGCTGGTGCAAGGACGGCACCTCGTCGAGCACCTGCGTGAAGCTCAGCAGCGGCAAGCTGGCGTCGATGGCGCAGCCCGGCACGAATCGGACGACGGCACCGACGGAGCCGCGCACCTGCGCGCTGCGCGGCTACGCCGACCTGCACCTCCACATGTTCTCCGACATCGCCCACGGCGGGGCCACCTTCGGCGGCAAGGCCTGGGACCAGGAGAATGACGACCCCAACGTGGCGCTCGCCCCCGACTTCGCCACCGACCTCGACCTGGTGACGAACACCGGCGACACGGCGCCGATCTCGCTCTGTCCTTCCTTCTACCCGGACTGCGGGTCGAAGCAGTTCCACTTCGATCACACGATCCGCTGGGACCCGGTGGGCTTCGGGACGGGAGACGGTCCCAACTCGGGGCTCGGCGCGCCGAACTTCACCGGCTGGCCGACCTGGCACACGACCACGCACCAGCAGGTCTACTACAAGTGGCTCGAGCGCGCCTGGCAGGGGGGGCTACGGCTCGTGTCCATGCTGGCCGTGACCAACGAGGCGCTCTGCAAGGGCAACCAGCACATCCGGGACACCGACTGCGCCGATTCCATGAAGCCGATCGACGAGCAGCTCGAGACCGCAAAGAAGTTCGAGACCTTCATCGACACCCGGAGCGGCGGTCCTGGGAAAGGCTGGTACCGCATCGTCCGCACGCCCGCCGAGGCGCGCCGGGCGATCGCCGACGGCAAGCTCGCCGTGGTCCTCGGCATCGAGGTGGACAACCTCTTCAACTGCCATTGGGACGACCGCAACGACACGACAGGGAACTGCTCCCCCGAAGGCATCGAGGAGCGGGTCCAGCACTACTACGACCTCGGCGTCCGGCACGTCTTCCCCATCCACAACTTCAACAACGCCTACGGCGGACCCGCCACCTGGCAGGACGCGATCGACGTCGGCAACCGCGTCTCGGAGGGCCACTGGTATTCCCCGAACTCGCCCAGCGACCCAACCTCGAACATCGTCGACTGCTCCGACCAGGGGTACCGCTTCAAGCTGAGCTGTCTCATGACCGCCGCCATCCAGCTGCTCGGCTACCCGGCGAGCATCCTGCCGCTCGACGACCCCATCCCCTGCTTCGAGGCGGCTGCCACCTGCAACACGATCGGCCTCACCCAGCGCGGCAGGACCCTGGTGCAGTCGCTGATGGACAAGGGGATGATCATCGACATCGATCACATGTCGGTGAAGGCGATCAACGACACCCTCGCGCTGGCGCACACGCGGACGCCGACCTACCCGGTGGTCGCGAGCCATGTCCAGTTCTTCGATCTCAACAAGGAAGCGCGGCGGCACGAACGGATGAGGACGCGCGCCCAGCTCGAGGCCATCCGCGACAGCGGCGGCATGGTCGCCGCCATGCTGAAGGACGACGGCCAGGACGGCCTGCTCGCGAAGAGCACCAAGGCGAACATCGACTACATCAGCCCGGGAGTGGTCCCCGACACCTGCCGCCACTCGACCGAGACCTTCGCGCAAATGTACCAGTACGCGGTCGACATCATGGGGCGCCCGGTCGCGTTCGGGAGCGACTTCAACGGGGTGGCGGGGCACATCGGGCCGCGCTTCGGCTCGGACGCCTGCGGCAGCGTCCAGGCCGACTGGCTCGTCGAGTACAAGCGGAACAACAAGCTGCAGTATCCGTTCGATCTCGGCACCCTGGGCGAGCCCGGCTTCGGCTCCTTCGGCAAGCAGGTCAGCGGCGGCAAGACCTTCGACTTCAACGTCGACGGCCTCGCCCACGTCGGGCTCCTGCCCGACATGGTCGCCGACATGCACCAGGTGGGCCTCCCGCAGAGCGACATGGACAAGGTGTTCGACTCGGCGGAGGAGTTCATCCGCGTCTGGGAGCGGGCGGACGGCATCGCCAACGGCACGCCCCTCACCGGCGGCACTCCGGTCGCGCACTGCGAGGCCCGCACCGTCGACGCGGATGAGACGTGTCACGCGGCGGCGAACCTCGCGCCCGAGGCCGACCAGAACAACGCGGACCTGACCCTGACGCAGGAGCCGGCCGGTCCCTACGGCCTGGGGACGACGTCGGTCACGCTGAACGTCGGGTCGGCCCTGAGCTGCGACACGGCCTCGTGCACGGCCGACGTCACGGTGGTCGAC
>Ga0134121_10000310_pt1 | contig 57737 bp, 48 predicted proteins | sample KB301_FD_96463 | JGI IMG/M metagenome (GOLD analysis project Ga0134121, IMG submission 96463) | Terrestrial soil microbial communities without Nitrogen fertilizer from Kellogg Biological Station, Michigan, USA - KB3-0-1 | ecosystem: Environmental > Terrestrial > Soil > Unclassified ...
AACTCGGCGCCGGCATTCGCCGCGTGAAAGGGGTTCGCCGGTTGGGTGCACGCGTCGGTAACTGGCTCACCGCCGAACAGGGGAAACAGCTGCTGAACGCTTCAAGTTCGGATACGGTGCGCAGTAAGCGCAATAGAGCGATGCTGTCGCTTCTGACGGCTGCGGGCTTGGGCGGCCCGTGATGGCTACTGGCGATTCAGCACAGTGACGGGATCTACGCGCATCGCGCGGCGGGCCGGCAGCCAGCACGCGGCAAGAGCGATTGTGCCGAGAATGGTGATAACGATGGCCGTCACGACAGAATCAAGGGTCCTGAGGCCGTAGATTTGGTTTTGGAGCACTTGATCCAGCCAAGCCGTGCCAATCAGGCCCACTACGAGCCCTCCAGCAACCAGCAACGCGCCTTCGCGCAACACCAGCGCGAAGATCCCAAGCGAAGGACTTCCCAACGCGATACGAATCCCGATTTCGCGGAATCGCTGTGTCACCAGGAACGAAAGCACGCCGTAGATGCCGATGGCCGACAGGAACAAGGACACGATTGCGAACCCCGTCGCCAGGAGCATCGTCGTCCGGCGTTGATTGAGCGATAGCGCGGTATACTCATCCATCGTCCGCACAAAGCTGAGAAGCATGGTCCGATCGAGTTCTTTGATGCGAGCGCGGAGCGCGCGGATTGTATCCGTAGGGTCGCCTGTCGTCTTGATCGCCAGGCTGAAACCGCGCTGGACGTCTTGGGCGGTGGGAAAGTAATATGCGCCGGCCGTGCTTCGCTGAGCGAGATCTTCCAATCGGATCGTGCCAACCACACCCACAACGGTTAACCATTTTGTGTGGTCATTCGGCCCTGTCAGATCCTGCGGTGTGTCCGGTACGTACGCTCGTTTTCCTATGGGGTCGGCTCCGGGCCAGAACTTCTGCGCCAGTTCCTCATCGATGATGATCACAGCGGGTCCGGTCTCACTATCGTGTTCATCGAACAAGCGGCCGCGCAGGAGAGGGACGCCCATGGCTTCGAGGTAGCCCGGAGTGATGGTTATCCGATACGGAGACACCGCGGACTCACCGTTTCTCATCCGGTATCCCTCCGGGACGATCACATTGTTCGAACGGCCGCTGAATGGAAGCGTTGTCGTTCCGCCGGCATGCAAAACTCCCGGAATGTTTCGAATGCTGTCGAGCAAACGAGATGTAAACGATCGCACTGCAGAGTCGTTGGGATAATTGACCGAGCCCATGTAGACGCCGGCCGTAATCACGCCGTTTGGTTTGAAGCCGGGATCGACCGCGAGCAGGTTCCGGAAACTCGCAACCAAAAGCACCGAACCGAGCAACAAGATGAATGCGAACCCGACTTGAGCGACAACGAGAACTCGGCGCACCGTTTTGGCTTTGCGTCCTGAAGTCACCGTTCTGCCGTCCTCAACCAAAACCGTCGTGAGATTGACTTTGAAAAGGTGGGCGAGAGCAACCAGACCAATCAACGCTCCGATGGCCACGGCTACCGCTAATGTTGCGCCAATCACCGTGAAATCGATTTGAATTTCATTCGCTCTCGGCAACTGGTTCAGTCCGATCGTCTCAACCGCGCGGAGCATACCAAACGCGGTCAGGATTCCGCCGAGCGCGCCGGCTAACGTAAGCAACAGGCCTTCGAACATAAGTTGACGGGCCACCTGCGGGCGCGATGCGCCGATGGCGAGACGTGTGGACAGTTCCTTCATGCGTCCGTTGCACCGCGCCAGCGTCAAGTTTGTGATATTCACTGTGCCGATCAACAACACAAACGCGGCGCCGCCCCAAAGCAGATACAACGTGTTCCGAACGCTTCGGACCATCACATCCTGAAGGCGATCAACACGCGTATAAAAGCCGGCACCATTTAAGAAGGATTTGTATTCTGGAAAAAGCTCGAGGTTTGCGGCGTTAAGCGCGTTCACTTGCTGTTGCGCTTGCTCGATCGTCGCTACGGGTTTCAAGCGCCCGATGTTCGTCCAGCCATTGCTGTGTCTGGAATCATCCGATTTCTGCTGATCCGAAAATGTCAGCGGCACATAAAATCGCCGGCCGGATCCCCCGAATTGAAAATCCGGCGGCATGACTCCAACGATTGTGCGGAACCGAGCGCCCATCCGAAGCTGTTTGCCGATGATGTCGTTTTTGCCGCCATAAAGCTGCTGCCACAGGCCATAACTGAGGATAACCTTCAGATCGTTGTCGGACTGTCCTTCAGACTCGTCGAAAATGCGTCCGAGAACCGGTGAGACCTTCAGGAGACGAAACAGCGACGGCGTCCCCTGTAATCCATCGACCAGCTCGGGCGCGTCGTTCACATTGACGATAAGCGTGGTCGAGGTATACATCGCCTGATCTTCAAAAACGGTCATGTCCCGGAGTCTGTCGTAATAATCCGGAACGCTGCTGGAAATGGACAGGCCCGTGCGGCCTTCCGCCTTCGGATACTGATTCGACATCAGGACGATTCGTGCGGAATCCGGGACCGGCAGCGGCTTCAGTAAGACCGAATGAACGATGGTGAAGACCGCCGCATTGACGCCAAGGCAGATGCCGAGAGTAAGGATGGCTGTCGCGGCGTATCCCCGATCCTTCCACAACAGCTTCAAACCAAATTGGATGTCGCGGATCATGGATAGCAGACTAGCAACCCGCGCACCAGTAGGCAAGTGACGTGAAATCAGCAGGTTGGCTTTGAAAATCAGCTACAGTATGACCGAATTCAAAGCGCTATGTTCGAATATGGGAAATCGCTCGGGACCGGCCGCAGATGCAGGTTCGGGTTCGAGTCGCATCGTGATTCCCGTAATGTCGGAGATCTCTTCGGTATCCCGCAAAGGCCCCCAGCACCGTCCGTATAAACCCAGGCGGCCGTTAGAAGTTATTATGGCCAAGTGGCGCAATCGGCTTTCCAAGAAGACGAGACTGGGAGCTGAAAAGTATCGACGCTTGCCGACAATGTGGACCCGACCTCGGTCGGTCAGAAGGCTAATGGGAGCGGTATTTGCCGAGCGGCTTGCCCATCTGCACGCGCTCTTCGACGTCGTACCCATTGGCCTGGTAAAAATCGACAGCGCCAGTATTGTGCGTCCTCACCTGAAGGTTGATTTTCGGGCACCCTAAAGCTCCCAGTGAATCCTCGGCAGTTTGCATTAGAAGACGTGCTGCCCCCCTCCGTCGCTTTGAGGGGTCAACCGCAAGATGATAGATCCATCCCCGTACGCCATCGTAACCGGCAAGAACCGTTCCCACGATCTGGCCGCCTTCATCTGCGACCCAGAACAGATCGGGTTGGATGCTTCGCTTTCGTCTGATCAATTCGGACGGTTCATTCCACGGCGGATCATTTGGAAAGACCGCCGCCCACAGAGCCACTACGAGATCATGGTCGGAGTCCTCATATGTCCGAACAACCAGCTTTCCCGCATTCATCCTGGCATTTTAGCTGAAGGGATGCCGGATGCCGGCGAACTCCTTGTCGGTCACATGTTGCACCCATCCACGTTTCGACAAACACTCGAAAAATTAAGAGCTTTGTTTCGGGCCGCAAAGGCAACAGGGCTCGACACAGGGTTCGTCCCGGCACCCCGGAAATGGCGCGGGGTTCCTCTCCAGCTTCTTACATAAAATTCCCGAAAGCGCCCACCCCGCGAGTCTTGCAGGCGACTCTCAAGCCCCTGATAGTCAGCATCCCGTAGAAGTGCCCCGCTGTAACTTCTTCGCGATCTTCGATCATCTTCGTGTGAGTTGTGGTTACAATACCGCACATGTCCTATGCCCGAGGCGTACTCCTTACGGCGCTGGCTACGCTGACGTTCGTCACACTGCTCATCACGTCGTCATCACTCGGTGCACAGGCTGGTGCGCAAGCAGCTGCACAGGCACCGCGAACGGTGCAGGATGGCGTCTACACCGCCGTGCAAGCAAGTCGCGGCCAGGCGCTCTACGCGCAACGCTGCGCCGGCTGCCACGGCCAGGCGCTGGCGGGCGCGTCAGCGCCAGCGCTGACCGGCGACCTGTTCACGAACAAGTTCCGAATGGAGCCACTCTCGGCGCTCTTCATCCAGATTCGCTACGCCATGCCGCCCAAGGCTGAGGCAAATGCGCAACTGACATCCGAGCAGGCTGCCGATCTCGTCGCGCATGTTCTCAAGAGCAATGGCTTCCCCGCCGGCCAAACCGACTTCCCGGCGGCCGATGCGGCGAACAGCCCTATCGGGTGGCCGCCTGGTCGCGGAGTGGGGGCAAGCAGCGCGCCCTCACCGAGCTGGTATTCGCCAACCGGCAATCTCGCTCAATTGATGCGCGGGGTGTTCTTCCACAACTCGAATCTGATCTTCTCGATCCAGGAGGCCGAGGCGAAGGATCTGCCGTCGCCGCCAATAACCAGGCCCGGCGAGTTGACGACGTTCGATTGGGGGCTCATGGCGTACGCGGGATGGCCTTCGGTTGAAAACGCCTCCACCGCGCTCGCGGATGCGTCGGCGCTGCTGATGCTGCCGGGACTCCGTTGCGAGAACGGCCGGGCCGCGCCGAACACCGAGCCGGACTGGATCAAGTTCACCGATGGGATGATCTCCGTGGCCAGGCGGTCGTATCGGCTGGCCCAAACGAAGAACAAGGAAGCTCTCTCCAAATTCACGCTTGATCTGTCGAACGCCTGCAATGCATGCCACCGGGTATATCGCGACGTCGGCGGCCGCGGCGGTGCAGGGAACACGTCTGGGCGCTGCATGCATCGATAACCACGAAGGCGCGAAGAAAGTCGAAGATCGCGAAGACAATTGAAGGCCCATGAAGTGTGTTGAGGTTTTTCTGATTCCACGGACGTTAACCGAATAGTTCCTGGCCAAACCATGGGAGACGACTATCGCGAAAGAATGCGGAGTCAAACGTCTAGCTTGTAGGTCTAACTTGTCTTGACAACTTGACATCTGCGCGAGAGAATCTCCGCGTGATCGACGCGAATTCGCCTCTTCCCCTCTATCACCAGCTCGCCGAAGAGCTGGTCGAGTATGTGCGCAACGGGGTCTACGTCCCAGGCTCCAAGATCCCCTCCGAGCACGAGCTCGCGGCACAGTACCGCATCGGCCGCCCCACCGTTCGACAGGCGACCGACACGTTGATCCAGCGCGGCGTGCTGGTCCGTCGCCGGGGAAGCGGCACATACGTCCGCGGGGTTCCCGTGGAGATCGATCTTTTCTCGCTCGCCGGCACGTTGATCTCGTTCCGCGACCGCGGCATCGAGCTCGCGGTCGAAATCGTCGACGGACTCCGGCGCGCTTGCGTGGACGATGCCGCCCACCCCTTCCATGGCCAGGAGACGATCCGCCTGGCGCGCCTCTCGCGCGTTCGAAGAGGCACGAGCAAAGCCCGGGGCGGCCCGAAACCCGAGCCCGTCCTCCTCGAAGAGATCGATCTCCTCGCGAACCGCTTCGCCGGACTCGATCAGGTCGACCTCGAGGGGCGCTCGCTTTCCGAGGTCGTGCGATCGCGCTACGGCATGGTTCCTCGTCAGGCCGATCAGACGTTCCGCGTCGACACCCTCTCGCCCGGCCGCGCGCTTCTCCTCGAGCTTCCGAGCGGTGCGGCCGTCCTTCGCGTCGACCGCACGCTCCGGTTCCAGTCCGGCGAGGCCGCCGTGTTCGCGCGCATGTACTGCCGCACGGATCGCTTCGTCTTCTCCCAACACATCGGAGGTTGATCGCATGCTCGAGCGCGGCTACTACGGACGATTCGGCGGCGCGTACGTGCCCGAGATCCTCGCAGCAACGTTCGACGAGCTCGAGGCGGCGTTTCTCGAAGCGAAGCGCGACCCCGCGTTTTGGGCAGAGTACGAAACCCTGATGTCAAGCTATTCGTGCCGGCCGACCCCGCTGACCTACGCCGAAAACCTCACCCGGCACTTCGGCGGCGCGAAGATCTTCGTCAAGCGCGAGGACCTGAACCACACCGGCGCGCACAAGGCGAACAACGTGATGGGTCAGGGCTTGCTCGTCCGTCGGATGGGCAAGAAACGCGTCATCGCCGAGACCGGCGCGGGGCAGCACGGCATGGCGACGGCGACGATGGCCGCGAAATTCGGATTCGAGTGCACGATCTACATGGGGGAGGTCGACGTCGCGCGGCAGCGACCGAACGTCTTTTGGATGGAACGCCTCGGCGCTACGGTCGTGCCGGTGAAAGAAGGCAGCCGAACGCTCAAGGACGCAATCAACGAGGCGTTCCGCGATTGGGTCACCAACATGGATACGACGCACTACGTGCTCGGCACCGCGTGCGGTCCGCATCCGTTTCCCGGGATGGTGAGCTACTTCCAGTCGATCATCGGCAAGGAAGCTCGCGCCCAGATCGTCGAGCGTACAGGAAAGCTGCCGTCGCGGGTCTACGCCTGCGTAGGCGGGGGCTCGAATGCGATGGGGATCTTTGCGGGATTTCTCGACGAAGCGAGCGTCGAGTTCGTGGGCGTCGAAGCCGGAGGCCACGGGCTCGAGACGCATCGACATGCGGCGCGGCTCTCCTCGGACGACGCGAGCGTCGGCGTGGCTCAGGGCTACAAGACGTACTTCCTTCAAGATCACGACGGTCAGATGAACGAGACCCACAGCGTGGCGGCTGGCCTCGACTACGTCGGCGTCTCTCCAATTCTGGCGAACTACAAGGAGACAGGGCGTGTCCGCTTCGCCGCAGCGACGGATCGCGAGGTCGTCGATGCTTTGGCGCTCACCGTGAGAAAAGAGGGTCTCATCCCGGCGCTGGAGTCGTCCCACGCCTTCGCCCAAGCCTTCAAGGAAGCCGGCGCGCTCTCGAAGGACGCTGTGATCCTGATCAATCAATCCGGTCGCGGCGACAAGGACATCTTCACGATCGCCGACGCGTTCGACGACGCCGCGTGGCGCTCGTTCATCATCGAAAAGGCGGAGGCCTACCGTGCTCGAGGCTGAGATCCGGAAGCGAAAGCAGAAGAAAGACATTTTGCTCATGACGCACATCGTGCTCGGCTACCCGAGCTTCGAAGACTCGCGCCGCATCGCCGAGACGATGGTCGAAGTCGGCGTCGATCTCATGGAACTCCAGATCCCGTTCTCCGAGCCGATCGCGGACGGGCCCGTGATCCTGCACGCGAATCAGAAAGCGCTGGCGGCGGGATCGACCGTCGACCGCTGCCTCGAGGAGGCGCACGCGCTGGCGTCGTCCCTCCCGATCCCGTTCGTGTTCATGAGCTACTACAACGTCGCCTGGAAGCGTGGGATCGAGCGCTTCGCGAAGGAGACCCGGGCCGCCGGTCTCCACGGGGCGATCATTCTCGACCTTCCCTACGAAGAAGGCCAGGTGCTCTTTGATGCGATGGCGAAGGAGAGCCTCGACCCGATCTTCATCTATTCGCCGATGACGACCGACGATCGCATGCGCGCGATAGCCGGCCGAGCCCGCGGATTCGTGTATTGCGTCGCTCGAAAGGGAGTCACCGGCGCCGCCACGGAGTTCGCGGTGATCGACGGCTACCTCGCGCGCTGCGGACGGGCGACGTCGCTCCCGCTCGCTCTCGGATTCGGCGTGAAGAATCGCGCGGACATCGACGGGCTCATCGGCAAAGTCGACATCGCGGTCGTCGGGTCGGAGACGATTCGCGTCGTGGACTGCGAAGGCGTGAAGGCCGTCGGCCCGTTCCTTCGCTCGCTCCGGGCGACATAGAGGTCGGCTAAGCCTGCGAAATCGCTCTCTCTCCCTCAGGTGGATACGGATTGCTTCAGGTATTCGGCCAAGCCGCCGAGTTCGAGAAGCTTGCGGACGGAGTCGGGGAATTTGGGAAAGGCGTACTGTTTACTACTGCACTGAATCACGCCCCTGGCGATATCGATTTCAATCTGGTCGTCCTCGCGGACCGCTTCATGGAGCGAGGGGCATTCGATGATCGGAAGGCCCGAGTTAATGGCGTTGCGGTAGAACGTTCGCGCGAAGGAACTCGCGATCACGGCTTTCACGCCCAAACCGATAATCGCCGTTGCCGCCTGCTCGCGCGCGCTGCCGCAGCCGAAGTTGCGCCCGGCCACGAAGATGTCGTAGCTGCGCAGCTTCTTCGGCACGTCCGCGCCGAGAACTTCGAAGGCGTGCTCGGCCAGCTTTTCCGGTTCAATATAAATAAGGTAACGGCCGGGAATGATAATGTCCGAGTTGATGTTGTCTCCGAACTTGTAAGCCCTTCCGCGAATCACGTTTTCCATGGCTACAATTCCCGGGGATCGGAAATCACGCCGCGAATGGCCGAAGCCGCCATGGTGGCAGGACTGCAGAGGTAAATCTCGGCTTTGCTGCTTCCCATGCGGCCAAGAAAATTCCGATTGGCGGTAGAAAGACAGACCTCGCCGTCTGCGAGGATTCCGCCGTCGCCAGCACAGGCGCCACAGCCAGGATTGGTGAGCGTGCCGCCGCTTTCGATAAGCGTGGAAAGCACGCCGCTCTTTATCGCAGCGAGCATGATTTCCTTCGAACCGGGCGTGATGATGAAGCGAACGTTGGGATGAATCTTCTTTCCTTTAAGGATGTCCGCAGCCACGACGAGATCCTCATACTTCGCGTTCGCGCACGAACCCAGGAACACCTGGTCGATTTGCGTCCCGACAACTTCTCCGATGACCTTCGTGTTTTCGACTTCGTGCGGGCACGCCACCATCGGTTCGAGTTTCCCAAGATCGACGGCAATCTCCCGGCTGAACTTCGCGTCCGGATCGGAACGGATCTCTTCGTATTTGCGGCTCGTTAGACGGCCGGCAAGATATTCCTTCGTTTTCGCATCCGGCGGAACGAACGCGCACTTCACGCCCATCTCCATGGCAAGGTTCGTCATGGTCATGCGTTCCGAAACGCTCAGCCCGCTCACCATGTCTCCATAGAACTCCACGGATTCGTAGGTGCAGCCGTCGGCGCCGAGCTTTCCGATAAGGTGCAGCATGAGATCTTTGGCGTAGACGTTCTTGGCGAAGTTACCGTTGAGCTGAATGCGCACTGTTTCAGGCACCTTCATCCACAGCTTCCCGGTAATCCACACCGACGTGACTTCCGTGTACCCGATGCCCGTGCCGAGCGCGCCGAGGCTGCCGTATATGGTGCAGTGTGAATCGGTGCCGACGATGAGATCCCCGGGCGCGACGTGTCCGGCTTCCATGAGAACGAGATGCGCGATTCCGGCATCAATGTCGTAGAACTTTTTGATGCCGTACTGGCGGGCAAAATTCCGGCTCTTCTGCTGGTCAGCGGCGTTCTTCTCGGTCTTGGCCGGAGCAATATGATCGAGAACGATCGCAATCCGATCCGGATCGTAGAGTTTTTTCGCGCCGGCCTTCTCCATCACGCTGACGGAACGCCACGTCGCCGTATGACTCATCACGAGATCGGGGTACGCGTCCACGATCTGGCCCGGAGAGACGGACTGCAGCCCGGACGTCCTGGCCAGAATCTTTTCTGCAATGGTCATTCCCATAGGCTCGTCGAGTCTATCAAGAAATCGGGGACTAAGAGCTATTTCGCAGGCGGGCTTGACCACCACGCAACGGAATGCAGTCCCAACCGTCTAAGCGTGAAATTCGCGGTAATTACTTTCGTGCTTCGGCACTCGAACGGCGCTACGCTTCGAGTGCATTCTCACAGGAGGTCCCATGCAGGTGCTGGCGTTGGTGTTGGCGATGCAGTTCGTGGTTACGGTCAAGGCGGGATTGGTCAATCACGTCCAGGGGATGGCGAACGTCGCCGAGATGGAAATGGCGAAGAAGGACCGGCCCATCCGCACTGGAGAGGACGGCTACGTCGAAGTTCTGCTCACTCCGGGATCTTTTCTGCGGCTCGGCGAACACAGTGAAGCGATCCTGGAAGGCGTCGAGTTGGACAATGTGAGCGTTCGTGTCGTCAGCGGCTCCGCCGTGATCGAAGTGCTTCAAATCGGCAAGGACCATCCGTTGCACATCGCGAGCGGTGAACTCCGGGTCGATATTGCCAAAGCGGGTATTTACAAATTTCTGGATGGGACAGCCACTGTAGTCGCAGGGGAACTCCGGGCGAGCTCCGGGAAGGCTTACGGCAAGGGCTGGATGGTCGCGTTCAACGGCACGTTTTCGGCAAATAAGGCCGGCAAGCTGGCGTCGACAAGTCTGGATGTGTACAGCCAGTCTCGATCCGCCGAAATCGCACGTGTCAATCTCAGCCTTGCCGCGAGCTTGCGTCAGGTTTCCGGGCCTCCGAATTTCTGGCTCTATGATCCTTCCTTCAGAATGTACACGTTTATGCCGTTCAGTAATTTCCGATCTTCTTATGGCTACCGGTACTATGCCCCCGGACAGGTCGATCGTCCGAGCTACACGAACAACTCCGGAGGCTACTCGGGGTCGGGGCCCTCGGGGAATTCAGGCAACACGAACTCCGGGAACTCGAATTCCGGCGGTTCGAATTCCGGGAACACAGGAGGAGGCGGCGGGGGTGGGGCCCCTGCGGAGCGGGTTCTTATCACGCCTCAAGCGCCTCCGCCTCCGCCGCCACCACCCCCGGTGACGACGGCGCCGGTCGTCGCACCCAATCCGACCACACAGCAGTAGCGAACTACCGGTCTCATACTGCAGCCATAAGGGGGATTGGTTTCAGATCCCCCTTCCACAGCCGTTTGAGAGAATGCCGACTACAGCCGCTCCTCTCGAAATTGCTCTCTGTCCCTCATTTCGTGTTAGCTTAAATTTTCCTTCATGAAACGATTCGTACTAATCCTGCTCGCGGCAACCACGATCGCCGCACAATCCCGACGACCTATGACATACAGCACTCTGACGGAAGGCCAGACAATCGGTGGATTTCGCACCACCGCCGTCTATCTGAACGACTCCGACCGGCCAATGGGCGCGCGGTTCATCCATCAACGCAGCGGTTTCACGCTGGACGTCCTCGACATCCAGTCGGTGCCCCAGGCGTTCGTCTGGGTGACCACGTATCCCAGTTCGGACATGGGCGAGCCGCATACGCAGGAGCATCTGCTCCTCGGCAAAGGCAACAAGGGCCGCGCCGTCGCGAGCCACGAAACCACGTCGCTGACGTCGTCAACGGCATTCACGCTGCAATGGGAAACCTGCTATCACTTTTACACATCAGCCGGAGGCAGCGTCTTCTTCGATGAATTCGAGCGCAGAATGGACGCCCTGCTGCATCCCGACTACACCGATGAGGAAATCCATCGCGAGGTCCGCAACTTCGCCGCCGCGGAGAATCCCGCGGATCATTCCCTGCGCCTTGAAGAAAAAGGCACCGTCTACAACGAAATGATGACGTCCATGGACCAGCCGACGCGGCGCCTCTATTACGCGTCGATGGACATGGTCTACGGCAAAGGGCATCCCCTCTCCTATGTTTCAGGAGGAACGCCCGAGGCGCTTCGCGTGATCCAACCCTCGGACATCCGGAAATTTCACGCTGCGCATTATCACCTCGCGAACATGGGCGCGATTGTTTCTGTGCCGAAGGACATAGAACTCGAAAGCGTTCTCATGAATATCGACGCCAGCCTGAACCGGGTCCAACCGCAGCGTGTTAACCAGCCGGTAATGACCGAAAAGGAACTGGCTCCGCCCAGGCAGGCACCCGCCGGCGAGATCCGCTACGTCGAGTACCCCAGCCGAAACGAGCAACAGCCGGGACAGGTGCGCATTGTCTGGCCCGCGGATCGTACCCTCGACGTGCCAGAGCGGAGCCTGTTCGAACTGTTTCTCGAGACCTTCGCGGGGGATCCGACAACCAACCTTTACAAGCTCTTCATCGACAGCAAAACACGCCAAAGCGACTTCGGCGCCCAGAGCGTGGGCGCCGGGTTTCAGGAGGAGCAAGGCCACGCGATAACCGTGATGTTCGGCGATGTTCCTGTTGCGAAAATGAATGACCGCGACCTTTCTGACGCCCGCGCACGCGTACTTGCAGAGCTTGAAACGATTGCAGCGTGGAATGACGGGTCCCCGGAACTCATCGCGTTCAACGACCGGCTGCGCAGCCGCGTGATCGAGATGCGGCGGTCGCTCTCAAAGTTCGTCAATTCGCCGCCGGGTTTCGGCTTCCGTGGAACCGGTAACGACTGGGACTTTCAGCTCCAACTCCTGAACAGGTTGGGCGGCTTCCGCCGCTCGGTCACCATGAAGCCGGCGCTCGACTTCGTGGAAAAGACGATTGCCGGAGATCGCAACGTGTGGGCTCGCTACATCAACAAATGGAAAATGACGGGGGCCCAGCCCTGGATTCTCGCGGCGAAACCGAACCCGGACATTTCACGATCCGTACAGCAGGAGCGTGAAGCGCGCGTCGCTTCGGAAGTCGCTCGGCTGAAGCAACTCTACGGCATGAACGATGAGCAGCAGGCTTTGCACCGCTATGCTGCCGACTACGACATCGAAACGGCGAAGATCGACGCGGCCGGGGCGCAGGTGAAGCCACCGAAATTCGTCGATAAACCTCCGATGACTCTCGACGACCAGCTCGACTACAAGGTCACGGAGCTCTCCGACGGCATTCCGCTCGTGACTTCCACATTCGACAGCATGACCAGCGCAACCACCGGTCTGGCTCTCCGGCTCGACGGCATTCCAGAGGATCAATTGCTGTTCGTTTCTGCTCTCTCTCTGTTGCTCACGCGTGTTGGTGTGATCGACAACGGCAAGCCGATTCCGTATGAGGAAATGAGCGAGCGGCTGCGCAAGGAGATTCTTGGCATCAACGCCGACTTCGGAACGAATCCCAAGACCGATCGCGTTGAACTCGTCGTGAGGGGCTCCGGCAACAATGCCGTTGAGGCGCAGCGCGCGCTCGATTGGATGAAGCTGGTTCTCTTTAATGTCGACTGGAGAGGGGACAACTTGCCACGGATCCGCGATGTCATCGATCAAGCACTCGGTGGTCTGCGGCGGACCATGCAGGGCGCGGAAGAGAACTGGGTGAATCCTGTGGCGACGGCCTACTGGCGCCAGGACAATCCTCTCCTCCTCGCGACGACATCCTTTTTGACCCAGATTCATAACCTCCAGCGAATCCGTTGGATGATCAAAGATGCGACGCCGGATCAGCGTGTGGCCGTAGCCGGCACCCTGCAGGTCCTGGCCGAGGTCAAGGGATCGCGTGAGGAATTGAAAGGCCGTCTTGCCGAACTGGGCAAGAGTCCCGACAAAGTCCTGGCCGACGCCGCAAAAGATCTCGATCAAACACTGGCGGACGTTCCCGATTCGAGCCTCGCTCTCGACTGGCCGCACCTCTGCCGCGACATGGCGGACGACTTGCTCGCGGGGCCGCAGAAAGCCCTGCTGGCGCTTGATAGCATCCGAAAACAAATCCTGCGGACGGGCAATGCGCGCGTGTTTCAGATTGCATCCGCGTCGACGCAGATGGCACTCCGCGCACCCCTTCAAAACCTCGTCGCGCAACTCATCAAAGCACCCGCCGCTCGATGGGCCTACAAGAGCGCTCCGCTCGTCAGGCAACGACTGCTCGAGCGCGACCCGAACGCGACGAATCCCATCTTCGTCGGCCTGTTGAATCCCAATTCCCAGGGTGGCGTGTTCCTGCACAGTGCACCAGGCACCAGCTTCGAAGACACTGACCGCGAAAAGCTGCTGAACTACCTTGCGGCATACCTGTACGGAGGAGGCGGCGGCCATTCGATATTCATGAGGACGGCGGGTGCCGGCATGGCCTATAGCAATGGCATCGGCATGCGGCTCACCCTCGGCCGCTCGTTCTACTATGCCGAGCGCACGCCTGAACTGCCGCTCACAATGAAGTTCGTTATCGAAGAAATCCAGAAAGCCGATTACGACCCCGCGCTCGCGGAGTACGCGGTGGCGCAGGCATTCTCCGGCACCCGTTCGGCCGCAGGCTATGAAAGTCGCGGCGAAGCCATGGCGTCGAATCTGGCCGATGGCCTCACGCCGGAAATCGTGACGCGCTTCCATCAGGAGATTCTGCAGTTGAGAGCCATGCCCGATCTCGCCAGGGAACTCTTCAAGAGAATGGCGGAGACGTACGCGCCCGTGCTGCCGGGTCTTGGTGTAAAAGCGTCATCAGTCAAGGAAGGGATTTACTTTGTCATCGGGCCAGAGAAGCAATTCGCTGCGTGGGAGGAATACTTGAAGTCGGTGGAAGGCGCGGACGCGAAATTCTATCGCCTCTACCCCCGCGATTTCTGGCAATAGGTTGCGAACGTGGGCGAAACCCTAGCGGGGCGCACGAATTTCACGAAACAGCTTTCGCCGCGGGTGTCCCCTCCTAAGTTAGGAGGGGACACGCGCTCCGACAAAGATGTGCCTGGCCGAAAGAGGCAGATTGCTCCCTCGCCTTGCTACCTCTGCACCCGCACCGTAACCAGCAATTGACCGACGTGACGCTGGGTGTGCTCGGCGGCGTGAACCAAGATGCCAAGCACTGTGGATGGGAGTTTCGACCGCCCGACGGTGCGGGGAATCTTCACCGTGTGTTCGTCGATTTTGCGAAGTTCGTCGAGAGCGACATCCACTTGCCCCCTAAACGCATCAATAAGGAGAGAAGCGTTAATCCCGGGATGCGGCACTCCTTCCGCTTCGAGCGCTGCCAATTGATCCTGATTCAACGACTCTCCGCGCGCATAGGTGAACAAACGGTCAAGCACTCCCGCAAGATGCTGCAAATGGAAACCCACGGAAGCGACGCCTCCGGGACGCGACCACAGCCGTTCTTCCGGAAAACCGGCCATTACCGCTTCAACTTCTTCGCGCGCCTGTAATAGGGCGTGCGCCACAGGCTGCAGCAAAGCCGGCATGTCAGGCAAAGGGCCGCGAAGCCAGACCTCCGGCAGAGCCATGATTACTTCGAGGGTCCCGCGCGATTCAATTGCTCGAGCGCGTTCTTCAATTCCTCCAGTTTCGCGCCCGCTTCGGCCAGCTTCCCTTCGGCCGTGAGACGCCGGTAATCCGAAAACGCCTGATTGGCCCGAGCAATCAGGGCCTGTGTGGAATTGTCTGTGGCCGCAGGCGCGGCTTTGCCGGGCGCTTGTTTCTCTGGCGTCGCGTTCTGCCCGGTTGCCTGAGTCAGCGAGCCACCGCCACCGGCGAGCAACACCTTCAAAGCTTCGTCGAACGTCGTTGCATAGGCCATGCGATCCTGCGTTGCGAGCACGATCAAACGCAACGCCGGCATCGGGCTGCGTTGAGCCTGAAGATAGATCGGCTCGGCGAAAAGCAGCACGTCGTCGATGGGAATCACCAGCAGGTTGCCGCGAATCACGGCGGAACCCTGCTGATTCCATAACGTGAGTTGCGACGAGAGTTGCGGATCCTGATCGATCCTGGACTGAATCTGCAGGGGTCCATCGACAGACCCGGTCTTCGGCAGGTGATACGAGCGAAGCTTTCCATACTCCGCGCCGTCGCTTCGACCGGCCAGCCAGCCAATCATGTTGTTCCGCTTCGCCGGCGTGAAGGGCAGGATCGACACAAACTCGAGATTCGATGCCTCAGGAAAATTCATGAGAATAAAAAACGGCTCGATGCCTTCAGCGGTCTGGCCGCCGCCCTGCGTCCGAGTTTGCTGCGCGATCGACCAGACGTCTTCTCTGTTGTAGAAGACCTGCTCATTGTCCACGTGATACGAGCTGTACATCGTCGCCTGAAGCTGGAAAAGGGTCTCCGGGTAACGGATGTGCTTCAACAGAAACTCCGGCATGGCCGACTTCGGACGGAACATATCCGGGAACATTTTTTGATAGGCGGCGATCACCGGATCTTCCGGATCGAATACATAAAGAGTGACCGTGCCATTGTATGCGTCAACGATCGCCTTGACGCTGTTGCGGACATAGTTGACGGACTTGTCTCCCATGGCCACATGACGCGAATAGGGATATCGTTCCGAAGTCGTAAACGCGTCAATCATCCAATACAGGGCGCCGTCATCGCCGACGACCATGTAGGGATCGTTGTCGAGGGTGAGAAAAGGCGCCACGCGAGAAACGCGATCGACAATGTTTCGATAGAGAAGCAGCGAACTGTCGGCGGTAACGTCATTTGAAAATGGGACGGTCGTCAGGTCGCCGACTTCAAGCGCAAGAATCGTCTTCCGAAGGAATCCGCCCATGCGGATGCCACCCGTTCCCGCGTAAGTTGTAAAGTTATTCGCGTCTCCCTCGGGATAGTTGAACTCCTTTTGGCCGGTTTTCACATAGACGGGCCAGTTGGTCTTCTCGCCGAAATAGATCTCCGGGCGTTTCACTTGAATCTCCGGCCGCGTGCTTTTGACCGGCATGTCCGAAAGAACGAACTGCGGAAAGCCCTCGCGCGTGAACCGGCTGGCCGAGTTCATGGTGACGCCATATCCATGCGTGTAAATCAGACGTTCGTTCACCCAGTTGTTCGACCCTGCCGGAAGCTTGCGGTTGTCGATTTCCCGCGTTGCAAGCATCATGCTCTGAAGCCTTCCGTCCACCACATAACGGTCGATATCCACATCGGAGAAGTCGTAGTACGTCTTGATTACCTGGATCTGTCGCAGCGTATCCTGCAGCGCCTGCCAGTCCCAGAGCCGCATGTTGTCCAGGGTGGACTGATGCACGGTCGGATCGAAAATTGCGTTGGTCTGGCGCGGCTCGAAGGGCATCTCCTCTACTTTGTCGAGACTGTAAGCCTTCCGTGTGAAATCCATGTTGTGGCGGATATACGGTGTTTCGAGGACAAGTTCGTTCGGGCGAACGACAAAAGTCGAGACGTACCACGGAATCAGCCCGCCGCCGATCATTGAAGCCGCTATGGGCAGGGCGATGCTCAACCCGGCCATTGGCAATCGGCCCGACCGGTTGAAAGTGAGCATCACCGCCGAGACGATCAGCGCGACGGTTGTCACCAGAAGCCCGGCAGCGATTACGTGGTGGTCCACGTAGGTCATGCCGGAAAAAAGATCGTGGTCCTCCAAAAGCAACTGATATCGCGAAAGAAATGTCCGGAAAGCGATGGACAGCATCAACATGCTGACCGCCAGCGAGATGCCTCGGAAGTGGACGGTCAGTCCAATGCCGAAGATGACGATGGACGCAAGCACGAGAACAATCGACACCATCATCAGCCACGCGGAAACCCATTCCAGGGCCGGCAGCGTGAAAAGAAAGAAACCCAGCGGCTTTCCAAATATCGGATCCGCTACGGCAGCGACGCCCGGTTGATTGAAATACAGCGCGAAGGTTTCCCATTGGCTGCTGATGAGCAATCCGATCAGGAGCCCCAGCAGAGGGGCGGCCCACGTGGCAAGACTTTTCACGCTTTCTATCGGCGGAGGATTTACAAATCGCCCCTGAACCTGCAGAAGCTGACGGCGAGCTCCACCCGTTACCGACAGAAGGACCCGGAAGCCGACCCATAGGAAGACCGCGGTCACGACAAAAGTCACGGCAAACGCAACCGACCGCGCTTCCAGCCGGTACCAGTACACGGAGACAAAGCCAAGACTCTCAAACCAAAGCTTGTCGATGTAGAGACCGGTGGAACTCGACAGCGCACTGACCAAAATGAAGCCGGCCAGCAGCAACTTGAACAGAGTACGCGGACGCCGCGTATCAAATGGCGGGTCCGAAGGGAAATTCCTCATTTCGGTCATCCTATACGACAATGGAAGAATCGTGGAGGTACAAATGGTTCTCGATCCCGCAGTCCAGGAGGTTCTCGATGCCTATGAAAAACGTTCGGCCGGCGAACACCAGCGATGGAACGATCTCGGATGGGACCAATTCATCAAGGAACGCGACCAGTATCTGCTGGCCGTAGGCCCGGCAACAGGTTTTTTCATGAACCTGCTGATAAAGGAAGCGAAGTCGCGCACGATTTTGGAAATCGGCACATCCTATGGATACTCGACCGTGTGGCTGGCTGAAGCGGCGCGGGCAACTGGCGGGAAAGTCATCACCCTCGAGCTTCAAGCGAACAAACAGCAGTATGCCCGCGAGCAGTTAACCAGGGCCGGCCTCGAAGAGTTCGTCGATTTCAGGCCCGGAGACGCCAGGGAGTCTCTGGCGAAACTTCATGGCTCTGTTGATTTCGTCCTGCTCGATCTGTGGAAGGATTTGTATATTCCCTGCTTTGACCTCTTTTATCCGAAACTCAGCTCGGGCGTCTTTGTCGTTGTCGACAACATGACCTTTCCCGAGAGTGCGCAGGCACACGCCCAAGTCTATCGTAAGCACGTGCGTTCGACTCCCGACATCCAATCGATGCTATTGCCGGTCGGCCAGGGACTTGAAGTGAGCCGCTGCATCCGTGGAGTGGAAGCGATAGCAGTCTAGCTTCCCTGTAGCTACAATCCGAACATGACGAATTCTGATCCATTGGCACTTCTCCAGGGCGAGCTAAAGAATTTTCAGGAGATTGCCAAACACATCGTGCCATTGCCCGGTGAAGTTCCACGCCTTGAGGGGATTGAAGTCTATGGCGGAACGATCCCGCTGAACGGCACGGTCGGCGGCGACCACATCATTTATGTCGACTTCAAAAAGCGTTTCGACCTTCAGGCAAGAATCCGCGAGGCGGCGGCAGAAGGCCGGACCGAGGTTGTGAAGCACCTGGAGCAATGCCGCCACAAGGCCGGGATCGCGATCATGGATGTGGCCGGGCATCACGCCACCGACGGCCTGCTGGCGGCGATGTTGCACCAGGCGTTCCTCCTGGGCGCCATCTATGAACTCGACATATCCGGAAATATCACGAAACGTCTCTTTGAGAATCTCAATACCCGCTTCCACCATTCGTCGAGCTTGAACAAGTTCGTCACAATGATCTACGGAGAGATTTCGGAAGACACCACGTTCCGATTCCTGTCGGCGGCGCACCCTCCTCCTGTAGTGTTTTCCAATCAGCACGACCGGTTTATGGAAGTCAGCGCAGACTTCTGTACTTCGTTTCCCCCGATCGGCACGCTTCCGTTGAAGGATGACATCGATAGCAACGCCATCCAGAGCGCCCTGGGGTTTAAGGAGCGCTACCAGCTCAATGAATGGAAGCTCATGGGGAATGGCGACATCTTGCTGCTCTATACCGATGGTTTGCTCGAGCACTCCAACGCGGACTCGGCATACTTCCCTTCACATCTGGAGCAAAAAGTCCGCGAAGTAAAGCATCAGAGCGCGAGAGAGATCTTCGACGCGATCAAGGCGCACCTGCTGGCGTTTGCCGAGCGCATCGACGATATCAGCTTCGTGATTATCAAACGGAAGTAAGACGGCTTTTAGACTTTATGCCGATCTTCACGGATCGGACTTGTGCCATCGGCTGCGACGGATTCCACCCGGGCTGCCAGTATCTGCATGAGCACAACTTTCAATTGGATATTTCGGTCGTCCCCCGGGGTGAGATTGCAAAACCTGACTGCGAGGTGCGTCCCCTCTCGTCTCACCAGCTTGGCAAGAACCTCAAACGGTTGGCCCGCGCGATGAAATATCAAACCGAGCGTGGACTGGGGATAAATCCAGTCGACATCAGTGTCCCCGAGATCCAGTTCAGCGCCGCCCCGGCTGAAATTGACCAGAGAGGCCTTGGCGGAATGAAATCCACATTTGATGTGGACGGCTGCCTCTGCGGAAAGCACAGCGGGAATGCGCAAAGAGCGCCGGCGTTCTCTACCACTCTTCTCTTCCATGGGCACCCCTTTCCGCAGTTTTTTGTATCGGCGCACTCCAACCTAAACTTTATCCACTACTCATTTAAATCATTAACTTGATTTAAATGCAGTATCGATATCATGCCTATAGATTTGAAGGGTTTAGCGGATGGTCCTTAAGAGAATTTGGACTTAGATTCGAGACCATCGCCTGACGCTGGCAACGCGGTGGCAAAACTGGCTGCGCGAAGTCCGACGAGGGATCAGGCAAGATATAATCTTCCGATGTCAAAAAGGCTGCTGACTGTCGGGGCGTTCGTCCTGATCATTCCAATGATCGGGCTGGCCTTGTTGCGTATTCGCACGGCTGCTCCTCCTATTCTTCCTGCGGCGCAGACGCCGTCAGCGCCTTCCGGACCGTCCCTTCCAGAAGCTATAGCAGACCTTCAGCGGCGGATCGACAAGGGCGAAGTGAAGCTATCGATGGAAGGTCAGCCGGGCTACTTGCGATCGCTCCTCAGGGAACTTCACATTCCGCAGTCTTCGCAGACCCTGACCTTCGCAAAATCCAGCGCGCAGCTCTTTCTCATATCACCGGAGACGCCGCGAGCGCTTTATTTCAACGACGATGTCTATGTCGGCTACGTTCAGGGTGCGCCACATCTGGAGATTGCCTCCGTGGATCCCGCAACAGGGCCGGCGTTCTACACTCTCGATCAGGTGGAGGCAGAGAAGCCACAGTTCACGAAGCAGCCGACCGACTGCCTCGCCTGCCACGATACTTTCGAGTCCGAGAAGCCGGTTCCGCGACTGCTGCTGTTGTCCGTTCTTGCGGACTCGAAGGGTGTCGCGCTTAACCGGTCGTCGGTTGTCACCAACGACCGGAGCCCGTTTGCCGAACGCTGGGGCGGCTGGTATGTCACCGGGACTCACGGAGCCCAGCGGCATATGGGGAATCGCTTCGTCGCGGAGCCCGCGTCATCCCTGGGCGATATCCACAAGTACGCAAAGAGCGCGAATCTGAGCAATGGCGCGAATGTAACCGACCTCACCAAACGCTTCGACACCAGACCCTACCTCACCCCGGACAGCGACATCGTGGCGTTAATGGTCCTGGGCCATCAGACTCATGTTCACAACCTGATCACGGTTGCGAACTACAACCTGCGGTCGAAGGCATCGGAGAGCGATCTGAAGGAACACGGCGAACCGCTCGTGGAAGCGATGCTGTTCTGTGACGCCGCGCCCCTCACAGAACCTGTTCGAGGAACAACCAACTTTGCTGCGGAATTCTCCGCTATGGGGCCGCGCGACAGCAAAGGCCGATCGCTTCACCAACTCGATCTCAAGCAACGGCTCCTGCAATACCCGCTGAGTTATCTCATCTACTCGAAGTCCTTCGATGCTCTGCCGCAAGCTGCGCACGACTACGTATATCAGCGGCTATGGGAAGTTCTGTCGGGCAAAGATCAGAGCAAGACGTTCGCCCATCTCTCCGCCGAGGACCGCAAAGCGATTCTGGAAATTCTTCAGGAAACGAAGCCGGACTTCGCAGCATTTGCGAAGAAATGAGAATCCCTTCCGTCGAGGATGTCCCTTCCTAAGGCGAGGGAGTCCCTTCCTAAGTAGTGGTGTTCGTAATTATGGTGACGTATTCGGGCGGGCATCCCCTCCTCTTGAGGAGGGGTGGCTGCGCGAAGCGCAGACGGGGTGGTCAGGCATGCGAAAAATTTTGGCCGTCCTGACCACCCCGGCCTTCGGCCACCCCTCCTCAAGAGGAGGGGTGGCCCGCCCGAATACGTCACCATAATTACGAACACCACTACTTAGCAGGGGACATCCGCTCTAATGTTCGTGGCCTCCCCTACAGCTCTCTCAGCGCCTTGGAGATAGGCAACCGTGCGGCTCGAATCGCAGGAAGCAGTCCGCCGATCAGGCCGATGGACAGGGCATAGACCAGGCCAGTCATGATGAGCGCCGGTGTAACACGGAATGCGAACGCCACCTGGCTGAAGGTTTGGAAGTTCATCGTCGATGTCTGGAAACCATCAAACGCGGCATACGCGCCCGCAGCACCGACAACTCCGCCGATACCACCCAGTACAATAGATTCCGCAAGAACTGAGACGACCACGGACAGCGAATTAAACCCAAGCGCCCGCAGAGTCGCGATCTCGCGGGCGCGCGATGCGACGGCGGTATACATCGTGAGCACAGCACCAAATACGGCCCCGATCGCCATCAGCGTTGCAATGCCAAACCCGAGCCCATTGACAAGCGTGGTCATGATTCTGGACCGGCTGGCGTAGTATTCGCTCTCGCGGTGCACATCCACTTTCACCTGAGGATTCTTTGCGGTCCAGGCTTCGAGCGTCTCCAAAGACTCCGGGGAATCCAATTTCGCAAGCATCAGACTGAACGCATTCACGCGGCGATAGACACTCTGCAGGGTCTGCACGTCACACCAGATTTCGGTTTCTGACACACTGCCGTTCGATTTGAACACACCCACGACCTGCCAGCGGTTCTGCCCCGTAACCAGCGTATCTCCAACATTCAGGCTCTGATATTCGCGATTAGCTCCGAGACCCACGACGACTTCGTTCGTCCCGAAGCGAAACATCCTGCCCTCGACAATAGAAGCTTCATCTCGCACTTTTACAGCCGCCGGCTCAATACCACGCATCGGCACGTTCGCCGTTGTACCTGTGGTTTTCTTGGGCAGGTCGACGATCACGTAGAGTTCCGCAGACACCAGGGCGGTATCTCCCTCGTGTCGAATGCCGGGCGCATCCTTCAGGATTCTGACTTCCCTTCCCTCGATACCGCTGGTCATTTCTGTGTCGGATCCCTGGCGAAGGATCAGAGCCCGCTCGCGCGACCCCGCTCCGCTCATCGCCGCAGAGAAACCTGCGGAGATGGAGAGCACGGAAACAAAAACAATGACGACCCCCGCAATTCCAATAATCGCCACTATCGACGAGCCGATGCGAGAAGGAATCGTGCGCAGATTGAGAAACAACACCGCGATGGTCTGTCTAAGCCAACTCATGCTCTTGTCCTATGTTCTCCGCAACGCGTCGGTGATTTGCAACCGCATCGCTCCCACCGCCGGGATAACGCCCGCGATCAATCCCATCAAGACCATCAGGCCGATTCCAGCGAGCACGTCGACGCGAGGGAGAGACCAAACGGGAAGGTAGCCGCCGGTGGGGTCTCCGCGTTGCACAAACAGCCATGCGACGGCCAAACCGAGTCCGCCACCCACCACAGTGATGAAAAGAGATTCCAACAAAACCAGGACAAGAATCTTGATGTCGCCGAAACCAAGCGTCTTCAGCACTGCGAGTTCACTGGTGCGTTCACGTACCGATTGCACCATCGTACTTGCGGCAATCAGACCGAACATGAAGAGGACCGTGGAAGCGATGGCGACCGTGATCGCGCCAATGTCGCCCACCTGCTTGGCAAAGCCTTCAATGAAACCCTTTTCCGTTGTCGTTTTGGTTTCGGTGCCGGAATTGGCGAACATCGTATCGAAGGTTTGCCCAAGATCCGCAGCCTGGGAGGGATCCGAAATCTTCACCACATACCAACCGATGAAGCCTTTTAATTGAGCGGGGCCATTCTCATCGAGGTAGTCGTAGCGGAGAAAGAGCTGCGTTTTGTCGAACCCGCTGTCCGCGTCATAAATGCCGGAGATATTGAATTCCCAGGGATCCGTTGGCTGATAGATCGCCGATTTCAACGGAATCCGATCGCCAATCTTCCAGCCGTATCGGGCGGCGATGTCCTTGCCGACAATGATGCCCTGCCGATCGCTCAACCATTGTTTGATCTGCGCCGGATCGAGCTTTATCTCTTTATAGATATTGAGGAAGGATTGCGGCTCCACGGCGATCGTCGTGAGAACGTTCGTATCGTCCTGATACGCACCGTTGAACCAGTTCTCATGCGTTACCGCTTCAACGCCGGGCGTCTGCTCGATTTTCTGCTTGTAGGAAATCGGCAATGGCAGGATCAGCGTGACTTTGTTGATCAGCACAAGCCGGTCGATGCCGGCAACTTCGATTCCGAGACTGAAAGCCGATCGAACGGCCATGACGATTCCAAAAAGCATGAAGGCGATGAAGATCGAAAGCAGCGTGAACGTCGTGCGAATCCTCCGGCGCCAGATGTTGGACCAGATCAAAGGCAGGTATCGCATCAGTGACCGTCCCCCTCGAGGACACCCTTCTCAAGATGCAGTGTTCGCCTAGCCCGTTCCGCGGCGTGCGGATCGTGCGTGACCATGACGATCGTCTTGCCGTGGTCGCGATTGAGGATCTGAAGCAGATCCAAAATCTCTTCACTGGCCTTGCGATCGAGGTCTCCGGTCGGTTCGTCGCAAAGGAGAAGCGTGGGATCCGTCACGATTGCGCGGGCGATGCCCACGCGTTGTTCCTGACCTCCGGACAACTGGCTCGGATAGTGCTTCGCCCGATCGGCGAGCCCCACAACCTTGAGGGCAATGGCCACGCGCTCCCGCCGTTCTGCCTTCGACAGTTTCGTCAGGAGCAATGGCAGTTCGACGTTCTTTTCCGCAGTCAGCTTGGGAAGCAGATTGTAGAGCTGGAAGACGAAGCCGATGTTTCCGGATCGCCATCGGGAAAGCTGGCCGCCCCGCAGTGAACTGACTCGGAGGCCGTCAATATCCACCGCGCCTTCGCTTGGCAAGTCGAGTCCACCCAGGAGGTTGAGCAGAGTCGTCTTTCCGGAACCTGACGGGCCCATAAGAGCAAGATAATCGCCCTGCGGAATATCGAGGCTGACGCCCTTCAGCACATCAATACGTTCACTTCCCCGAGTGAAGTGCTTGTGAACATCGCGAATTTGAACTAGAGCGTTGGAATTCATAGCGCACGAATTTAGCCGATTATGAGGTCCGGCGTATTGTAAAAAACTGACGTGCGCCTGGAGAGTCGCTCGCGGCGAGTGTTAGCGCGGTGGGCTGAAATTCACACGAACGCGAAAATAGACCTTAACGCCTTTTCCATCCTTGCGCGCCGGCTCGAATTCCCATTGGTCGACGGCGTCAATCGCCGCCTGATCGAGGCCGTAACCCACAGGCGTCACGATGTCTGCAACCTGCGGCTTTCCGCTTTCGTCGACGATCACGCGCAGAATGACGGTCCCTGTAATGCCCAGAGGCAGAACGGATTTCGGATAGATAGGACTGGTTTGCTTCACGGCCTTCGGTACCAGTCCCTGGTCCTCACTGGCACGCGGAACGGCCCTTCCCGTTACCGGATCAATAACAGTTTCCAGTTCCCCGTTGCCCGACAGGAATTTTGTCCAATAAGGTGGCACCAGCTTTGGAAGCCCGTCGAAAGAGACCAGCGCAGCTTCAATGCCGCGCTCCACGGGGACGCTGGCTTTTCGGGCAAACTCCACGGTCATGCGACTGCCGCCCACGGATTCCTCAAGCTTCTTCGTCTTCGAGTTGTATTCCAGAAACGACTGGTGGCCGCGAAACTCGACGCGGTCCGGCGCAACGTTGACGGAATCCACATGGAGATGACCGTCAAGAGTGAAAACGCCGGGCAATCCGCCGATAAGGGCGCCGTCTGCGTCGAATTGAAGTCGCGTTCCCGACGGGAACCCCCGAACGGTTACGAGTTTCTTCGCATACTTTGCGGAAAGGGTGTCGCGGAGAGATCCGTCGGAAATAATTCCGGACGGCGCCTGCAATAGAAGAAGCAGGGGAATCAAGAAACGCATAGTCACCTCCATCACGAGTAGTGACGAGCGATCCAGGCTCAGTTCGCTACAACGGAAGCGAATCATATCCTGCCCTGCAAGCAGGAGCCGAATTTTTCTAAATTCTCCGCGATCTTAACCGGGGTTCCGTTACTACCGAAACGTATTCGGGTAGGGGAGATCGGGGCCGTGCTACTCGAACCCCGAATTCTGGAATTCGAATTCGGGGTTCGAGTAGCACGGCCCCGATCTCCCCTACCCGAATACGTTTCGGTAATTTGCAATTCTTCTACTTGAAAAGGTCGAGTATGTCCTGGGGAACATCGCTCTGCGGTTTGTCCCAACCGACCTCGAAATATTTTTCCCAGTTCTTGGCCCACGGCCTTCCATAGTAGTCGATGAATCGCGGATCAACGTCGGTGGTCTGCTGGGGCTTGCCATTCACATTGCGGATATTACTCAAGCATTCAATGTAGGTGTGTCGGCGAGTCGGATTATCGAGGCCCGTCGCCCGATTGAACTGCATGGTGAGATGCAGCGGCTGAGCGAAAGCTTCGGGATCGTAAAACACGGCCTCATGGGCGAGCCCGACGAAGGCGCCGTTGGTGTATACGGGCGAGTACGTTTCGATCGTCTCCAGCTTATCGCTGAATTCGAACATGGAGTGGGACAGCGTCCAACCTTGAACATTCGCCGTCCATGTGATCAGAGTGGTGCCATCCCAGAATCCAATCATCTCTCCGTACCACTGTGGGACTTTTTGCACATGCTCCTTCCCGATCTGGACCTGGCGCAGGAAGTTGGCAGCGACGCCGGACAGGAACTGAACCTGATTGACGTTCATCGTGAGCTGGAAATTCCCTCCTTGCGAGGCTTCAGACCACCAGCGCATGAATCCTTCCGGATAACAGAGCGAGGCGTTCCATTGCGGCGAATTGTCCACGCCTTCGTGATAGTCATCTTGCACCATGCGCTTCTGATATTCCGGCGTGAGGAGCGACAGTATGGTGGGGACCTGATTGATCGTTCCCCACGTCCATTGCGAACTTGCAAACGTGCCGACGCGGCCATACCACCCATCCCAGTCGGGCACTGTCGCTTTCGTGTAAACGGTGGGACCGCCCTTCGCCTTCGCCGCCGCCAGTAATGCTTCGTAATGTTCCTTGGCCGTTTTGTACGGGTAAGGACTCACGATCTTCTCGCGCGGGTAATCGATGCTGCAGTCCCCCCACGAGGGTGCCCCGGTTTGAGCATTCTTGATCCGGCCGCCGGTCCAGATATCGGTGATCTGACGCGGCGTATTACACCGGAAGTACCGCTTGTCCGACCAGAGCGCCTGATCCTTGTAGAAGTTTTTCGACGTAAACATATCGATCGGCAACGCCTGCATTCCTTCCGGTGGTCCCGGAAATGTGGGCGTGTTCCCCCTGCCGCCACCGCGTCCCCCACGCTGGGCCTGCGCTGGCTGCTGCGCCCCTGCCGGTTGGGCTACTGCTGGTTGGGCTCCTGCGGGCGGTGCGCCTCGCTGTCCCTGCGCCACCGGCTGCAAGGCAAGCGCCAACATGACTGCGACGGCGAACAAAAGAACGCATAATCTGGCTCTCATCTGGTTTTCTCCCGACGGGCGTTTATTTCCTGATGAACGATGCGGGGATCTTACGCCGGGCGGCCAAAAGCTGGCAAGTAAACGCGGGAAACAGTAAACCTGGGAAACAAGCAGGGGATAGCCTTTTTGAGCGAGGTGCGCTAAGTACGATTGAAGGGTTTTAGCCCATTTGAAGGGGTACGCGACATCGTGGCCGTGTTGCCCGTCCGTGTTACGGGCGAAGGATGGCCGATACGGTGGCGCGTCTAGTGTACCGTGTGATTCCCCACGTGCAGGTTCGGCAGTGGGTGCTGCCGCGCCGAAGGCCGGCGGCGAGCCAGAGTTCTTCCCGCTTCGCGCACCCGGGACCTCGGATGTGCTGAAGGCGGTGGAACGCGTGGCACCACCCCTGCCCGCAATGCTGAAGCGTCGCGGGCGGGGGCAGGCAGACGGGAATGGGTAAGGACACCGACCAACTCGTGCGTGGTGACCCATGGTGGCCGGAGTCTACGCGCCTCCGCCACTGGCTGGATCGCGTGGCCTGTTAAGCTCTTACCCGAGGAGTTTACGGTGTCAGCGGCAGACTACAGTCATGCAGATTGCCTGGCGCAAGTTGGCGGCATCGTAAGGAGATCCTGCTTGAAATCCGCTGAGGTCCACGAGCCAGACCCGATAGGTACCGTTAGCGTTGGCAGTAGCCAGATACTTGCTGTCCGCGGAAAAGGCGGCGGTGGAACCCACACCTGAGGGCAAGATCGACATCGGCTGGTGCGTTTTCTCGCCGCCTTGCAAGTTCGCATCCAACACCGAGTCTCCTATCACCAGGAGTTTCTCATTGGGACTGAATGCGAGCGACTGAACTTGGGAGGACGCTCCAACAGTTCCTACATAGGCTCCGTCGCCTGCGTTCCAAAGCATAACGCCGTCCTTAGCGTCGTGGAAGGATGGCATACAGTTAATATCGGACACGCTGGCGGCGAACTCCGACCTCCCACGAACTGCGACCTGGTAGGCTCGGCACTCATACGGCTGGATTTTCCGGGACATACGCAAGACATCGTTCCAGATCCACGCACCTCCGGAACCGGCGGCAGCAAGGACGGGCGAAAAACCCGCTTGAGGAGCAAACTTTACATCGTCGACGGTAGAGTCCCCCGCCGACAAGTCCAGTCGAAACCTTTCGACTTGAGCATTCCAAATCACGGCTGTTACAGTCCCGGCCGCGGTTGCGAAATGGAGGTTATCGTCCGCCCAGTCCAAGGCTTTGATGGACTTGCCATGAGCGCCATAGCTGGAATACTTCAGATTGGAAGTGGCAGGATTACCCGGATTAGGCCCGTACACTACGGTGCCCTCGTCGTCACCCAAGGCCCAGAACTTCCCGTCCGGGCTGAATTTGAGGACAGTCCCATTGCCACGCGACTGAATCGGCAGCTGTGTAATTTTTAAGGAGCCGAAATCGAAAAACTCCAGCAGCCCCGGCTTCCGGCTGCAAGCTAGAGTCGCGCTGCTCGTGCCGTACGCGCAAGCCGAAGCGCCCAAATCAATCGTGCGCTTGGAAAAGGCGGGCAACACCTTTCCGGGCTTGTTATCGAAGACATCGATTCTTTCTTGGGACCAGGCGATGACACTATCATTCTCTGAAAACGCGAACTGCCAACCCCTCTGGCTCGGAGTGCCGGAACCCGCTATCACTCCCAGATAGCGCAAATCCCTTACTGATTGTGCGAGTTTCTGATCCATCGTGTCGCGCTGGACCTGCCCCTGACGGATTGCATTTGCAATTAAGAGAGCCCGTTGATCACGGTCCAAAGCTGGATCGATTGCGGAGAGCGGATCGCGGTGCCAGAAGCCCACCCACGCCGCGAGGAGAATAACCACCAGGCCAACGACCGCAACCTGCGTACGCAAGCGTGCTCGTTTTCTGGCTATCTCGACGTAATTGCGGACATGTTTCCGCAAGAGACCAGATCCCTCGGTCGGCCGCGACGCAGTCGCCTTGGTCCAAGCGCGATAGTCGGAGGTGCTCAGCGGATATCCCTTTTCACCGAGCGCGGACCAGAGTTTCGCTTGGACCTCCAATCGCGTCCGCAACAGAAGGAAATCCCGTTCCCGCTCGATAAGTTTGAGGTACCAGTCCCAATTCGAAATCAACTTGGGCTCAACGAGGGTGTAACCCGCCGGAACCGCACTGACCAATGACGCCGATAAGGCCAGTCGGACTAAAGCTTCTTCTTCGGCATCCGGATCAGATACGTGTACAGACACCGCCTGGGGCAGGCTATCCGCTCCCACGTTTACAAATCGCAAGGCAAAGCGTTCCAGCGCGGACACCCGTTGCGGCGGGCAGGATTGCACGAAGGCCTCTGCGCGCAATATGGGATCGCCCTTCTCGCTCTCGGCAAGGAAATCGCGAACCAGCGGGGGCAACTCAGTTTCGTCGCGCCCTTTCAGCGGCGCCGCCAACCGTTCTAACTGCTCGCCCCGTAACAGCCTTCTCGGGCTCCTTTGTTCTTCGGCCCACCCCCTCGCGAGCAACTCCAGTTCATCGCGGGCCGCTACGACGGCGGCATTTTCCTCCAGCCATCGCTTTAAAGGCGGCCATCGATAGACCAAGTCATCGGAAACCAGCATGTAGCCGGGGCCGCCTGCGATCTTCATGAATGGACCGCTTGTTACTTCGTAGACAACCCCCATTTCGATCGCCTGCCGCACAACCTCCGCGTTGGGGTACACATCCTCCGCATCCACGAACCGCCGTGCTCCTCCAGCGGTGACAAATTGCAGGAAGAAGACGCTTGGCACGAGCGGCTCTGGTAAGGCTTTGGCGAAATTCTCGGCAGCCGCGGACGGGTCATTTCGTTCGCTCTCGCGCAAAAACGCGCGCGTATCCGGGCTCAAAGAATCGCCTCGCTCGCGCTCCCATCGCATTGCATTCCGCAATTGTTCGTCGCGCAGCAATGCAGACGGACTCCTACCGCTGCTTTGCCACGAAGCCGCAGCAGAATCCACGGAATTGCGCCAAGTCAGGAATTCCCGGTCCGCTTCGATCCAGTCACTCAGAAGCTTCCACCTACGAGGAAGGTCCTCGTGGGCCAACCGGAGCACCGGAGGACTCTGGTCCGAGTCTTCCTGCAGCAAGCCGTCATTAACGAACTCTCTTACGAACGGCATTTCGTCCGCTTGGCAGTCATCCAAGGACAGCGGGCGAGTCGCATCAGGTTTCGAGCCCCCTCCTGAAACCACAAACCGCAGCAGCAGTCGCCGAATCACCTCCAATTGCGACGGGTTCTTTTCGACAACCTGCCTGGCAAGCAGGAGCGGATCGTCCGCAGCTCGGACAAACTTCTCCAGATATGCTCGCCGCTTCCGTTCATTCAGCACCGCGGGGGTGCCCACCTCGCCGCCTGTAACATACCGAAGTATGCTGTTGGTGGCGGCGGACATGGAGATTGCTTCCGTTGCCGGATTTCCGAACATGGCCGGAATCTCTTCGAAAGCATAGTAGGGGATGTACACCACCTGCATCTGCCCCCAATACTCTTCCTTCCGTGTCTCATCGAGATCGACCAAGAACGCATTAAACACTTTCTTCACGCGCTCCATGGCGATGAGGCGCCGCTCGTGTTCGCTGAGCTCGATGCGCGTGGGAACCGGGAAGATCCGGAAAGGAATGACAGCGTCATCCTTGGCCCGTTTCGCCGCAACATCGGATGCGATCCCCGACGCTCCGCGAATGCTCTGTTCATTCAGTGTGAAGCACACAACCAGCGTATCGGGCATCTGAATGGTGCAGATACCGGACGTGTCGCTCACTCCGGTTCGGCTGTCTACGAGAACGTAGTCGTAACTAAAGCTCAGCAATTTCCGGAGCGCGTCCACGAAGCGACGGCCGCCGAGCTTCTCATAGAACTGAACAAAGTTGAAGAGACTCAGCCGTTCCGAATAGCTAGCGTCCTGGCGTCCGGCGCCAATAAACTTGATGCCTGCCTCACCAGGAAAATCCTGGAATTCCAAGGTTTGAACGAACGAGTCGGGGGCGGCTAATTCCTCGAAGAAGTCGTCGTCGACATTCCGCCAGTCGGTGTCTACGGGCTGCGCCGCGGCCGTCCGCGCCATCCGGGTCAGGTACTCAAGGACACCATCGGTTGACTCGAGATTGGGGTCTTTCAGGAAGGGGTGAAAATAACGGTGGACTCCGGGGGCTTCCAGATCCCAATCCATGACCAGGACGCGCTTGCCGGCCATTGCAAGAGCCCAGGCGGCGTTCGCCAGCGCCATCGACCGGCCGGTTCCGCCCTTGTAGGAATAGAAAGTGATGATTCGGCCCCCGCCGAACGCTCGATCGAGCCTCTCCTTACCGGCGTCTTGTGGCACGCTGCGGCTCGCCGGCTCGGAGCCAGGGCCAGGCTGTATGGGCGGTTCCATATGCCTGCGGGGCTATGCTCCGCTCACACGTGGTAAATTGCCCGTCGGTTCCCGACCGCTAGCGCCGCGATTGATCGCCAGCTGTTCAAATCTTTCCAGCGTAGCGTTGATTCCTTGCTGTAGCTCGAGTGCCGATCGTATCGGCGGCTGCGGCAGGGCAATGCGTGGAAGCAGGTCGTTGATTTTTTTCTCCAGCTCCGTCCGGTCCTGAATGAGGGCCGGGTCTTGCTCGTTCCAGGTTACGAACAGCGCGGTGTTCTTGTGGACGGCCGGTTCTAACTGCTTGATCGGTTCGAACTGGCCTTCCACATGAGCCGTCCGAGGGTCCAATACGATCAGCACCGGATCGTCTCCGGCAGCCCCGACCTCTTGCGCGTAAGCAGAAGTCATGGGCATCACCTGCATCCCAATCTGCCGTCTGGCGACGACTGTTTCTACCAATTCATGCGCGCTTTCATCGCGATCCGGGGGCGGAAGAAAGGGCCGCCAATCCGTTCCTCCCAGGTCGCAGTAAGTGACCCGGGTACGGATCCTGTTGGGAATATGAAACGCGCTTTCCTCGTCGGCAAGCCGCCTGCCAGAAACTCCTCCGCGCAGTCGAACAGAATTGCCCATCCGCAGCATGGCTTCGACGATTGTGTCCACGCAGTCCTTATAGGCTTTCGCTCGGCCCTGCCGACTCATGATGCGGGAGAGCCCCATCTGGGCGTAGGCTTCGGGCATGGTGCCCTTTGCAAACTGGTACTTCTCGAGGCACGGCGGGAGTTGTACCTGCCCCCAGATCACGGGAATGATCCTTTCCACACCAGGATAATGCTGCTGAGTCAAGCGCTCAAAGAAGGCGAGCTCCTTCCCGCACCACTCCTGAGTGAGATAAGCCGGCGAGATCACGCACACGAGCAACCGGGACCATTCTAAAGCTTCCTGCAAAGAACGACTCCAGCGGCTGCCCAGTTCCAGTCCGTCCTAATCCGCAAACGATTTGTGGCTCTGTTGGGCCGCTGTAAGCTGGTCGCGCAATCCGCTCCACAGATCTTCGTAAAGCGCCTGGAGGTTCCGACTTTTGTTGATGCGCGCGTAGCTGAAGAAGAACCAGTTTGCTGTCATGTTCTGCGGAAACTGTATACCACGCCTCTGCGACGGGGTCTAGAACGCGTCCGGGGATGAGGAAGCCATGCAGCTATTACTGCCCGAAGGCTACGATTGCCACGAGACCGGTGCTGAGGTTCCGCGTGGCTTTTCCAAAGCTTCATCCGAGGTCGAGGAGTCCTATAAGAATGGTGGCCCACCAGACTCCGAAGAAACACTTCCGGAAGCAGGGCTTCGAAAGGCCTTGTACTCTACTTCGCCAATCAATACGGCGGACAGGCGGTTTCGTCTGCGATTACCACGACCGACCGGGCGTCGGTCTGGATGGGGAGAGCGGTTGGCGTGAAGCCCACCGCGTCGTGGATGCCTAGGCGGAGGGGGGCATCCTCGACGAATCCGAGGCGGCATGGCTTCGGGCCTGCTGGCTGGCGGCCGCCAAACACCAGTAGCTCAGGATATGAAACTTGGAGTTGCCTTAGGGGAAACAAAGAATCAATGTGCGATGGAAACTGCAATTCAGGCTTTGTCTCAAGCGGATTTTTTCGCTGGACTTCCGCGAGCGAAAAGGGAATTCTGCTCCCACTTTAGCCATTCAAAGCCGTAAGAGATTTTGGTTCCGCGTTCGTGAGGGGGGAGTATGAAGCGAATTCCATTCGCCGCAGCGCTGCTAGTTTTTCTTCTCGCAGGCAGCTATCTATTCGGTCAAACCGTTAACAGCCAGGTGGGCGGCAGCGTTCAAGACCCGTCGAAGGCGCTGATCCCCGGAGCGACCATTACGCTGACCAACAACGGAACGGGTGTCACGAGCACAACAGTCAGCAATGAGGCCGGTGCCTACAGTTTTCCATCCGTTCCGCCGGGAACCTACAAAATGACCGCCGCATTGCCGGGGTTCAAGACCGCAGTTGTGAATGAATTACCCGTGGGCCAATCCGTGCAGGTCCGCTGGAACTTCACAATGGAACTCGGCGTGACGTCGACGCAGGTTGAAGTCTCCGTATCGGCGCTGCAGTTGCTGACCCAATCGTCGGCGAGCATCGGGGATGTGCTGTCCTCAGACCGGGTCATGGAACTTCCCATGGTCAAAGAAAACGTTCTCGACCTGGTGAGAATCACGCCGGGTTTTCGGCAAGGCCTCGCCGGCGACGCAAACACCACGTTTGGGGGTCTGCCGATAGGGACAGTTAATACCGTGAGAGATGGCCTTAGCGTTACCGACACACGGAGCAATTCCGTTCTCTCTTCGACCGCGAATATCAACCCGGACCTTGTTGGCGAAATCCGCATCATCCTGGCGCCTGTCGACGCCGAACAGGGACGAGGTAATGGGCAGGTTCTAATATCGACCCGCTCGGGAACCAACCGATATACGGGAAGCGCGGTGTGGTACGCCCGGCCCTCGGCACTCAACGCCAACACGTGGCCCAACAACAAGACCGTCGATCCCAATACGGGACTCTGGAAACCCACTCCGCAGAATTGGAGAAACACGCACGAAGGCACGATCAGCTACGGCGGGCCCATCCTCAAGAACAAACTATTTTTCTTCGCGCTGTACGATCAAAATTACAGCAACACCCGCACACTCGTAACCAACAACGTGTTGACGGACACGGCGCGGCAGGGCATCTTCCGGTACTTTACGGGTTGGAACAACGGCAATGCGCTAACGCCGCTTCCCACCTTCCCGGCCTCCGCCACGACCGGGGTTTATCCGGTGGTCGATTTTGCGGGCAATCCTGTGACGCCGCAATTCAATCCGAATGGCACCGCATACACCGGCGGTCTGCGATGCTACAGCGTGTTCGGTAATAAGAAGGCCGACGGCAGCGCATTTACGCAGGCGGACTGTCCCGGCGGGACGGCGCTTTTCCCAAGTGGAACGGCAGCAACGTTTGACCCGTTGCGTCCGGTGATGGATTCGACCGGTTACATTCAGAAGATCCTCGCCTTGATGCCGCATGCCAATTTCTTTGCGCCCGCTGGAACAACAGTAGACGGCCTGAATCTCGCGCAGAACCGGTATCTGCAGACCAGAACCGGTACGACGGGCACCACCGGAACGAGTCCGGAACTGGTCAATCGCAAACAGATCAACCTCAAAATCGATGAGAACTTCAATTCCAAGGAACGGTTGAGCGTGGGCTGGACTTATCAGGCGGACGACAGCGCGGACAACGTCGCGAACTGGCCCGGCGGATTCAATGGCACTTCGAGGCGGCGGCCACAGATCCTGACGGTCAACTTCACATCCACGCTGACCTCAAGGATCGTCAACGAGGGCCGATTCGGGGCCACCCTCGGCAACAATTCAACCTATGCGCCGTGGGAAAGCAAAGATTCGAAGATCCAGAGTGGGGCAAACGCCCTTCTGCTGCAGGGCGGGAAGAACGCAACGACAGGCGGTGTCTATCCGGTTGCGTTCGCTCCAGGAGCCGGCATCTTTGCTTTCGCGAACAACGCGATCAACACCAACTCCACGTCGAGCGGCGACACTTCGCCTCTATACAGTCTTGCCGATACCCTCAGTTGGACGCGGGGCCAGCACGCATTCCGGATGGGCGCTGAACTCCGCCTGACGAGGTCCAACGGATATAGCGGTGCTGCGTTTCCGACCGCTTCGGGTGGCGCCGGCGGTCAGAATTCCCCACTGGGGGCCGCTATCGCAGCCTTGCCCAGTCAACTGCAAGTCAACCAAACCAACGCGGCCAACCTGCTGTATTTTCTGTCCGGGTCCGTCAACAGCGCCACGATGGCGTATTGGGTCGGTTCTCTCCAGGACGTGAAAAATGGGACGTGGCAGGATTATGTCACCGCACAAAGGAGGTACCGCAAACAGATCGCCAATGAGGCGGCCCTCTTCTGGAAAGACGATTGGAAAGTGACCCGGCGGCTGACGCTCAACCTCGGTCTCCGCTGGGAATACTCCGGGCAGCCCTACCTTGAAGGAGGCTACACGACGGGGCTTGTGGACCAGGGTTACGGACTATTCGGCGCCGGCCGCACGACAGCAAACCCTTTCGACACGTGGTTGCATTCCGGCAACCTCTTTCTGACCGGCTACGGACCCAATTCAACGACCACGCCGACGCTGTCTTGCGTGAATGGCGTCACGCAATCGGCCCTGCTTCCGGTATCGACGTGTGATCCGGGAAAGCTGACGACCATCCAGTTTGTCGGTCCGGGGTCCGATCACCCGAAGCGGTCCGCGACTCCGAACGACCGGAACAACTTTGGACCCGCGATCGGCTTCTCCTGGCAGGTCCCGTGGTTCGGAGAGGGGAAGACCAGTGTCCGCGGTGGATTCCAGGTGACCTATGGCGGATCCGGCCGCAACGCCGGCGCCGCCGAAACTCTAATCGGAAATGTACCCGGCAACACCAGCACCGCGACGCTGGCCGTGAGCGATTTTCCACAACTGCAGAATGCCGTCCCCGGCCGGGCCCTCACTCTCGCGGATCTGTCCGCGCTCGTTCCGGTAAAGCCTACAAGTCCCGCCCTTCCGGGGGGACAGATTGCGGTCTATAACGGGGCCACGACCCTCACTGCTTATGACCCGGCATACAGGACACCCTACTCGGAAAACTTTACGCTGGCGGTGACCCGGTCTCTGAATCGGAAAATGACCCTGAGCGCCACCTACGTGGGCGTTATCGGCAAGAAACTCGCGGGGACGATGACTGTTAACACGACCGACGTCTACAACAACAAGGAGCTTTTCGACGCGCTCACGATCACACGAGCCGGCGGGGACGCGCCGCTCTTCGACCTGATGTTCGCGGGGTTGGACCTGCATGGGACAACCGGAACCGGCTATGGACCAGTAGGAACCTGCACTGCTGTCGCTGGAGCGCCTGCCGCTGAAGGTTGTCTTGCCGGACAAGTTCGGCAACACGGTTCCGCACAGTTGCGTCGGAACAGCACGTTTACAAACAATCTCGCTATCGGCAATTTTGACGCTGTCGCCGCTTCGATACAAGCTCTCAACACCGTCCAGTCGGGTCTGCTGGCTCAGCCTGCCGGCGTCGCCGGCAGGGTGCTCCGCAACGGCTGCGACCGCCTCGCCGCGGGTCTGACGACCATCTCCACTCGATGCTTCCCCGAGAACTACATCGTGGCCAATCCTCAACTCGGCACGGGCTCCACGTTTACCGGCAACTTGAGCAAATCCAACTACCAATCCCTGCAGTTGCAGTACACCCTGCGGCCGGTGCAAGGCATCAGTTTTCAGACCACCTACGCCTGGGCCAAAACCATGGGTCTTCCGACCTCGGGCTACACCAATCCGCTGGACCGGAATGCCGATTACGCCGAAGCGTACCTGAGTGTAAAACACGATTTCCACACCAACGGCACCTTCGAATTGCCGCTTGGACCCAACAAGCTGCTATTCAGGAACAGCACCGGGTGGACGGCGCGGCTGTTGGAGCGTTGGCAGATCAGCATGATTTACAATGCGTTCAGCGGAAACCCCAGGACTCTTATTGGCGGCCACATGCTCTATGCCGGTGGACTTCAGACGCTGAATCTCGGGCAAAGCAGGTTGCAGATCGTCTCTCCGGACTTTGACCTTCAAACAAAAGGAAAGGCAGCCTGGGACGGCCCGAACCACGATACGGGAACCTACTACGGCAAACAATTCATACTGACATCGGATCCGCAGTGCGCCCTGACGAACAACACCGACACCATGGGCTTCAACCTCTTCGCCAATGGCAGCTGCACCCTCAACGCCGTCGCAAAGCAGAATCCGGACGGCACGCCCGGCGCGATTATGCTTCAGAATCCCCTTCCCGGACAGGTCGGCAACATGCCGCTGTCGCTGCGGTCACTCGGAAAATGGAGATTGGATGCGAACGTCGGGAAGACGTTCCGGATCTCGGAATCCAAATCGGTCGCGATCCGTTTCGATGCCACAAACGTGCTGAACCATCCCGACCTTTCCGACAACCAGCCGCAAACGGGTCAGAGCGTCAACACGCCCGGAGTCGTGTTCGGACGAATCCCGGATAAGGGCGGCTCACTCACCGGAACCACGCCTCGCACTTTGCAGGGACAGCTGCGCTTCACTTTCTAAACGCAGAAGCCTCCGAATTCGCCCGTGGAATTCGGAGGCTTTCCCCGGATCGCTTGATATAATCCGCGCCCTATTTAGTTACCAAAACCTTGAGGAGGCTGCAGCGGAATCCACGGACCGCCGCCATCGGCGATGGATGTGCGAAAGATCTGCAGGGCCAGCAAAGCCGCGGCACCCGTTTCTGGATAGAAAATAATGGTGGCGCAACGGGCGAGCAGCACGAACCCGCGGAAGATCACGGCCGTCACATAACGCCATGACGCCGGCCGTCGGGCGATAAAACTTGTTTAGATGCTCTGTCTGGCAGTCAGTACCGAAAGTTTGCAGCTTGTTTCAAAAACCGAGTTAGAATCCGCGCACTCATGTCACGTTTTCTGGCACTCGCTGGCCTTTTAGGCTGCATGGGCGTTGCGCTTTCCGTCCAGGCACAATCCACGCCGTTCAACTTCCAGGGGCGAATTACGGCAAACGGTTCTGCCTTCAACGGGACGGGTCAGTTTAAGTTCGCCGTCGTGACCAGCGTGGGAGCCGTCAAGCGACCGCGACACCGACCATCTCCGGGGGCTTTCTCACCGTCGCAACCGTGAACGATGGGGGTGCGGGTTATGTCTCTGTGCCGACAGTTACGGTGCAGGGCGGAGGGGGCTCAGGCGTCAATGACACGTGGGTTGCCACGAGTACGGTTAACGTGCCCGCGGGCCGCATCTGGCACACTGCCGTGTGGACGGGCACTGAAATGCTCGTTAGGGGGGGCGGGACAGGGCCGGCGATCGGAAGTCTCCTCACCGACGGAGGGCGATACGATCCCTCGTCAAACTCGTGGGCCGGCATTTCGACGTTGGGCGCGCCCGGCGGGCGTCGCAAACACACCGCGGTGTGGAACGGCAGCGAAATGATTATCTGGGGAGGATACAACCCGAGTTCTACGCTTAATGATGGATCTCGCTATCGTCCTTCCTCAAACACATGGTCCGCGGTTACCCTGAACGGCGCTCCCGCTCCACGCAGCAGTCAGTCCGCCGTGTGGACCGGCAGCGAGATGCTCGTCTGGGGCGGGTTTACCTTCAGTGCGTTCAACGACACGTGGTCCTACGATCCCGGCAAGGTAATGTTCCTGTATCAGAAGCCCTGAACATCTGAAGGAGGACGTGATGCCGGTGCCATTCCTGATTGCGCCGGAACATCACGTCTACAAACAACCTCGCGATCGACAATTTGGAGGCTGTCGCCGCCTCTACCTTGACCTCTTCACTAACGGCAACTGCACACTCAACGCTGTAGCGCTGAGCAATTCGCATGGCACGGCTGGCGAGGGTATACTCCACAATCCTCTTCCAGGACACCGCGGCAAGGTGCCGGTTCACTTTCTAAGGAGAAACGAATGGCGTACATCTTCAGATCGGTTCCAAAAATAGCGTTAGCGAGCATGGTGGCAGCAATCGCCACAGTGACCGTCCTCGGTCAGTTGCCCATTCCGGTGCAGGGACAACGCGGTGGCGGACCAGGCCAGCAGGGCGGGAGGGGAGGCCAGCGTGGCGGACAGGCTGCGGCGGCCCCGGCTGCGCCTCAGGTGGCTTCGCCGATCGCGGGTGTCTCCGCGGAAATCACCGGTCCGGGCAAGTTCTATGAGACATTGATGGAGCTCAAACCGACCGATGACCTGAACCACTTCAAGTATGTGACCAAAGAGTATTTCGTGTCCGGAACCGCCAACGGCCAGCCTTACAAGACGCGGATTGTCATTCGAAAACCGGCGGACAACACCCGGTTCAGTGGCTTGATCCTCGCAGAGTCCATGCATACCAGCGGCAATCCGTGGATGTTTCATTTCACGCACGTCTATTCGATGAGTTCCGGGCACATTGGGGTGGAGATCCTCACCACGACTCCCCAGGGAATCACGGAGTTCAATCCTGAGCGCTACAAGGGCCTCCAGATCAGCAACGGACAGACGAACGAAATCATTGCGCAGGTGGGAGCGCTTCTTAAGTCGAAGCAAAGTGATAATCCGCTTGCCGGGCTTGTTGTCAGAAAGATGGTCCTTGCAGGATCGTCGCAGTCGGCTGGCGTTGTCGTGAGCTATATGCCTGCGAATATGACGTACAGGCTCGCGGACATGAAGCCGATCTATGATGGATTCCTGCCCACGAGCAACAACAGCAACATTCCGCCTCTCGATGTGCCGACGATTCAAGTCCCCACAATGCGAGAGGTCTTCCAGGGTACCGGGACCACGCGGGTGGACAGCGATATGCCGGGAAATCAGATTCGCGTTTATGAGTTTGCCGGTATGGCGCACATCGATTCCCGCGACGCAGCCGCCTACTATCCGGATCCCTGCAAGAATCCAATCAGCCGATTCCCATTGGCGGTTTACATGTCCGTGGCCCTCGATCATCTCTTCGCGTGGGTGGACCAGGGAACGGTGCCTCCGCATGCCGATCGACTCTACGTCGACTACAACACGGAGAACGACGGTTCCCTGCTGGCGCTGGATGAGTATGGGAATGTGAAGGGCGGCATCCGCAATCCTTACGTGGACGTCCCAACCAAAAGCTATCACGTGCCGAATTCAGGCGCCGAACCGCCGATCAAGAACCCGCACCCTTTCATCGCGGCGCGCGGAGAGGCGGCACAGAATCAATTGTGCGGTCTTGCAAATTACGAGATGGCTCTTACTCCTGCGCAATTGAAGAAGCTTTACAAGGACAAGAAGGATTACCAAACCAGAGTGCAGCAGAGGTACGACGAACTCGTGAAGCAAGGCTGGGCTCTGTCGTTGCCGATGCTGAGAGACGTCGTTATCGGCGATGCGGCGAAGGTAGCGTTCTAACCGCGCTCGAGGACGGCCAGAGTAGTTACGACGACGTAATCGGTCGGCGTCCCCACCTCTTGAGGAGGGGTGGCCGCGACCAACGGGAGCGGACGGGGTGGTCAGAATTCGCGACAAGCTCAGGCATGCCTGACCACCCCGGCTCACTTCGTTCGCCACCCCTCCTCAAGAGGAGGGGACGCGCGCTCGACCACTTCCACCTTCCCCTAAAATTCCCCCGAGCGAGTACGCCAACGTCGCTGCTGCGCCTCGCAGCCGTTGCGAGAAAGAAGAGCAATCGGACCATCGTTTGGTGCGCATGGCGAGAGATTATGTATAGTCCACATCATGACGGACTCGATTGCCGCACAGATTCAAAAGGAAGTGACCTCCTGGCCGGGAGTCACCGCGGAAGCACATCGAGGCGGGATGATCTTCTTTCATGTCGGGCGGCGCGAGATCGGCCACCTCCACGGAAATCGCCTGGCGGATCTGCCGTTCCCGGTGCGTATTCGAGAACAACTCGTGGCCGCAGGAAGAGTAGACCTGCACTATCTGCATCCCAAAACGGGTTGGACGACCTTCTACATCCGCGGGGAGGCCGACGTCGCACCGATCATCGAGCTGTTTCGGCTGAACTACGGCAGGCCGTGGCTGGAGAGTGAGTACAATCGTTCACTACTGCAGTGACGCATTCCTGCGGGCGTCCCCTGCTGAGTCAGGCGGAGTGGCTGCGCCAGTAAGAAAATTTCAAGTTCCTTAGCGGCGCAGACGGGCGCGAAGCGCGAGCCCGATAGGGCGAAGCCTCAAGAAAGTGGTTCCCAAGCGACTTTCTTAAAAATGCATTCCGAAACATTCGGCTGGGGAACCATCCCGTCTGCTCCATCAAAGGATCGTCGGATATTCTCTTGATCACCCGCGCGACCACGTGATCGCAATCACAACACCAGTACTAAGGCTGGCACCTGGTCCACGTTTGGGATAGTGTTTGTCTCTTCGGAGGACACATGAAACCGGGCATTCTCAAACTCGCCGTGGGCTCGCTGCTCATCAGTGCTTTCTCCTTTTCCCTGATGCACGCTCAGCAGCGCGGAGCCGCCCCCGCCGGGCCACCGCGCCTTGGATTCCGCGTGGCGCCACCGACGTATCAACTGAACTGCGGGACCTGTCATGGCACTCAGGGCTCAACTGTCGATGGCAAGAAGGCGCCGTCGATCGCAGAGCTTCAGGAGTATTCACCCGAACGCGTGTACGAGCTTCTCAACAAGGCGACAGCGGCGCCCCATGCCGGCACCTACTCCGATCTTCAAAAGCGGCAGTTCGCCGAGTTCCTCTCCGGACGTCCCATGAACAGCGCGGCCGGCGATTCGAAGACCATGACGAACAAGTGCTCGTCAAATCCCACTATGGCGAATCCCGCCAACGGGCCTTCGTGGAACGGCTGGGGCGCAGGTGTGCAAAACGCGCGATTCCAGACGGCGGCAAACGCCGGACTGACCGCAGCTCAGGTTCCGAACCTCAAGCTGAAGTGGGCTTTCGGAGTGCCGAACGCGACGGAAATGTATTCGCAGCCGACGGTTGTGTCCGGGCGCGTCTTCTTTGGAAGCGACGCAGCATGGCTCTATGCGCTCGACGCAAAAACGGGATGCATCTACTGGTCGTTCGGCGCCGATGCGGGAATCCGCGCGACACCGGTGATCGCGCCAATCCGCGGTCAGGGCTCGACACAATACGCGGTGTACTTCAGTGATGTCCTCACCCGCGTGTATGCCGTGGATGCACAGACCGGAAAGCTGCTGTGGAAAACAAAAGCAGGCGACCATCCGCGGGCCAAGAGCAGCAATGGACTGACCGTTTACGACGGCAAGGTTTTCATCGGGATGTCTTCCATGGAAACGACTACCGGCTCGACGGCGACCTATGAATGTTGTTCCTTCCGCGGCCACCTGGTCGCGCTGAATGCGAACACGGGTGCAAAACTCTGGCGAACATTCGTGATCGCGGAAGAGCCGAAGCCGCGCGGGAAAAATGCCCAGGGCGTAACCCTGTACGGTCCTGCGGGTGGCGCGATCTGGAATGTGCCGACGATTGATGCCAAGAGAAAACGGGTCTACGTCGGGACAGGAAATGCGTACACGTCGCCGGCGGCTGAAGGAACCGATTCGGTGATTGCCTTCGACATGGATTCCGGAAAGATCGTCTGGCAGCACCAGGAAGTGAAGGGCGATGCCTTCATTAACAATTGCGCCGCGACAAGCCGCGGTGGCGACAACTGTCCCGACACGCTCGGACCGGACTGGGATTTCGGGGGTTCCGCATTGATCCTTCACACGCTGCCCGATGGGCGCGACATTCTCGTGGCGGGAAGCAAGGGCGGCCTTTCGATGGCGTTCGACCTCGATAAGAACGGAGCCGTCGTGTGGAAGACCAACCTCGCGGAACGGCCGCCTGGAGCCGCAGGCTTGATTGTGTTTGGCGGTTCGTCGGATGGGCAGTCCGTGTATTACGGTTTGAACCACGCCGGGGCGATGGTGGCGGCGGTGAATCTGAATGACGGTTCGCGCAAGTGGACGACCGCGCCCATCGCAGGAGCGCGTGGAGGCAATCCCGCAGCGACGACCGCGATTCCGGGAGTCGTGTTCAGCCATTCCGCCGATGGCACGCTGCGCGGTCTTTCGACGACGGATGGGAAGGTGTTGTTTGAGTTCGCCACCGCGAAAGAGTTCCAAACCGTGAATGAGGTTCCCGCTCGCGGCGGCGCGTTCGGACAGTCGGGCTCGACGGTTGTCGGCGGCATGCTGTTCATCGGATCGGGCTATAACGGTCAGGGCACTGGCGGCAACGTGCTGCTGGCATTTGGATTGGAGTAGATGATGGTCTTCAACCTGAAAGTTAACGGGCAAACTCGCAGAGTGGATGTCGATCCCACAACACCCCTGCTCGACGTCCTCAGTGATGACCTCGAGCTACGCGGTCCAAAGTTTGGCTGCGGTCTCGGCCAGTGCGGATCGTGCACCGTCATTACCAAAGGCGAAGCCATACGCTCGTGCGTCACTCCCGTCAGTTCTATCGGCAACTCCGAAATCACGACCCTCGAAGGCCTCGGCACCGTCGAGAAACCCCACGCGCTCCAGAAAGCGTTCATCGACGAGCAGGCCATGCAATGCGGCTTCTGCGTCAACGGCGTCATCATGACCGCAAAGGCATTCCTCGACAAAAACCCAACCGCATCCCCATCGCAGATCCGGCAAGCGATGTCGGGCGTGCTCTGCCGATGCGCCGCGCATATGCGAATGATGAGCGCAATCCAGAAATACGCAACGGAGGTGAAGCGATGAATAGCCGGCGGCAATTCCTCAAAACCTCCGGCGCGCTCATTGTGGGCTTCGGCGCATCGGGCCTCATCGCACGATTCGGAATATCCCAGGGTATTAACGGAACCGGAAGCAATCAGCTCGATTCGTGGATCGCCATCGCCGCCGACGGCAGCGTCACCGCCTACACGGGAAAGTGCGAGCTGGGCCATGGCCTCTACACCGCGCAAACCCAGTTGATCGCCGAAGAACTCAGCGTGCCATTCAACCGCGTGAAACTCATCCAATGCGACACGGCCCTGACGCCCGATCAGGGAACAACCTCCGGCGCACAGTCCCATCCCACTAATTTCAACCAGGCCAATCTCGCGCTTGCAGGCGCAACCGCGCGCGAAGTGCTGATTCAGCGCGCTGCGATTCGCTTAAACGTGTCCGCAGACCAACTCACCGCGAAAGACGGCGTGGTCGTGGCCCGGGCGGACGCAACGAAGCGCATCTCTTACGGCGACCTCATCGCGGGTCAGAAGTTCGGCGCGGCACTGAGCACAAACGCCAAGCGAAAACCTGCAACCGAGTGGACGATTCTCGGAAAGCCGATTCCGCGCATCGACATCCCGGCCATGGCGACCGCCCAATTCGAATACGTCCACAACGTGCGTGTTCCCGGTATGCTGCACGGCCAGGTGATCCGGCCACCCGCCGTGGGTGCGACTCTCGTGAATGTGGACGAAAGCTCCATCAACGGCATGCCTGGCGTCGTGAAGGTTGTTGTAAGGAAAAACTTCGTCGGCGTTGTAGCCGAAAAGCCCTGGCAGGCGATACAGGCCGCCGGCAAACTGAAGGTGACCTGGACTCCAGGCTCCGGGCTTCCTGATCACGCAACCTTCCACGACTACATGCGGAGCCAGAAACCCACGCGCGACACGTTTACCGTGAATTCCAAAGATGTCGACGAAAAGATCGCAGGCTCCGCGAAAGTCCTGAAGGCGACGTACCTCTATCCGTACCAGATGCACGGCTCGTTCGCGAGTTCGTGCGCCGTGGCCGATGTTCAGGGAGATCGCGCAACGATCTGGTCGCCGACGCAAGCCGTTCATCCGCTGAAGAGCAGCACGGCGATGTTGCTTGGTCTCCGCGCGGAAAACGTTCACGTGATTTTCCGCATGGCTTCGGGATGCTACGGCTGCAACGGCGCCGACACTGTTTCCTACGACGCGGCTCTCCTTTCGCAAGGCGCCGGAAAGCCCGTCCGCGTGCAGCTGACCCGGAAGGACGAGATGGCGTGGGAAAACTACGGCTACGCGTTCGTCCTCGACGAACGCGTAGGGCTTGATGGAGCGGGAAATATCGTCGCTTGGGATCACGAAGCGTGGTCTCCGGTGATGGGTGGCCGGCCAGGCGGCAACGCGCCAGGGAATGTCGTGACGGGAATGCTGGCGGGCTTTGAGCCCGCGGCTTTTGCCGCGAGGTCTCCCGCGCCGGACCCGGCAAACTTCGGCAACATGAGCAACGCTGTTCCCTCTTACGTCACCGGCTGCGTCGGTGCGAGATGTGGTGGCACAGGCAAGATCGCAAGTCAGCGCGTTCTGACCCACAACATCCGTTCGCCGTTTTTCACGGGGCCGTTGCGTTCGCCGGAACGGCTTCAGAATACTTTCGCCCACGAATCGTTTATGGACGAAATCGCGGCGGCGGTGAAGGCAGACCCCGTCGAGTATCGCCTGCGGCACCTGGCGGATCCGCGTCTGATCAAAGTCCTGAGGGAAGCCACAACAACAGCAAACTGGGATACGCGTCCTTCGCCACGGCCCAACAACAGCAGGACCGGCGTCGTGACGGGACGCGGAGTTTCCTGCGTACTCTATGAAGGCGACAACGGCTACTGCGCCGTCGTGGCCGAAGTTGAAGTGAATCAAACCACGGGGGCCGTCGTCGTGAAACGCCTGACGCTCGCCAACGATTGCGGGCCGATCTCGAATCCCAATGGCCTGTCGAATCAACTGGAGGGTGGTGCGCTTCAGGGCGTGAGCCGCGCCCTCCTTGAGGAAGTAACCTGGGACGATCAGAAGGTAACGTCAATCGACTGGAAAACCTATTCGCCTTTGCATCTCAGTGCCGAGGTGCCCATCATTCGGACTGTGCTGGTCAATATGCCCAATGAACGCGCGATGGGAGCCGGCGAGACCGCAGTGACGGTCGTCCCTGCCGCCATCGCGAACGCTATCTTCGATGCGACCGGCGCGCGTTTGCGACAGGTGCCCTTCACCCCCGAGCGCGTAAAGGCTGCGCTCGCCGCGCGGGCATAGGCTTGGCCGATCGCACACAAATCCGCGGTTCTCGGCAAAAGCCGCGGATTGAACGGATTCCAATCCGCGAAAGCCGCGGCTAATACTTCGAAAAAGAAATGTCGGAAAGGTGCGCGCAAGCATGCTTAGATAGGTTTTGAAGGGACTGGATCCTCGAAGCCGAAAGCCGGTCTAATCCCACCGGCCCTCCGCGCGAGCACACCAAAAGGCAGCCACTCGGGAGGTAGAGCATGACGCCAGAAGAACGACTCACGCAAATTGAAAACCTGCTCAAGGCGCTGACCGAAAACCAAGTTCACTTTGAAGCTTCGGCCGAAGCGCGTCAGTTAAAAGCCGACGAAGAAACGGCGGAACTGCGTGGCCTGCAAAAGGGAGTAGTGGTCGCCATCGGTAAACTCGCGGAATACCAGCGCGAAACTGACGCAAAACTCAACATTCTCATTCAGGCGCAGACCGAAACCGAGCACAAGCTGCAGCGGTGGATCGAGCACACAGGCAATGAACCGCAGGGCGCGCAATGATGTTCCAGGCTGGCGGCATCGTCTGCCTCATCGTCATCGTCGTCCGGATTGTGTTTAATATGATCGACGGCAACAGTTCGCTGCCGCCGAAAATCAAAAGCTCCTACCCGGACAGGCCTGCAAGACCGTTCGAAGAGTACTGGGATCTTCAGCTACTTCTGCTTGGAAGTGAACCATAACTGCCTCCCTGTTCGCAGATCCTCATAGGGTTTTACCTTGGGAAAAAAATGTCGGGAAGGTCCGCGGAATAATGCTTACATAGGTTTCGATCGCGGCTAGGCTTGCAACCGAAAGCTGGTTAATCCCACCGGTCCGCCGCGCGGCACACCGACGGGCTTCGACTTGGGAGGTGGTATATCGGCTGAAGATCGAATCACCAAGATTAAAAACCTGCTATTCGCGCTGACTCAAAATCAGGTGAAGGCGGAGGCGTTGACTACAATACGTTACGAGCAGGCGCAGGAACGCGACGCCAACGTCGATAACGAGACGGCCGCGCTACGCGAGAGCCTTGACCGGCAGATTGAGTTTGTAGCCAAAGCGATGGATCGGACCGACCGGCCACTCGCCGAATCCGCCAATCAGATCGCGGCAACCTCCGCCGCGCAGGAAGCGACCGAGCTGCAGCTTCAGAAATTCATCAACAAGGTGGACGGTATCGGCGACCGCTTCACCAGCTGGAAAAGAAGAAGCCGTGAAGACCACCACTTACGCCTGCGACTGGTGCAAGGCCGCAAACATTGAAGAGCAGCAAATACACAAGCTCGCGGTGGATTTATTACGGGTCGCACCAAATTCGATTCCCGTGGCCATAAACGCGGACATTTGCGACACATGCCTTGCCGGACTTCAAGCGTGGATTTCGGCTTACACCGCAGAGAAAGGCGCGCAGTAATGTTCCAAAAAAACTGGGGACAGAGAGGAGTTTCGATCGGCGAAGTCCGCAAGGCGTCCTTCCCAACCGACCGCACGGCTAACGTCGAACTCAGAGGAATCGAGAACCACTCTTCGTCGACGCAATTCCGGCCTTCCGGTTCTCTGCTCCGTATCGACGCCGACGCGATTCGCGAAGCCACGAGGTCTGATGAGAGTTTTTCTCGCCTCCCGTTGCCGGAGTTGAAGAGAAATTACCAGGCCGACGCAGCCTCGGTAAGGCCCGGGCAAAAACCCTACGCCGCTATCTTCGGCATGATTTCGGGTGAAGAGTCTGATGAGCAGTTCATCGCCGCGGTCGAATCTCTGAGCTGAGAACCTTGACAGACGGCGAGACAAATCGAACGTTCTCTTGGAAGGGGGAGGAGCTATCGTTGTTGGATCACGAATTGGCTTTCGCGTTCGTGATGACGATTGGTCTCGAAGCGAATCAGCGAGATGACGAAGCGGATGGAATTCCTGCGCAGCCTGTCCCTGGAGGCCGGACTTCAGGGCAAGTCATCACTTGGAGACGAATGAACAGCGGAAAAAACCGATTCCTCCAGGATAAACAGTCGAATAAACAACTCGGCGACGAGGAGTAAAACGGATGGCGGATGTCAATGTAGATGCGGGTCCGACGTCAATGGCAACTTTCTACCTGGCCATGATCAGAGGCTGCGTGTTCGGCTTGAGCAGACCGTTGGCGGCTTGCTCGCCTTGCGAACACTAGTTGAAGCGGCTGATGCCTATTCGACGGGAGCAACATCTGGAGACGAGCTCACTCGTTCCGTACGTGCCATCTTCTCGACCGCAGGTGCCAAGCGACCGGCCGGGGAAGCCAGCTGAGCAGCAAGGAACTCGCTGCGCTTATTGTCAACAGGCACCTAATCGAAGGGGATGACAACCTCCGTGTAACTGCCTGGTATTGCGGCATTCACTGCAACGGCAATGCGCTCCTGATGCAATCGGACGCGTGACCATTTAGTTGTCCCTACGAGGACGACGATAGCAATCTTCCGACTAGTAAGATTTTGCTGGTAGCGCATCTTCTGGTCTGTGGTGAGCAAGAGATCAATCGCTGCCGCTTCTGCTGCCTTCAACAAATCGCCGTTGTTCAGTCTGTCCCAACCTTTTTCCTTGGCCGTGAAGACGGAATGTCCAGACAGCGCCTGAACAAGACCTCGCGGCGTACCGTGATCAAATAGAACGAGCATCGATAGGCGAGGAGTCTTGTACTGGAACGGATTCCTTCAAACTCTGTGCCACAAAATCAAGGACGGCGACAATCTGCTCTCTTGTGACGTCAAACTGGCTCATCACTTCCTCGATACTCAAGTCTTCGAGGTTTTCGATAACCGTCACAACGGGCAACCGCGTGTCTCGAAAGACCCATGCGCCGCTGACTTTACCTGGAATACTTTCCACGGCGGAACATTTCGACCAATCCAGACCATGCATCTGTATGATCTCCCTCGCAGTAGGATACTTCAGCGAATTACATCAACGTCACCGAAATCACCGAAATCCCGATACAATCCGCCACCAACCTCTAATTAACGCATGCACAGTGGTTCGGTAGTTTTCGCTCTCGTCCTTCGCTGCCTGGTACCTATCCGCGTTCGCCATACTCCTTAACTTCGCCTTCCTTAAAGCGGTCAAAGACGTAGTGGACAAGCCTTTCAACAGCTGCTTCGCTAGCTTTCAGCTGTGGAATGATCGCGAAGTGGTCGCTGCTTAAAACCCATACGTCAAAAGAGGATCCATCGTAGCCATCTGAAACTTGCACATGAGCGTACGGATTACCATGCTGGACAGCGTGCACCGAATGAGGATACGTGGATAAGCGGCTGGCCGGAATCCAGGCTGTGCAGACGCTGTCGCGCCTGAATCGGGCAAACCCCGGCAAGGACACCACCTATGTGCTGGATTTCGTCAATGATGCCGCGGACGTGCTGGCCGCGTTCAACTGGAAGAGATCATCAAGAAGGTCAACGACTTATTCGAAGACGACCTCACCGAGCAGGACAAACTGGTCTACGTCAACAACGTCATCAAGGGCAAACTGCTCGAATCCGAAACCCTCAAACAGCAAGCCGCCAACAACACCAAAGAGCAGTTCGCCAATTCTCCTGATCTCCAGAAGGAAATCATGAACGTCATGGGAGCCCTCGAAGCCCACACAGCGATGAGCAGCCAGGCACTCGACTCCCAGCGTGTGCGCGACGGCTTAAAGGATGTTCTGCTCGGCCCCGCCCAGCGCTATGAGACCTTGCGTCGGCCGCAGCCATAGGCTGAACGAACTTAGGCAAATTCGCGAATCGAAACTTAGATCGGCTGCGCAGCTAACTTAATGTTGCACCATGACTTCATCGGTTGATATCCATCATGCCGCAAGTGGTTTAGTCGTGAGTGATCCTGTCATAACGTCTCTGGCGCCCAAGAGATGTAGGGCAATGGCATCGGCATCGGAGAAATTTTGCGGTTCGCAGAGCGGAAGGCCTTCAAGCCTTTTATCCCGACAAAAACCTCCGTTACCCACAGAATCTGACCGGACGACAGCTTGCAGTTCTTGAGCTCTGGACCAACCACAGACCCGCTCTTGAAAAACACTTCGGCAAAATCAAAGAGCCCGTCAAAAATTTTCGGCAAACGAGTACTGTGTACTTGAGAGTCCGGAATGAGGGAGTTGCGGGGCAGTCTCAGGCTCACTTCGCACGCCTTCCAATCTGGAGTCTGTCCCTGCCACTCCCTGGCACTCCGAAACGCTTCGGAAATAAAGTCGCGGAATTGTCGGACTTCTTTCCCAATTTTTCCGCGCTAAATGCCACTGGAAACCAGCTTAAGCCCTGTATCTGTGAGGCGTTGTTTCACGGACCTTCGCGTGCCGTGTCGATACGAGGGGGCGTGGTATGATCATCGAAGAAATTTACGACGCGCTAATAGAAGCTGGCGCCAGCGAAAATAAGGCGCGAGCAGCGGCACGAGCGATGACGAATTACGAAACCCGTATTTCTAAACTCGAAAGCGACATCAACCTTCTGAAATGGATGGTTGGATTCAATCTCGCCATTACAGTGGCCATTCTCTTCCGTGTGTTTTCCAAGTCGTGAAGTTTATCGGTTGAAGAACGGCTCTCTGTCCCCATTTCTTCTAACAAGGTGGACGACCTCGGCGCCCGCGTCACCAACCTGGAAAAGAAGAAGCCGTGAAGACTACGACCTATGCTTGCGACTGGTGCAAGGCCGCAACCATCGAAGAGCAGCAAATACACAAGCTCGCGGTGGATTTATTGCGGGTCGCGCCAAAGCCGATTCCCGTGGTCATAAACGCGGACATTTGCGACACGTGCCTTGCCGGACTGCAAGCGTGGATTCCGTCTTACACCGCAGAGAAAGGGAACGCGTCATAATCGAAGGCGGCATCGTCTGCCTTCATCGCCATCGTCGTCCGGACTGTGTTTAACGGGATCGACGGCAACAGTTCGCTGCCCACGAAAATCAAAAGGCCCTACCGGGACAGGCCTGCAAGAGCCGCAGGCGAAGCGTCCGGATCGACTGCCAGAGTAATAGCCGCCACGAAGCCATCGGCATCGGAGCCGTTCTTCAAGCGTATGAGATTCACCATCGAATGGGTTCCGCCTTGCGAGCGAAAGATGTTGCAGAATGTTTTGGGAAATGAAAAAACCGCCGGGCAGGGTCTGCCGCGACGGCTTCTTAGATCTTCGCCAGTGGTTTAGCAAAACCGGGGCGGCGGGAGTCAACCCCGGCGGTATAATGCCGGAACCCTCGGAGGACACCGTTATGAGCCGCTCGATCGCTTTGGCGTTATTGTTCGTCACGTTGACCGTCGCTGCCAACGCCCAGACCCGGGGTGCGACAGGCAATGCCTGCGACCGCGAGTGCTTGCGGGGATTCATCACGCAATATCTGGACGCGATGGTCGCGCACAATCCGAAAGCCCTGCCCACAGCATCGAACGTCAGGTTCACCGAAGACACGAAGACGATGCCGCTTGGCGAAGGGCTTTGGAAGGGCGCATCGAAGATCCGCACCTATCGGCAGGATTTCCTCGATGTCCGCCAAGGCGTTGCGGCGGCGTTCGTCGTTGTCGAAGAGAATGCCATGCCGGTCATGCTGGCGCTGCGACTCAAGATTGCCGAAAAGAAGATCACCGAGATTGAAACCATTGTCACGCGCAGCCGCGCTGGTGGCGGGATCTTTGCGATCGAAAACCTGACGACCCCTAGACCTGCCATGAATCTCGTCCCGGAGCCGTCACAGCGCATGGCTCGGGAAGAATTGATTCGGATGGCGGAGTTCTACCCTGCAGGCCTCAAGGTTGGCGGCACGTTCGAGGCCGTCAACGCTCCTTTTGCGGCGGATGCGTACCGAGTCGAGAACGGGACTGTAACCGCGGGACCCGGAGCTCGTGCGGGCAGCGAGAACATCAAAACGCAGAGGATCATTGCCCATCCGGACGTCACCTACCGCCTTGTGGCCGTCGATGAGGAACTGGGCATCGTGGTGTTCCGGCAGGATTTTGGAAACACAGGCAACTATGGCGCGGGAAATGCGCTAACGATGTTTGAAGCATTCAAGGTATACGGTGGTCAGATCCACGCCGTCGAAGCATTCATGGACGTCATGCCGGAGAACACTCCGTCGGGATGGCCGAACTACGAAGTGAAGAAGCCGAAGTAGCGGGATCTCCAGATTCTCTGGACGGAGCCGAAATGAGCAAGTCTCGGAAATTTTCGCCAACCCGGCGGCGGTTCTTGAAAGGCGCTGCGGCAGCCGGTGCAGCCAGCATCGCCGCACCCATCGTGCCTTCAGCGGAAGCACGCCCGGCAGGCTCCGGCCCGCCTCTTCAGAACCCGCGCGCGGAGACCGGAACACCGGCCGAGGTGGATGTTTTGACGACCGATCACTCCGGCTCGGACTTCATGGTCGACGTGCTCCGTTCCCTGGATCTCGAATACGTCTGCGCCAATCCCGGTTCCAGCTTTCGAGGACTGCACGAATCGATCGTCAACTACGGCGGTAATCAAAAGCCGGAGTTCATTACCTGCTGCCACGAGGAATCGGCCGTGGCGATGGCGCACGGCTATTCGAAGATCGAGGGTAAGCCTTTGGGCGTTCTTGCCCATGGCACCGTCGGCCTGCAACACGCGGCGATGGGGATTTACAACGCGTATTGCGATCGGGTGCCTGTTTTTATCGTTGTTGGCAACACCATCGATGCAACGATGCGCAGACCCGGCGTGGAATGGCTGCATTCCGTCCAGGACGCCGCCTCCCTCGTCCGGGACTTTGTGAAATGGGACGACACGCCGATATCGCTCGAACACTTCGCGGAATCCGCGGCCCGCGCGTACAAGATCGCGATGACGCCACCACTGGAACCCGTGCTGCTCGTGGCCGACAGTGAGCTGCAGGAACGGCCGCTCGCCGACAAAGATAAACTCCGCGTGCAGCGAATAACCCGCACCGCACCGCCACAGGGAGACTCCGGAGCCGTGGCGGAAGCGGCGAAACTTCTCGTGTCCGCACAAGCTCCCGTGATCCTCGCAGACCGTGCCGCGCGCACCACGGCCGGAATGAAAGCGCTCGTCGAATTAGCGGAGATACTGCAGTCGCCGGTTATCGACCAGGGCGGGCGGATGAATTTCCCGTCGCGTCATCCGTTGAATCAGTCCGGCCAGGCTCGCGGGCTGATCTCCGGTGCGGACGTGATCCTTGGCCTTGAACTGACGGATTTCTGGGGCACCACAAATGCGTACCGCGATCAATTGGAACGGAGCTCACGCCGCATTACGAAAGCCGGCGCGAAGCTGATCAGCATCACGGCCGGCGATCTGTACATGAAATCCAATTACCAGGATTTCGAGCGCTATCCAGAGGTCGACATCGCCATGGCCGCCGACGCTGAAGCGACGCTCCCGGCTCTGGTCGAGGCCGTGAAGCGTCTGCTTACCGCCAATGACCGGAACGCATTCCAGGCTCGCGGGGCGAAGTTCGCCGCGACGCATCAAACAACGTTGGAACAAGCCAGAGTCGACGCGACGTACGCCTGGGACGCAACTCCAATCAGTACAGCTCGTCTGTTCGCGGAGATTTGGGCCCAGATCAAGAACGAGGACTGGTCGCTGGTCTCCTCCACTCAAAGCAACTGGCCGGCGCGTCTCTGGAAAATCGACAAGTACTACCAGTACATCGGGGGAGCCGGAGGAGCGGGCGTTGGATATGGCGCCCCGGCTGCCGTAGGAGCCGCTCTCGCAAACAAAAAATACGGGCGCCTGACGGTAAACGTCCAGAACGACGGCGACCTGATGTACGCACCCGGCGTGCTGTGGACGGCAGCGCACCATCGCATTCCGCTGCTCAACGTCATGCACAACAATCGGGCGTATCACCAGGAGATCATGCACCTGCAGCGCATGGCGAACCGGCACAATCGAGGCATCGAGCGGGCAGCTATCGGCACGACGATCGAAGACCCGAATATCGATTACGCAAAGTTGGCACAAAGTATGGGGCTGTATGCGGAGGGTCCAATCTCGAATCCGAAAGACCTTGGTCCCGCCCTCAGGCGCGCCATTGCCACCGTGAAGCGAGGAGAGCCGGCGCTGGTGGACGTCGTCACGCAACCGCGATGAGAACCAGATGATATGAGTGCGTTCCTATTGCTTCTGGTGCTAGTCGCCCAAACGCCCGCACCCCGCGGTAATGCCGAGAACGGCAAAGCAATCTTTACAAAGGTTGGCTGCTATCAGTGTCATGGTCGGGAAGGCCAGGGCTCAACGGCCACCGGACCGCGATTGAATCAGAACCCGATCACTTACACACAGTTTCTTTCCTACATCCGAAAACCTGCAGGAGAGATGCCGCCGTACACCGCGAAAGTCGTCAGCGATCCGCAGGCCGCAGACCTTTTCGCGTTCCTGCAATCGTTGCCGAAGCCACCGGCAGTAGAGACGGTTCCGCTGTTGAAACAGTAGCGGCGGAATCGTCCGCCGCGCTGCCGTTTTACTTCGCCGCGTTGAGGCCCTGACTGACTTCAATGGAAGTCCCCCAGGGATCCGTTAGCTGAACTACAGACAGTTTCGCTGCTGCGTTCGTGGCAACGTTACCATCCAGCTTGGCGCCGGAGTCCTGATACCTCTTCACAAAATCCTGGAGGTCCTTCACTTCGAAGCCCAGCAGCCCGAGCGAATGCCCTTTGGTCGGCGCGATCGGATCCCTGGTCTCACGGAACACGATGCGTGCTCCTGGGATTTCCCCGATCATGTCCTTGCCGCTGCGGCTCACCTTGGCGCCAAACCACTTCGCATACCAGGCGGAAACTTCTGCCACGTTTGCAGCATTCATCACCAGGCCGTCAGACGCGATGGGCGTGGCCAATTTCTTATCTTCGGTAATGCGAACCTGCACATCATCCGGTCCCAGCAGCGTTGTCTCTTTGTATTCCTTCATGGGCTCAATACCGGCAGCCTTCCATTGGGCAAGCGATGCCTTCAGGTCTTTCACCTTGAAGGTTAGAAATTCGACCGTCGTCCCGTGGTTACCGCCAAGGGACGGAGCCGGAGGATTTCCTCTCGGCGCGCTAATAAATAAGAGAACGCCGGGGATCTTCGTCAACTTGATCGATCCAACCGAGGTCGGTTCGGCGCCAAGCGCCGCCCAGAACTTGTTGGCCGCATCTATATCTTTCGCGCGAAGGATGTGGTGCCCCGCGCTAACGCCGGCCTCGTTTGGAGCGGGAAGCTGCGCAAGAAATGTAAACGATGTGCCGAGCAGGAACGTTACAAAGAGTATGGGTTTCATAGTGTGCCGGATCATACCCAAGAGCGGATGTCCCTGCAAGAAACGACAACGTGCGGAGGGCGACTCTGGATCCTGAAGTGACGGAGAGTCAGCCATGGACTGCTAGTCTAGGCATCGCCGCGGTCAAGGGCATCTTCCATAAAGCGCAACAGTCCGTCCTTCACCGACTTGAGCTTCTTCCTGTTCTTGAACGAGAGGTAGATAATCCCGCCAAAGTCCGCGGGCATTTTGGAGTCCTCCTCTCGAACAATCGCGACGCGATCCTTGCCATGCGATCGTGTAAAAAAGCCAGCCTCAAGGAGAACATTGTCGCGCGGAATTGCCTTGAACGACGCTTTCCCTCGCGACGACTTCTTTACCTCGTCATCCTTTGTGAAAAGGAAGATGGCGCATCGGCAGCGATCGGCCGCGCGCTCGATCTCGTCCAGAATCGTCGCGCCGGCGGGCTTGAAGTCCCGTGTCCAGTCGACTACCGAGAAACCGTGGTCCTCGAGGAATTCGCGAATCTCGACGGCGACGGTGCTTGCTTTGCTGCAATAGCCCAGGAATACATCCCGCCGCTGGAACACCTGCTTTTTCCACGCATCGAAATACTTTCGGAATTGCCTGGACGATGCCCACGACTCGTCGGCGTTCTCCGGAATAACCTGCGGCTTCACGTTGGCCGTAAACAACCCGGTGCGGTCCATTCCGTCCTCGTGAAAGACAAGCACCGGCAAACCGCGGGCGATGGCAAGCCCGCCCTCGAGATGATTGTACGGACTCGGCAGCGGGAATGGGTCGAGGGCAGGTTGCACGAGCCCCGCGGCCGTTTGGGTCATCCCATACACGTAATTTCGAGCCAACGCGAGGACGACGACACCGTCACATCGCTTGAGCAAATCGCAGGTGCCGTCCACGCTCCATGACCGCTTTGTCGGAGCCGACGAGACGTTCCACTGCTCCGACTCGAACCCGACGATCTCAAGGCCCTGCTTCTCGATGAAGCCGAGAATGGCCTTCTTCAGACGTCGGCGTCGATCGTCGAGATGACGGTCGTCAGGAACGCTGATGAAGAGTCTGGGTTTGCGCGTCATGAATGCTGTGCAAGCTCGAAAAATAGAGCAATCATGGGAAATTTTCGCCGGCCTCCTGCGGAGGGATTTTAGCCGCTAGAATCCCATCTTCAGAATTCCCTGCTGCTGCCCATCGACGGTTCCCTTCGACAGCCATTCAAGAGAAGCCTTAAACAGGATCAGGTGCCCTCGTTCCCACATTGCATTGTGCGAAGCGCATCCCAGGTTGATGAGCACTTTCTGTTTGGCGCCAAGATCCGCGTAGAGGTCGCCTACGTTTTTCGGATCGACCTGCTTGTCACCGGCTCCTGAAACCATGAGGGTCGGCGTCTGCATCTTTGAAACAACGCTCGTACTCCATCCCCAGTTCGTCGTGTTTGGTGCGCGGCGCACGCCCGTGCCCCAGGTTGCGCCGACAGGGTCGGACTCCATCATGGCTTTCCACACGGAATCACTGGCTGCAGGGTCGTACTGATTCGGGCAAACAACCTGGCGATCCCAGTTCGCCACGAACTCGTCATGCGACTGCGTGTTGAACGGAGCGCCATCTGCCGGCACCGCCGCCGGAGCTTGCGTCGAAGTCATGCGATTATATGCAGGCGCGAGAAGAACGAGACGCTGGACCTTTTCAGGATGTGCCGCAGCATAACCGCCGGCGCGTGGGCCTCCCAGCGACCACGCGACCATGTGAACCTTGTCGACGTGGCGGAGGCTTCGGATGTAATCCACAGCCGCTCCGATGTCGTTATGATCGGACGCGATCGTCGTGCCTTGCTTCGTATGGGTTGACGTACACGGAGCGGACAGGAACTGCGGAACAAATGTCGCCTGCTGGACCGCAGTAAGATTGCAAGGATCGTTCATCACGGCAGGTCGCGTTGAACGCCCATAACCCGTCATATCGACGGAGAAGACGTCGTACCCGGCCTTCGCCAGATATGCCATCCAGCTGTAGTCTTCATGCGGCACATCAAAGGAGACTTCTGCAGGCGTTCCCGCTCCATGAACAAACAGGACGACGCGATCCGAAAGGCTTGCGTTCCGAGCAACCGTGCCGGCCAGAACACGCTCCCGCACATAGATCTGCGCCGTTTGGCCGGACATGGACGGCACGCTCGAATGCACGCGAACATAATGATCGATCGTCAGAGGCTGCTCTTTTTCCTCCGCGTGTGCTGAAGGAAGCATAGCCGGGACGATAGCGAGCGCTGCGGCTCCCAGCGCGAGACAGAGACTAGCAAAAGGCCTTCTCTTCATCTTGGCTCCTTGGTTCGGGCTCTCTTTGGTTCGGGCGACCATGGTAGGCCCCGGACCGAAAATCCACAAGCGCAACGGCGGGGAGGCCGGCATTTTTCGGATCTCTAAGACGTTCCAGTTAAATGAGTAACGTCGGTTTTGAGAGCGCAGCACGTCCGCCGTCGGCTGTCGGTTGTTTCGC